>Ga0114963_10001461_pt1 | contig 16329 bp, 20 predicted proteins | sample C_131016_EF_Meta_FD_87019 | JGI IMG/M metagenome (GOLD analysis project Ga0114963, IMG submission 87019) | Freshwater microbial communities from Lake Croche, Canada to study carbon cycling - C_131016_EF_MetaG | ecosystem: Environmental > Aquatic > Freshwater > Lake | place: Lake Croche, Canada...
GAACATATGTTTACAAGAACGACCAGATGCGACGACTGTCGTACATAATGGTAGTAAGGTATTTATTGACCATAGTAATACATATTATTTTGAAGATAGATTTAATTTAGATATCAATAATACATATCGTATGATTAATATACGTAACCCAATAGATAGATTCATCAGCCACATGTACTACTTCGACAAGATAAATCCGCAGCAATGTTCCTACAAAGTATTAAAAGATAAAGCTGAACAGTATGGGATGGTGTTCATTAATTGTTTAACACATATAAGATACCAAGATCAGATATTGGACATAGAAACTAGATTTAATTTAGCTAGAGAAGAATTAGACAGATACAATTTCATTTTTAAATCGGAGGACCTGAAAAACTGTGTGGACCGATTCAACGATATAAATCCTTTCGGTTTAGTTTTAAAAGAAGTCTGCGAGAATCAATCTAATAGCAGCCAATTGAAAATATCTAAACAGACGATAAACAATATACGGAAATTGCTTGAACCAGAAATATTACTATTAAGTGACTTCTATCATGACAGTATCGATAGATATTCATATTAGATAGATATTCATATTAGACAGGTACAACGTAAATATGTTATGATATTGTTACCAGTTTTAGCTAGTTATGTAGCTTCTAATACGCCTTTCGTTTTATATGCTAACTGTAATGTCGTATACGATGGTAGAGCTAGTAGCTTATTAAGTGATGGGAATTTTCTAACGATTTATAAATCAGATGGTTCATTGCAGATACATGGAGCTGATAAGATAATGCCTAGAAATTATCAGGGGGCCAAATCTAGATTATCTTTTGATGGTCGGCAATTAGTGTCACATAATAAGCGTGAAAAGATCTTGGTAAACATAAATCAGATATTACAATTATTACCACTGCAGGAATGGTCTGATCACTCGATTGTCATTAATAAGACAGAGAAAGAATTAGTAGAAAAACTATTGCATGATTGGCAATATTTTATTGATGTAGAATGCCATACTATCGTACGTGAATATTCAACCGACTATGGACCTGTTGATTTGGTAGGGGTAGACATATTTGATTGTAAACACGTAGTAGAAGTAAAAAGAAGAAAAGCGTCTATCAAAGATGTAACGCAATTAAGAAAGTATTTAGAATGTATACCGGGGGCCAAAGGGTATATCGCTGCTCCAAATATTAGCCCCAAAGCCAGTAAATATTTAAGTCAGCATCAATGTCGATTCATAACTATAGACTTCGACGCATGATATTATTTTCGGCGTAACCAGCCGAGCAATCCTGACTTAAGGCGTTGTTGTTTAAGTTGTGCCTGTTTACGTTCTTTTGCCGCCTGCTTCCTAGCATTGACTTCGTTACGATATATAATGTAAAACGGCGATTTATCGGCTAGCTTCTGCTTATCACCAACGAGAGCCAAATCGTAGACCGGCGTGTATCTGCTATCAAATCCTGGTCCATTCATGAAGTATCTGAAAGCGATATTAGCTATCTTTTTATAATCATCAGGGGAAGGACGCGGAATATCGGGGGGCAAGTCGTGCGAGTCATAGGCTACGCCTTTTTTGAACAAAGAAACAGCATCAATAATAGCTAGCTTGAGTGGTATCCAAGTTTCATGATCATCGACTTTATATTCTTCACTGTCATCAAAAAATCCGAGCTTGAAATTACTAGCTGCTTGTTGGCCAGCTTGTATCATCAAAGACAACAGTTGTTTTCCGTATCGTTTTTGTTCAGGCGTGAACTTATGTTTAGGATCTGCCTGCTGTGTAGTCTGTGATTGTGACTGGTCTTCTTGTGCCTCAACCCCACTAGGACCAGCTACAGACAGAGAATCGGGCTGAACACCTGCTTCTGCTTGAGAATCGGGTGCTACTCTGCCAAATAGCTGTTGCACATTCTTCATCTTATCGACCAACTGATTAATCTGTTGAGTAGTTGCAGGATCCTGCTGAACCTTCTTAGGTAGTTTATTTAAAGATAATAATTTCTGGTAATCGGCTATAATATCATCAGGCGTCATCTTGGCCGCCTGCAACTTACTATTAAACTGGGTTCTTAGATGTCTAGTGATTAATTGTACAGCTAACTTACCAGCCCTTTGACTATCATATTGCGATTTATTTGCATTTAAAAGTTGAGGATTAGCCACTATATTCGCTGTATCGCTAAACGCTCGTTTCAGCCTGTTTAATGCACCAGCTTCTAATATAGGCATATAATGGCATCTGTATTCGATACCGATTTTTCGTGCCATGATATCGTTAATAAGGCTGAGATTATTAACGACTTGATCATTTTCTAATAGTGTGCTTGCTAAATAATTGCACACAGACTCTGTCTGTGCCGCTTTCTTTTTGTCCTCTAAGGCCTTCAGCAACTTCTGTATCTCGGCCCTGTTAGCCTCTCGACCAGCTTGTAATTTGGTGAGTTGTTGACCTAAATAATTATTATATGTCTGCTCTTGTTGTTGTTGTCTCTGTATATCATTAGAAGTAGTTGGAGTAGTCTGACCGGCCGGATCTGTTTGTGTGCTAGTAGGTGAATCAGTTTGTGATGGGTCATCCTGTCTGGCTTGCTTCAATCTTTGGCTATATGACTGACTAGCTACGGTGGGCGGCTTCATTAGATTCTTAACTTGATCTCGTATAGAATCCTTGACCTGATCATCTATAATACCCGTAGCTTGAAATAGTTGATCCCACCATTGTTGGTTATCGATTATATTATCGCCAGATTTAGCCTGATTGAGTATAGCTGGTAATTGAAGTAGTCCTTCATCTGTGCCCATAAATTGAAGTAATATATTTAGATCTTGAGCAGAATCCGCAGTCATAGCTGCACGAAGCTGACTAAGACCTGAATTAAGCAGTTGGGACAAATAGCTAGATTCTACCACACAACAATCAACAACTGACTCGATAAATATATATGAAAGCGGAGTAGTGCTGCGAGAAGATGCTTCTACCAGAGGATTATACGAACCGTATATAATTCGAATTCGCTGAGAATGGGCAAACCCGCCCGATGTGATGTTCTGAATCCTCATAATTTATTTTTGAGTAACAAATGAGAATCCCACTTATATTAATTACTTATGGGTTGTCGAAAAAATTATGCACATGGGAAGAAGACGGCATACTCAAATTACCAATATTCAGTGAACCTATATTAGCTAGCGAATTCGTCAAAAGCTTCAAATCATTATTCAAAGATCTATTAATCGATAAGGAGGAATTACAAATACAAATATGTAACAATACGAAATATGCCACTGATATGCTAAAGATGATTGGAGTATTACAGCCCTTAGTGAATATTATATATAATCCTTCTCCGTTGGGTCAGGATGCTGAAGAGGCGATCGGCAAATTAGCTAAACATTTTTCGAATATGGAGACTATAATTAATAAAAGTTATAGTATAGAAGAAGCGATCGGAGTTATCGAATCGGCGACCGCTGAATGATCTAAGACGTATATTCTTGATTAACGTCAAAGCATTGATATAGATCGCTTTCTTCATAATAATAAGGATTAAGAGGATGGTTTAGATTTGTATATTGTGGTGTTAATTGAGGCATGTCTACAGGAGGCTCTATCGGTACTTCTGTCTCATTAGAAAAGTTAATGTCAGACATACGTATTATGTACATAAATCATGTGATATCCATCTATGTAGATAACATATGACATTACCATACCAGCGTACGAGATCGATTTTGCTGACACGTGCCTTTTTACTAAGGCTTATATCACCATATGGTGGTGGCATAAAGGGCGTCAAACGAGAGGTCAGAGAGCAAGCACGCTCACTACTAAGACATTATCCGATCGATTTTGAGATCGATTTAGTCGTTAAGGCCATACCAGAATTGTTAGGTCCTATAGGAGAAATTACCCATGCAGGCGAATATACAATGGAAGACCAGTCGACTGGTCAAGTGGCTAGAAAATCAGAAGCAGGGCGGCTCATGGATAATAAATCAGTAAGTAATTGGATACGTCAAGCAAGATACAGAGCTAGCAAGAAGCAAATACCCAGTGACCTAACGATACAAGACGTTCAAACTACGATTAAAAACTTTAACGGCATGTGTGCATACTGCGATCAAAGCAAATCATGTTGGGGCAACCAAGCAGACGCTTTAACGCATGCATTTAATTTGACAGTGGATTCACCCAATGTTCCTGCTAATGTTATACCAGTATGTAAGCTGATGAAAACAGACAATAGAGGTGATGACGTGGCCTCTTTGTTGTCTGCCGGCATCATACTTAAATCAACGTATTTGAGGATTATTGAAATATTGTTACCCAAGCGTGGTGGCGATGCTATCAGGGAATATATAAAATCAATCATGGGGTTTTGATGAAGAAAGTTTATCCAGGGTATCCCCCTAATTATCTGTCGGTGAAATCTACAAGTGGGTACAGTCGGGATTGCATGGTGATAGATGTCTTGAGTTTAGCACCACTCGAGCCTGCAGAATTGGCCGTATTAGAAGAGCAAATTAGTGCTCTGTTGTCTAATTTAACTGTGAAGATGCCTAATCTTCATAAATGTGAATTGATAACTTCAGGTAGGTTTGATAGAATACTAATGGACGGCTTAAGGTTAAGATAGATATATCTGCCAATAGTTATAGGAGAAGGATATGGGTAGAGTGTACGCAGTCGAAGAGAATAATGGCCGCAGAGTAACTCGTACGAATAGAGTGCGATGCTACAGGTTGTGATGGTAATGTATTACCTGGTGACCATTCAGGATGGATCCAGTGTGGAACCTACAGTTATCCAGGATCATCCGATAATCAGATACGCTTGTATTATTGTCCTGAGATACGCTTGTATTATTGTCCTGATCATTCACACCTATCTTCTACTCGTGAGATATAGAAGTAGACACTGTAGTCGAATAAACATGCGGCCGAATTCATTAGATATTTATTTGATGCAACAACGCGGCGTCCTCCTCCGATTGCCGGAACCGGGTCAACCCGGGGGCCGGACGCTGGCATCGCCCGCTGCCCGGTCGTGTCCTTGTAACTAAACATGGTATTCGGCGGCTGTAACACAGAGTTTGATGCAGGGTTACCCCTAGGAAAGGAAAATGTGATGGAATACCTTACCGGGCCAGAACGGGCTGCTATCATAGCACTTAGCGACCTCGCAAAACAGTTGATGCCTGGCTCAAAGCAAGTGGAAGCTGATGTGAAGGCAGCAATGGGTATCGTGGCCAAATCAGATGCCGCTAAAAAATCGCGTACTAATGGTATACCATCACCACCAAAGGATAGGTGATCCCACCCTTAACCCTACGAGATATTCATGAAAAGCAATAATGGCGGCCGAAACAAATTCCCTAGGGGTCAGAAAGTTAGGTACATCACATTGCGGGGTAGTGTGTCCGATCAGGAATACCTCTTAGATCCAGACAATCCTAATGACGTAATCGTAGCCGATAGAAAAGGATTAGTGCTTGTAAAGAGTACCGTCGATAAGAAGGAATTGAGAATCCAGTCTAGACGTATTTTACCAGTTAGTGTCGGAAATCGAGTGCCTGTAATTGAATCTGGAAATAAGTACAGAGTAGTCTGCAACAAATGCCAGCATGTATTAGAGGTAACTGGCTCGATTGAAGAAATTACTTGTCCCAAGTGCTCGACAGCACTACCACTTTTTTGGATAGGAGATAGACCGATGAAGGATTCCGCAACGACTGATACGACTGGTCACGCCGTACATAATGTTCCCAAGACCAAATCCTCAAACCCCAAGCCACAGGCGAATAAGATGGATAAGCCACAGACCGTATTGAAGAAAGAGACACAGCCCAGTCCGAAGGTCGATCTAGCCAGCTTGGCCCACAAGCCCCACTTGGAGTTGTGGACTAAGAAGTCTGTCAAGTTTGACCATGTGGAGGTGGACGTACAGGCACATGCCCTGATTTTCTCAGGGAATAATCCACGTAAGCTGTGCTTTAACACGTATGATGGTGCATTGGGAAAGAAGTCGACTTCTTTGCCAGTCGATGCTTTTATCCATGATCGGGAAGTGACCACTACAGACAAGGCGGCACACAAGCCTTGGTTTGCTATCAAAGACTTGGACAAGGCTCGTGCACAGCTCAAGAAGAATGGGTATGAGAAAGTGTGATATGGCAGACACGCTGCATGTCGTTACCAAATCGATTTTTATGGCAACCGTCTCCGAGTTCGCCTGTATGGTGCGCGGGCCTTCCTACGTGGCGGTTTGAGTTTACGCTGGATCCGCTTATCGAGCGGTGTTCCGTCGAAATCCACGCGATAGGTTAGCAGACGGATAGAACTGAATCGCAAGCTTTCATTTTTATCGGCAAAGAAGCCGAGTTGCCGGCTGATCCGTATTACGTTCCGTGATTGAGAGACGCCGTAGTATACCCCATACAATACTTACCGACGGTCGTCGGTTCGGTCAGAACGACTGACTTTTGGCAACCGCTACAGGAGTGGATTTGAGCATGGATCGTCGCGGATTCATCGGTGCTATAATTCGCCTATTTAATGAATGTTCGTAAGTAATGAGGCATATATGTTAGTCCTTACTAGAAAATTGAACGAACAAATAGTAATTGACAATAAGATTACTATCACTGTTTTAGCTATACAAGGTAATCGAGTAAGAATCAGTATTGATGCACCACGCGAACTGCCAGTATTCCGCGCAGAGATAAATGAAGCAGCAACGAAGGCGATTTCTGCCAAGCCGTATAAATAAAAAATCCGATAGTTCTGGTCTACTCCGCTTTCTGAGCAAAAAACCACGTCTACGCTGATGACGCCAAAGGAACAGACTCCTAATGGTGAATTTGGATTAGAATACCAGTTATATGTATTAAGGCAGATGATTAACCAATTGCCGACTGACATATCCAATACTTTTTTAAGTCAAATAGATGTAATAGAAAGCATGATTAAGCACAGACAGATGGTTATCAAATCGATATTGCCACAGTTAGAAGACATAATGTTAAATGTGCGATATATAGAATTCGATAGAAATGCTACGGCCAATGAAAGAGACGATGCTATTAAAAAATATCTAGGTGACTAACCATCCACCCGTTCCGTAGCTGTTTGTATTTCGGGTGGGGTGATTTTATTAGGTCGGTTCTCAACGTCTTGTATGTTATGTGTGCGTTCTTGTATAACGAACCTGAATTCAGGACAGCCGCAAATAAGGCAAGGTCTATTACATTGTTTCTCCTCATTACATCTATTACAATATCGCTTTATGACCGATTGTCTTTTAGGTTGCTGGGCCATTTGTAAGTTCTATAATACATCTTTAAGTATGTTGGAGTAAGTTCAAATATGTATCGGTTATACTGTTAGGTGTATATAGTAGGGCTTAAATATATGTTTTTGAATAACAGAAAGTATTGCTGGGCTTGGGACAAGGTTTATATTAAATCGAATGGGCGGGTACCATGTTGGTGTGATTCTGGTGAGAAATATACAATCCTAGCTAATAAAGATTTCGAAAAATGCGATTTTGTGCCAGACATACTCAATCATCAGCATATGAGAGATATGCGCACTAAAATACTGCTAAATAATCAATATTATATCCCTGAATGTGGAACATGCTGTTGTATGGTTGATGAGAACAGAGGCAAGCATTATCGATTTGGTGTAGATGAATTAATAGATGATCGATCTAACCATAAGGCACAAGCAGCTATTGATTACTTAAGTGATGTGAGTAAAGCAAGAAATTGGGCTTTTGGTAGCATTGACAAGATAAGTGAAATACAGATGGAGCCATCATTTCCATGTAACTTAAGATGTGGTGGATGCCTGCAAGGGTTGCCTAATCCACTGAAGACTGAGGATCCCCCATATGTGCTGCCTTACGAGTGGTTCGTAAAAATAATCGATTCGATTCAGAATCATGACGTATCACTCGGTCTGATTAGATTCGTCGGCAGAGGAGAACCTACATTAAATAAGGCCTATCCTCAGATGCTATTGTATGTCAACCGTCAAATGCCACATACCAGGCTTAGTATGGATACAAATGCCAACCAAGATTTTAAGACTGAATATATGTTATTAGATACGATCAATTGTTCGATCGACGGAGTAGAACAAAGTTCATATCAACAATACCGCATTGGCGGTGTATTAGATAAAGCTTTGGATTTTATGAAGATCGGTGTGGAAATGAATAAGAAATTCGAATCTAGCTGTAAGATAATATGGAAATACATATTATTCGACGTTAACGATGATTATGAGCTACTTAATCAAGCACAAAATATGGCCAAAAAATTTGGCATACATGAACTAAGATTCGTTTTGACACACGCTGGCTCTTATGATGGTAAAGTAAAACCATCTAAGACATTTTCCAACATGCAAGTATTGCAGGCATATATCCAAGCTAATAAGATATTTGATGGCACCACTGGAAGTTTTGCCACATGATTACATGGACTGACGTAACCAAGAGAGTGACTGGTGATGAAGCAAAAAAGCTATTGAGTGCTTCGAATGATAAGAAGTATTGGGACAAAACCAAAGGAATATTCAAAGTAGACCCTGGCAGATGGCGAGATGCTCAAAAACAAGAGTTAGAATACTGGTTCGCCAATAGTGAGTCAGTCCCTTGTCAATATTATGATTATAAGATGATTAATAGATCTATTCCAGCTAATTTGGGTAAGACTATCGAGATAGGTTGTGGTCCTTGTCCACAGTTAACACATTTTACCAAGAAAATGGAACATGTAACCCTATTAGACCCATTGTTGGAAAATCTAGTCCAATTACCAATATGTGAATATCGCTCAGGAAGATTTGGAGATTATGTACCAGAATTGATATGTGATTCTGCAGAGACTGTCATGATATGTGAGGAATACGACACTGTTTTATGTATAGCTTGTCTAGAGCATGTGTCTAATGCAGAGATGGTGTTGGATAATCTAATAAAGATAGTTAAGCCTGGTGGTATCATTGTTGTTATGGAAAGAGTGTTCGATGGCATGGTAGGTACTAAGCATTTAACACCGGACATATATTATGACAAGAGAAGGCCTATCAAACTGTATAAACAAACGCTGTTGGATTGGGCTAAACAATTGACCGTCATCAAACAGAGTTGGCTGCCATCAGTACATCAGTTCGATATACAATTAAAGAACGTAGAGTCATTAGTTGGTATTTATAAGAAACCGAAATACTCCCGGTAGGACTCGAACCTACGACCCTGGGATTAGAAATCCCATGCTCTATCCAACTGAGCTACGGGAGCATCTGATTTAAATACGCAGAATCGAATCATTGATGTCCAGAAATAACCCATATCAAGAGCTATGACAGATGATTATGACACAATCGAAGAGTACGAAGTATTAAAAAAATGTTATGCATCCTAATAAGGAGATAAAAAGTGGATCAAGCAGCAGCAACGAATGCACAAACGTCACTCGACCAGCTCAAATGGGTTAAGTTTAAAGTATTAGATGATGGATTCGTTTGTTTGGTGGATGTGATGGGCAATGACGCATCTATCGTCCAGGCCGCTAGGGTAAGTTATGGAGATGGTACTAAGCATGTTAATGATGACAGAAATCTAATAAGATACTTAATGCGTCATCGGCATAGCACTCCATTCGAAATGGCCGAAATTAAATTAGCTGTTAGAGTTCCTATGGACTGTTGGAGGCAATGGGTCAGGCATAGAACTGCTAATATCAATGAATATAGTACTCGTTATTCGAATGCGATTGATTCAGCCTCTACTACTGCTCCAGATGGCTGGAGGATACAATCGTCTTCTAACAATCAAGGCTCGGAAGGCAATATAGACACGACACTCGGATCACAATTATCAGACGCAGAAGCTAAATTGTTAAGTTACTCGAGAGAAGTTTATGAGCATAGAATAAGTAACGGTGTGGCTAGAGAGCAAGCTAGAAAGGACCTACCATTATCAACATATACCGAGGCATACTGGAAAATCGACCTACATAATCTGATGCATTTCCTTGCATTACGGATGGACTCACATGCACAGTTAGAAATCAGGCAATATGCAACCATAATAGGTGAAGAAATAGTCAAGCCATTATTTCCTCTTGTATGGGAAGCGTTTGAAGATTATCGGTTATATGGAATGTTTTTGTCTCGCATAGAACTGATAGCACTGGAGATATATAATACGAACCCTGAATGCGACACCATCGAAAAAGCGGTAGAGTTTATTGAGAATACAAGGGAACGTAAAGAAGCTTTACAAAAGCTGACGCGTATCACAAGTAGTCACTGTATCAAATAACCACTAACAAGGTGTGCTCGACATGGACCACCATTTAAAAATGACAGAATGGTTAATATTAGAAAGATTAGAAGGTAATGATCTACCATTACCAAAATATGAAACTATCAATTCGGCTGGAGTAGACTTTCCAGCGTGTCTGACTAGGCCACAGAGGTTGGTTCCCGAGGCAGCAAAATTTAGTGAGACCAGACCTTTTTATCCTCTGACGGGTAAGCTAATTAGCCTGCCTGATAGATGGGCTTTAGAACTCAGACATTTCTATGAGGAAGGGATCATTGAGAGTTATTACCCGCCAGATCGACCAGGCGATAAACAGTGGTGGGCAAGTGCTGCTCCGACACCGATGGGGGCATATGCTAAAGAATTGATCATATATCCGAGGGAGACTGTAATGGTGTCTCTCGGATACAAATGTGAGTTTAGTAAAGCATATGTTTTAATGTTGCATATTAGAAGTTCGATAGGTATGATGGGGTTAGAATTAGCCAATAGCACTGGAATTATCGATCCTGATTACAGAGGTGAATTGTGGGCTGTTCTACACAATCGCAATACTAGCAAGCCTATCACAATAAGACATGGTGATAGATTAGTTCAGGGTGTTATGTTTGGATTTAATCAGTCTATAATTGAAGAGGGTGCAGTCCAAGATACGGTGAGGGGAGAAGGTGGGTTTGGATCAACTGGGGTGGCGACTAAGAACTGGGTAGTGAGTTCATCGACGGACGTCAGTAATCCGAACATAGGACTAAATAAATGATAGAAATACAGAAATCGCCTACTGCTGATACGCGCTATTGTCCTTATCTAAACACTAAAAAAGAAACACTGTTAGAATCAAGCCGCCTTCATATTGGAGATGTGTCCAAAGCTCTTGCTTTTTTCTCTGGTAAAATGATGGAAGCCGCTGGCTCACATGATTATGATAAGCTCACATTAATAGATTGGTTTTACCAAGATTATATGACTGGCTTTAGGCAGACTGAGTGGTGGGATAACCACCGTAAGATACATCGTCATCACCTTAACAACCCAGATGGCGTACCCGCCGACGTTAATTTGGTCGACGTTATAGAATACATATCTGATTGTGTGATGGCTGGGCTCGCTAGAAACGGTAAATTATCTGATATAACATTGCCAGAAGAACTACTTAAAACCGCATTTAACAATACTATAAAGCTGCTCGAGGCTCAAGTAATAGTTAAATCACGAGAAAAGACTACACCTACAGTTGAAGCGACTCATGATCACCAAGCTCCTCTAGGTGATTATGAAAAAATGTACAAAGACTTACTAAATCATTTGGGAGTAAATGGGCACTGCGGAGCAGTAGCAGTAATAACAACAATGAGGCATCAACTAGGTCTAGATAAACCAAAAGGGAATCAAACATGCGACGTCGAGCCTTCTTAAGTTTACCATTTATAGCAATGATGTCTAAATTGGCCATGGCCGCTGTGAAGGACGGTTCGCGTTATGTCGTGCATCATTTACCAGAAAATCAATCGTTCGATGAGAGGTATTTACCCCTAAACCAAGATGATGATTTTTACCTTCCACGCAGACCTGATGGGTCTGGTCTCGACATAGACAAATTCCGATTCATATATAGAACATATAGACAAAGCGGTAAGACTAATATGCTGAAAATGTATACGGATTACTCCGTAGCCAATTAAGCATAACTATATCATACCGTGTCAGTATGTTAATACATAAGATAAATACTGAAAAAGCTAATGTTAAATATGATAGATTTAGGGAAATTATATCCGACCCTCATAATATATTAATTGAAAGAGTGCCGAACGCTGGCTATGTTGCCAATAATTGTGTAATTTTGCATAATGGAAATATTGTGTCTTTGGATAGTTACTACGGTAGATTTAGTGACATATTAATACTAAACCGTGGTGTGCATGAGCCGCTTGAAGAATATTGCTTTCAACAGGTCTTAAAAATAATGCCGGCTGCACCTACAATGTTAGAGCTAGGTGCTTATTGGGCTCATTATTCTATGTGGCTAATGAGGGTAAGGAGGGAAGCAAAATGCTTCATATTAGAGCCAGACGACCACCATATGGATGTAGGCAAGTTAAACATATTGATGAATAACTATCGAGCCACTCATATCTCTGGACTGATTGGCAAGAACCACCTAAACGTTGATAAGATAATGTCGGACAACAATATAGATTATATAGACATTCTACATTCTGATATACAAGGGTACGAAATCGATATGCTAGAGGAAGCAAAGATCGCATTTGAAAATTCGAAAATAGGTTATGCGTTCATTTCGACCCACTCTCAAGAACTACATGATGATGTCTTAAGCATTATTACTAATCATAATTATAACATTATAGTCTCATCTGATTTTCTCACGCATACGACCAGCTACGATGGATTTGTTTTAGCTAGTTCTAATAAAGTACCAAAAATATTTCGACAGGGTTGGACACCAATAGGAAGAGTCGATATAGTTAATAGCACACCACTCATGATCCAAGAATATATAGCACATACTATTAAGTATAACCAAGAAAATTAGTTTTAAGTGTGGGTGTAGTTGGGCTGAACAGGTCGCTGCTATACAGCGTCGTGTGGATAGTAAGCGGATAAAGCCACCTAAGGGCAAGTAAAGGTCCTGGAGATTAGCCTCTATATGATTAAGAATAATATATGACATTAGCCATTCTATTCATACAATCACTCGCATTACGTGAATGATGGTTATTGAGCTTCGATAAGTGATCAGATAAACCTGTTCTTATTTTCATAAGCTGTTCAGCATATGTCGGATTGTCTATGTGATTAACTGATTCTCCTGGATCAGTCACTAGATCGTAGAATTGCTGCTTATCTCCAATATTGTATTTATATTGGGATTGACGTGCCATATAATGACGCGGATTAATACCAATAGCACTAAATGCGAATTCATTTACTGGAGAATCGCTTAATAGTGATTGAGAAAGATTTATCCCGTCTATCTTATCATTAAATGATAAACCCATAATGTCCATAACAGTCGGCAATATATCGATTAACTGCACAGGATGATGATATTCGACCCTACCCATCCCAGGCCAATGGATAATTAATGGAACTCTTACATTTCCTTCATATGTGAAAACGCCTTTAGAAAAATAACCATGATCACCCAGTATGTCACCATGATCAGATGTGAATATGACCAAAGTATCACTTAGGTCTACCGTAGACAATATCTGACCGATATAATCATCTATCCATGCTATTGCACCATAATATTGGGCTTTGATGTTGTGCCAATCGGTCTTAGACAATTGATGACCAAACCACGTGGTCGATAATTGATCTGGCAAAGGTATGTCGCCATAGCGATATAAATCATTAAATGGCGGCGGTGAACAATATGGAGGATGAGGACCATGGAAACTAACGAAGCAAGCAAAAGGTTTGTGTTGTAATTTTTGTTGTTGTAAGAATCTTATGGCATTATTAACTACTACATCTTCGTGATGTGATTGGCTCGATGAGAGTTTGCCTGTCCATGGCGCCATGTACTTTAGTGGTAAAGATATTTGAATGTCTGTTTGCATCGGTGAATAAAATTCATGCTTGGCCTTATTCACAGCATGATCTTTGTTTGATTGGATTAAACCTATCCAATCTTCAGTTAAGTATGTGTTGGTAAATCCATAATGATTAGCCACCTGTTTGTAGTTAGGTTCTCCATCAATGTGTAGTTTGCCAAAGTATCCAGTATTATAACCATTATCAATGAGATGGTTGCCTATAGTACGGTATTTTGGATCGAGAGTGGTCTCATTCCACCACATTTTTATATTGTCTGGATAAAGACCAGTCAACAAAGAAGCCCTGCTAGGCTGGCATTGGGGGCTTTGTACTATCGCTTGACGGCAAACTATAGATTGATCAGCTAATCCATCTAAATTGGGTGTCTTGACTAAATGGTTTGTATATCCTATAGCATCGTATCTTTGTTGATCAGTTATGATAAATAAAAGATTAAGATTAGATGGTGAATTAAACATTTTGAACGACGACTGATATCCAGTCTTTTATTTCTGAAATGCTGTCTGGGTCTGCCAAATCTATTCCAATGGGTACTGGTGACTTGGCACTGGATAGTTTGTTACCTTTGATTATATCTACTGATATTATGTATTTGCTGGTGCTGGCTTCCGAATTAAATGGTTGACTAAATAATTTATGCTTATCTACCCATGCCTTGACATAAGGCACCGACAGCAATTTGACTATGGCGAGTAATAGGTCTAAGTTACCAGCGAATAAGTAGAATGATATTTTGTGGTCCGGATTTTTGAATACTAATGTAGCTGACGTGGCGTTAATGGGATGTGCTTTGATATCGAATTGTATACCCAGCTGCTTACGGAATTGCTTAGCTAGATCTTTAAATATTAGTAAAGGTATCGATTGTCGATAGGGGTGATCACTATTACCACCCTGTGTTACCATAGTTCGACATTCATGTTATACAATTGTTTAATAATAAAGAATGATTGCCTGATGTGAATACTATACTCTTTATATTTGATTAATTTTTTGACGGCACGTATAGAGCATAGAGCTTGCTGTTGGTCCCAGCCCTCTCGCATGAGTGTCTGAACAGAGGCTAGTCGGGTACAATCTAAGTATCCATAATATATAACATTACCTTCTTGGTCATATTGCCATGTCCTAGGCACACTATGGCATATGTGGCATACAATGTCATAATACTTACCATCTATAAAAGGATAATCATCATATCTGATTAGAGCTGTAAGAGGTTGCTGGCATATATCACATAGCATACGTCACCGCTCTCGTGGAATTAAGAGTATAAAAAAGACATGCAAGCCTGAAGATAATATGCACAACTTGTCTAATCAATGAAGCATGTACGGAGTAAAACATGCCAGTTAAAGTAAGCTTAGAATCATTAATACAAGCGAAGAACGCAGTAGAAGCGAATAATGGTAATTTTTCAAAAGCAGCTAAACAATTAGGACTCTCTAGAAGTACGATTTACGACCGATATGCAATAGCACTGAGAAAATTAGGCGACACACCGAAAGCAAATAGTAATGATCATGCTGGCGAAGAAACGCCAGAGAAAACAGAGATTAGACAATCTGATAACAACATAATAATAGAATATGTCGGTAATTCCATACAGACATCTGACGAATTATTAGCTAGTAGTAAGGTAGATCTGAACATATGGGAAGTGGCAGAAGTGACCATAAATAATTGGGAATTAGGTGGAAAGATTAATCACAAAGGAGAATCTGACGAGCGAGCCACACAAAGATTGTGGAAGATGCCTCTAAGACAAATAAAGATCAGATTGCGGAGAAAATCAGATGAGAGATTAGCGATAGAGTCACTTATCGAAATGGTTGGTAGCAAATCGAAACAGGTGCCTTTAATCAAAAGGCAGACTATTAAAAAAGCCAAGGACCTGAAACGTTCTTTGGAAGTCTCGATTATGGATCCACATTTTGGTTTGCAATGCTACAAACCGTCCTCTGACATGCAATGGAGCCTCGAAGAGTGTGAAGATTTGTGTATGTGGGCTATCGAGGACTTAATCCACAAAGCTCAACATCATGGTCCTTTCGAGGAAATAATATTTCCTTTCGGCAATGACTATATGCATCATGATGGCATGAAGCATGAAACAACAAAAGGTACCTCTCAACCTGAAGGAATTTCATGGAGCTACGTCTACGAGAGAGCAGAAATATTAGCCATAAATATGGTAGAGAGACTTAAACGAGAAGCTAATGTCAAAGTAATTAGCATCCCTGGCAACCATGATCATCACTCTTCTTATACCCTAGCCAGAGTTTTAAATGCTTACTATAGAAATGATCAAAATGTGATAGTAGATGCTGATAGCTCGCCGTACAAATTTCACAGATATGGTGTTAATCTAATAGGGTTTGAACACGGCCATCATATCTCTA
>Ga0114963_10001463_pt1 | contig 16315 bp, 20 predicted proteins | sample C_131016_EF_Meta_FD_87019 | JGI IMG/M metagenome (GOLD analysis project Ga0114963, IMG submission 87019) | Freshwater microbial communities from Lake Croche, Canada to study carbon cycling - C_131016_EF_MetaG | ecosystem: Environmental > Aquatic > Freshwater > Lake | place: Lake Croche, Canada...
AGTCGGGCCAGTATCACCTTGCGGTCCAGTATCACCCTGCGGACCAGTAGCACCTGTATCACCTTGCGGTCCAGTATCACCCTGCGGACCAGTTGGTCCAACATCACCTTGAGGGCCAGTATCACCCTGCGGTCCAGTAGGTCCAGTATCACCTTGCGGTCCAGTATCACCCTGCGGACCAGTAGCACCTGTATCACCTTGCGGTCCTGTATCACCTTGTGGGCCAGTATCACCCTGCGGACCAGTAGCACCTGTATCACCTTGCGGTCCAGTAGGTCCAGTATCACCTTGTGGGCCAGTATCACCCATAGGTCCAGTGTCTCCTTGTGGTCCAGTCGCACCAGTATCACCCTGTGGGCCAGTCGGGCCAGTATCACCTTGTGGGCCAGTATCACCCTGTGGGCCAGTATCACCTGTATTACCCTGCGGACCAGTTGGCCCAGTCGCCCCAGTCATACTCGCACTTCCTGCTGGGCCTTGCGGTCCTGTTGCTCCTGTTGGTCCAGTCGGTCCTGTTATTCCAGTTATCCCACTGATTTGTCCTTCTATGTAAGAGAGTTGGGAAAGCACCTGATAGTAGTTTGCTTCTAATGCTCCGTAAGATGCCGACATATATATATACTAAATAGATTAGTTTTAGGACAAACCACCAAATTATTTTGTTAATGTATAATATAGATGGATAAAAACTCTCCCAAAAGCGTCATTGTAAAAGGCAATGGTAGTGTAGTTCCTCTTCCTGAACCAAAAAGAAAGACTGGTTTAAGAACTGCTGGAGACTTGGTTGCGTTTAAAAGAACCCACAAAGCATACAAGGAAGCACAAGCACAAGCACAAGCAGAGACGAAATAAAAAATATTTGATATATACAATGAACTTACCTGTGGTTTAACATATTGATTTAGCAGTCAATATGTTTCTTGTCCCACGCTTCCCGCAACGCCGTGGTGTCTCGCCATACACCGCTTCCCGCTTCCCGCATCCGTATCGGTGGGCGTGGGGGGCAATCCCACTTCCCACACCGACAGACCTTCTTCGCTCCCTTCTTGGACTTTCCCTTTGGCGGGTTTTCCCGCCGAGGGGTGCGCTGGGACAACATCCCCTCCAACGCCTCTTGGGCTTTGGTCGCCTTCGCCTCCGCCTCGCGCAACTCCATCGCCCACGCTTCCCGCCTCGCCATTTCCTCGCGCTCCTTCGCTTCCTCCTTCTCTCTATCCCACTTTTTTTGTAAATTTTCTATGTCTATTCCTCTAACGGCACGAAGTTTTTTATTTGTTTCTGGTTTATCAAAATCATCATCATTCAAATTCCAACTATTTAACAATGCGCATTGGATTTGTCTTGCTTTTTTTATTAAGCAAGTAGCAAACTCACCATTTACAGTGGTGTAGTAGATGTTAGAAGGCGGACATTCTCTCACCAAGGCCAAAAGGTTCGCCCATCCACAAGCATCATCATCATCATCATCATCATAAAAGGTAGCACCCTCCTTATCATCATCAAACAATTTCATCGTTATCATATCCCCACTCTTTGTTGCTTTTTCTATCATTGTATATATTCCTTCTTTTGTGGTTTCACGAGAGAAGTTTATATTGACCCACTCCCTCAACTCTGCCTTCTCCCCACTACGAACAATGTATTTAATATTGTCCGTAGTAGCAGTTTTGAGGCAGGTCTCGCAGGCGATAAAGAGAACGATTTCAGTAGTCATTTTGAATTGTTGCTGTTGTTGTTGTTTCGGTGCTACATTTCCAAGGTTGTAAAAGCATTTCAATTTTCTATGGAAATAAATAAAACATATGTGATTTATTTATTTCCCGCAAATCCCCCACTCCTTTTTTCAACTATCCCTTTTTGGTTATTTAAATTCTTTGTATGGGCGCTCATCCTTGGTCTTCTCCATCTGGCGTTTCCATTCCGCCATACGAGCAGGAATAATCTTGTAAGAATTACAATTATTACAGCATCTATCGTCTGGTTTCATACTCAATGGTTTGGGATTGTTTCCATAGGTCTCACAAATCTGTTCGCAGAAACAGCAGGGCGTATCAGGAATGCCGTTTGCCTTTCTGTATTGTGCCGACAATGCTACAATACAAGGGTCTTGTTTCGGTATATCTTTGTCCTCCATAGGAACAAACACTTTTGCGTCCTTGATGTTGTATTGGAAAGGCTCACTCATTATATATCTATACTAACACTATTATCTTTAACTTCTTTTACGCCTATTTAATATTCGCATTGGTAAAACTTTCCTCTCATTACAATGATTACAACATCTCATTGATTTATTCAATGGGTCTCCGTATTTGATAGGAGTAGGACATAGAGGATATGGATTATGACCCCACCCTTCTACCATCTTATCACACAAATAACAAGAAATAGGGGGAATATCTCTTAAATATTCCTCCTCCGTCTTGGTTGCTCTTGCTATAAAATCATTAATGATTTGAATATTTCCTTCCATATTTCTCTCTGTTAATAATCTATATTACATTATCTTTATGTTGTTTTGATATAAAGATTATGTTAGTATAGTATGTAAAATGAAATTCTATTGGATATTCAAAATTACCTGTCCCCATAAGCAAAATGAGTGTGTCGTCTATTATTCAGGCACAACTCACAAACACCCCGAAACACATTTCAAATATTTTATGAAAAGTCGCTTAAAGTCTTGGCGGGAAAACCCGCAGAAGTGTAAATACAGACCCTACTTCCCCTTCGCCGAAGATACACAAGTAGAAGCAGAAGTAATTGGACGGACAGCATTAAATAAGGAGGAGGAATTAATACAATATTGTGCGACACTCACTCAAATTTTACAACAACGGGAAATAAAGGAAACACATATAAATCAATTTATTCCACAAAAAATTGATTTAGAAACAAGCCCCTATACTTACATACAAGAAGAAGATAATAATGTCGCAAGTAGCACCGAACACAACCGAAGCACAGAGGCAATCCTTTGCCGATAAACTCCACGAAATCACCGAAACCATCTTTGAGATGGGAATAGAGGATAGACCTATGACGGGGAATGAGTATATGGTGATGATGAAAACCCTGAAAGAGTTGGCCGACAAATGTCGTGTCTTCCAATCTCATCCCGTCAGTCTATACTACGATAGACTTAGACGAAGACCTCGTCGTGTGGTTGTCCCCAAATCTCTTGCGGTGAAGATGAAAGACCCACGATATAAGTGTTGTCCTCATTGTGATAGTTTTGTGTATGATTTGACCGAGCATCAGCAAACCGCCAAATGTAAGGCAATCCAACAATCTAAATATTCCACCAAACACACTCACAAAATCAATTCCAAATTCCACCCCATTCATCAAGTCATCTCTCGTATGTTCTCTCACGGGAGACACAATGTGATAGACACGGAAAAAGGTCGTCGCATCATCTTCAATGCCGACTACAGCAGATGGGATTGGGACACAGAACATCCAGATATCCTTTCTGGAAGGCGGAGAAGAAGGCATACGGAAGCCCAACAAATAGAATTGGAATATACTTATTACTTTCATTCTTTCCATATTCGCTTGGCGGGAAGACCGCAAGAAGAAGTAGAGAATGAGACGATTATGGTATGGCGCAAAATCCCCACCAAATGGGAATTCGCAGAAATGACCCGCCTTCATTTCAATGAGAACAAAGATGACCCCGATTTTAAGTATAAGTATTGGTGGTAAAGGATATAAAGAAAAATCTTCTAAAATCGCTCTTTTGTATAAAATGTTTTCCCCCCCCCCCAGTTTTCTAAATAGCAAATTCTTATAATAATCTAAATTTTACATAGTCAAATATTTTGTTTTCTCAAATAAAATATTTTTCCACTCCATATATGCTCTCCCACGCAACCCCATATGCTTTTTTCTCAATCACACTTGGATTATAGTTTTGTCCCCCACACCCCACGCTTTCCCACGCGTTTTCAGCCGAAATTTTGGATATTTTTTTCTCGTAAGGACTTTTGAAAATGCGTGGGAAGCGTGGGGGCGTGGGGAAGCGTGGGGAAGCAACTTATACGATACTTTGTGGGAATGTATGGGAATATAATATTAATAGAAAAATGTGGGGTATGTTAGGTCTTGGGAAAGAATTAAGGTCAATAGATTTTATTATACTCCATAGAATTGAAAAATAATATCCATTCATATATATGCCGAGAAGGAAAGCCCCAACCGAAAATGAATTGGCGAAACTGGTTGCTCTACATTATTTAGCATTATACCATCCACATATACATCATCAATTGGTGGGAAGTGGGTTTGGAAAGAAAATAGGAGTTGCCCCTGATAAACCTACACCCCCCCTAACACCAGACACTTCTTCGTTTGCTCCCATTGCGAGGGATATTATTAGCCAATATATAACTTCTATAGGATTTCCTGTAAGCAACATACAACGACAATCCATTATAGATGTGTTATTACCAGAAATGATGGAGGAAAATGGATATATAGAAAGGTTTGGACGAAGTCAAAGAGGTATTCACCCCATTCATATTGATTTTAATGTATTCAATCATTGGTTTTCTACAAATGGGAGAGAAGGGTTTTTGAACCGCATTCGTGCCCTTATTGGACGAAGATAAATCCCGAATGATTAGGTAGGGAGAGAAAATATATAATGTGGAAATATATATATGATAGTGAAAATCACCAATTCGCCCCTGATTAACAAGCGGTTTCGGGTGTATATGGATAATGGGAAGAAATACGATTTTGGCTTTAAAGACCCAGAAACGGGCGATTTCGGTCATACTTACATTGATGGTGCGAGTGAGAACACAAAATTTCACTATTTAGCAAGACATATGGGGAATAAGCGCGAAGAAAAACTTATCAAAAATTTAATTCCCAGCCCCTCAATGTTTAGCGCCTTGTTGTTGTGGGGAAATACCCGTAGCATTAAGAAAAATGCTTTGTGGTTGAATAAGAAATGGGCGGAGCGGGAGTAGGGGACTTCGTCCCCCTACGACCCCCTACTTATTAAAATCTGTGTATATATATAATGTCTAACAAATCGCACTTGACCCCCAACCAATTTGGAGATGAAGATTGGACCTTGACCGAAACCCCCTCTGTATTTATCACTTGGGAATACTTTAACAGAAATTATACGGGATGGAGTTGGACGAAAGAAAGCAACCGCAACAAGTATATGGAGGCAATATGGGGACACAATTGGAAGAAGATGTTGGAGGATGAAAGGCGGGAATTCCCGCAAATAGATGAGCGCAGAAAGTATGACGAATGGATGGCGAACCATCCCAATTACAAGCCCTCTTCGCATATAAAGAAATGGTTATCGGGTGGGGCAAGACATCATCCATTAGACCATTTACAAAAAAGAAATATCTAACTCTTATATATATGAAGCACAACGACAAAATCGCACATATTCACGAGTTTTTGGAAATGATGGGAAAACGCCCTGAACGCCATTCTGTCGGTGATTATTCCAAGTTGGAAGGAATGGGATTACATCATCTTCCGCTCCATCACCATCATCGCCGTGTAGGAGGAGCACTCACAATGGGAGACCCCCAGCATTACCTTGTGTCTCCCGCACATCAATCCACTCATTGGAGAAATACCGCTCCTATGTCTTATTCTCACATCTTGGAAGGAGGAAGACACAGACCTCGTATCCGTAGAACGGGGGGAGCGATTAACGAAGCATATCGTAGGGAATTACAGGATTATGTGTTTCAGCAAATTCAAAGAATACGAAAACCCACTCCTCTGGACTATTTCGCATTTAGACCCGATTATAGACAATATATAATGGAGCGAATTACCCCTGAAATAGATAAATTTTTGAATGGGTATTATGGATTTCAAACGGGCTTAATAACTTGGTTTGCTTCCAGCAAGATTTACACGGATTTGATGGATTATATAATACCAGTATTACAAAGTGTGTGGCCCACTATGGCGGACAATGAAGAAAACATAAAAAGTGGGATGTATGATACTGGTGGGGAATATCAGGATATGGATGATGATGATAATGACCCGCGAACAGACCCTAATGGTATCCATAGGACCAACGGAGGTCCTATTACTCGTCCTTCGGGAAAATCTTCAGGAAAGGGAAGACATAGACCTCTCCTTCGTAAAAGAAGAGGAGGAGCAATCATTAGTGGAGGCATTCCTTCCGTAGAAACTGGATTTGAAAGTCCAATGTCTTTCGCCAAACTTTCGGGGGGAATGATTAACCCAATGAAACCAGACGGGACAATGATGACGAAAAAGGAAATCAAAATGGTTCAATTGAGAAACAAATTGATAAATAGACCCAAGCGTAAGGGCGGGGTAATCCCGATAGGGTTGGGATACGATAGTGATAGTGGAAGCAGTAGTGATAGTGATAGGGAACTTCCACGCAGAAGAAGAGGACGCAGAGGAGCAGGAAAAGGCAAATTGGGTATTGGCGGGAAACACCCCCTACACGCACATCACCAGCATTATTTAGCGAAACATCCTACTACCAAATTCAAGACATTAGAGGCATTTGCGAAGAAGTTTGGTAAGGGACTTGGATATTGCTGTTAGGAGACCCCCTAATATCTTATTTTTATTATATGTAATAATATATAATGACGAGCATACACTACAACGATTTAAAGTGGGGGACTTTCACGGCGTTTTACCGAAAATACAAGAGAGAGCATCCATACACCAAGTTTAACACATTGGAGACTTTCTCCAAGCACATCGTAGAGAACAAAGGCAAATTCACGCCCAAGATGTATCATAAGGCACTCTTCTATCAAAATGTGATTTTGCCGAAGACCGAACATTTGATGGCCGTTCATCATAGCAAGATGAAAGGAGGAGCGACTGCCTTACAAAAGGGATATGCGAGTGAGATGAGAGCGTGGGTAAATCCTACCAAAAACCCCGATTTGAAATCCAACCTCAATTTGGTGGTTCATAGTAGCGACCCCAATGCGTATGACCCACTTATGAATTTGAAAACGAACCAACTTATCTTGGACGCGAAAGGAGACAAAACATATAATCAATTTGCGGATTTTACGAACCGATATTCTGCCCCCGCTCAAAAGGTGATTGAGGATGGGGTGAAATATTTGTTAGACGAAGACCCCAAGTATCAGTGGGAGTATTTTGGGAATGAATATATGGGATTGTTGAGGAACAAATTGGGAGCAGAGGAATTCAAAAAGGCAGAGGAGAAGCGGGAGAAACTGAGAAAGTTGAAAAATCGGCAACAATCGGCTCAATTCTTTTTAGCCAATCTCGCCAAGAAGGAAATACAACGCGCAGAAGCAGAGGAAAAACGCAAAGCCGAAGCCGAGAGAAAACGCATAGAAGCCGAGAAAGCCAAACTCGCGCAAACCCAAGGGCCAAAAATATTGACTGACCCTATCACGGGAGAGAAGTATGATGCGAGCAAACCGAATGGTGGGCTTTTGTATGCGGTAAAAAATAAGAAATTAGTTCCAGTGGGGGAATGGTATGAGACCAAAAATAGAAATATTGTTCGTAATTATTACCAGAAATCTGGAAGAGGGCGAGGAGGGAGTATTACCAGTGCGTTATTAGACCCCGTAGGCACACTCAAAAACTCTTTGACTGCGGTGGGAGATGTGTTTTTGAATGGGAGGCATAAATTACTCCCTTCCGCACAGAAAATCGTAGAGCAATACGGCAATGACCCCATTACCTCTATGGTGATAATGAGAACCCCTCTCGGGAAAACCCTGATGGCGACGGCGAATGCCTTGACTTGGGGGCAGTTGTATGCGAATATGAAATCCAACAACATTGATGACTATTTCCATCTCCAACTCTTTGTAAAGGTCAAAGGGGAATGGATTAGTATAGAGAAGGAGAGCACCATAAAGGTCAGCAAAAAGGATTTGGAAACGACCAAGAAGGCGAAGAAGGGGGAAATCCTCCCTGTGGGTTTCCCACCTTCCCTCACAATCAATACCCTCCTCGGGAAAACCCAGAGTGCGATGGGAGATGAGAAGTTCTTTGGGTATTCCGCCAAGGACAACAATTGTGCGAACTTTGTAGATGCGATGTTGAGTGCGAATGGGTTGGCGAATGCGAGAACCAAGAAGTTTGTTAGCCAGAATGTGGAAGGGGCTTTCACGGATTATACACGGAAGATGGCGAATACACTGACCGATTTGGGACACTATGCGGAGACGGGATATGAGGGAGGGGCGAAACACGACACACGCGGGATTTAAATAATTCACATATGCTCCCCAATTATTTCCATAAAAAATTGAAATGCCTTTACCCCCTGTAAGTATAGCACCAAGCAACAACAACAAGATGAACCAAAATCAATTGACCTTAGTTCCCCCTGTGTATGTGGAAGATGTGATGGAGGCGATGCGTAAGCGCATTGTTGAGTTGGAGGAGAAGGTGGAGAAGATGAAGTTTGAGAAGGTGGAGGACTTTGCGAGAGAATGTTCGCGTGAGTTTGGGCGGTGGAACACTTGTCGTTCTACCAATGAGGATAAGATTGACGACATAAAGGAAAAATACAAAGAGGTGTATGGTGAGGACAAGGAGATTGACTTGGACGGATTGTTGGAATGTCTCCATTGTTGGAGTGAATATTATGATGTATGTGAAAAATGTAAAAAAATTGATGATTTGGAGGGTGATTATGTATGTCGTGATTGCTGTGAGGAGGAGTAGATATTAGATTTCCCAATTGTAAAAATATTAATTCAAAAATAAATATTTTTTATTTTGCTTCTTCGTCCCGAGCAGAAGGGATGTAAATATATTGTTCGCTGAATACGACCTTTGGAAAGGTGCGGGTAATCGTGACCCAACGCCCTTCCAACTTTTTCAATTGGGCGATTTCCTTCTTATCCAAGCCCAAGTAAGCATCACATAGATATTTCAACGACGCATTCCCCATAGATTTTGGGAATATGGTAATGCTGTGTGCTTCTGCTAATATGACTTTGGTTTCTCGGTTGTTGGTCGCTGTGTGAGTGGTATAGATGATGGAGGTATTGTGGTGTCTGCCGATTTGGAGCATATTATCCATAAGGGAATGAACTTTCTTTTCAATGGATTTATTTTTTATCACATCACAATCGTCAAAGATACAGAGCGCATTGGCGAAGTCTTTTGCGTCTAATTCAGTGGTGAGAAATTCGTTGCCTTCCAGTTTGATACGCTTGATGCCTTTGATTTTATCAATGCTACTATCTCCATCTAACGCAGAGAATAGGTAAATCTCATTGTCTTTAAACATCTTCTTGTATTGCTTGGCGTAGTTGGCGGTATAGACGGATTTTCCCGAGCCAGATTGACCCGTGATATAGAGGATTTGCCGACCATTGGGATTGGGAACTTGTTGAAATTTGTCGTCCCCCTGTAATTTCAACTCTTTGAAAGGGTAGGCAATAGAGCCTTTCCCATCATCAATACTAATAATTTTACGATATTTTTTGTCTTTGGTTTCACATAATACCACAGGAGTTCCCGCATTTTCTACATTTAACGACATTTATATAAGGGGAGAAATGATTTTTCATTTCTTTACCGCAGATTTGAGAAACGCTAAACTCTCCTGATTGATTATTCGTTCCAAATAATTACGCATTATGGTAATGTTCCGTTTCAAAAAAGGGAGAGAATGAATATTACACATCTTGTCTATTTCTTTGCTAATGGTTTCTTTCAAAGGAATGCTAAATACATTGGAAAGAGATTGTTTGACGATTTGGAGATTGTTGTGGATATCGTCCGCCTTGGGGGGTTTTCCCCCCTTTACACTTCCTGCCTCCAATACTTGGATAAGAATATCCAGTTCGTTTTTGTTCTTGTTTAATAATCCAACTTGTCCGTTAAAGAAATCTATAAGCACTTTGATTTGTTTGCGATTTTTCTGGGGTTCAAATCTACACATAGAAAAGTAGCGTTTTAGTGCCTTCCAATAATTTCCATCCTTGTGAAATTCGTTATAATCCTTTTCCAATGCTTCGTCCGTCTCCTCTTCCGTCAATGGCGTTTGGTTGCTTTTCCCTCCCACTTGGACGAAATAGATTTCACTGAACTCGGTAAAAACCCCCTGTATCAAAGCAATCATATCCAATTTAATCATAGATTTCATAGACAACGCCATATAGAGATAAAGGGCTTTCCCATCTACCAGTTTCCATCCTCGTTTGACTTCGTCCATAGACCAGCGCAGGGGTTTTCCCCTAATCTCTCCACATTTGAAATCCGTAATGAATAAGGTAGGGTCATCGTCTATTTCCTCAAATTTCTTTTGGAAGATTTGTGCGATAATTCGTAGCGCATTGATGCCGTGTGCTTTGACTACCTCATTCAAATCATAATCACTATTGTATAATATGGACTTTAAGGAAGACGAACCGACTAAATGATACTTGCCTGAAATGGTAAGTTTGTTAAATACATTTACGATTGGTTTTTGAAAATCTATAGGTAGTTTCCTTTGTTTTAGGTATTCCATATTATATGTAGATATTTTTATTAGATATCTTCCCACGCTCCCACGCTCCCCACGCTATTTCAAAAGTCCTTACGAGGAAAAATTATTCAAAAATTCCTTTCAAACTGCGTGGGAAAGCGTGGGGTGTGGGGAGACAAGTATGGGGAAAGTGGGTTCTACATATTGCGTTTGGATAAAGAGGATAGATAATGGAGACGGAAGGAATTGGAGAGTTGGTTGTGTGGGTGGCGAACGCCACTGCGTCCTCCTCCATAGAGAGTAGAGCCCTCAATGCGTCCAGACCCTTCCATTTCGGTAATATCATAATTGGGCGGGTTATAAGAAGCCACTGAGAATTGTCTAAGCATTTGATAAAGCGGTTTTATTTCATTCGTAATTTTATCACAAGTTTTTGACCCAATGTTGATTATACTATTAATATCTCTCTTAATACTACCTTTCCCTTTACTGGGGGAAATGTTATAATCATCATCTTCATCATCATCATCAACATCTTCACCTCTTTTTCTTCTTTCTTCTCTCTCCCGTTCTTTTATAATAATATCTTGAATAATCGTGCTCCATTCATCTACAAGGTCATTCAATTCGTCTATTACATCTTTGACTTGACTAATTTGTTGGGTAGAAAGAGACCCGATTTCATTTACAAAGGTCAATTGGAAAAAGGTTTTGTATTGAGAAATCAAAGCGTTGAGTTTTGTTATTTCTGTAAAGATAGATGTTTTCTCTACTAATACATTCCCGCTATAATAATCAATTAATATACCTACCTCTTCAATCATTTGATTGATATTGTCTATGATAGTAAAGACATCTTCATCGTATTCGGCACTGGGACTATCATTGGCGATAAGGTCTTGTGTGGGGGTCTCAGTAATAAAACCCTTTTTCATATTGCTAAACACTTTTGCGCGTGATTGCTTGATAGTAAAATAGTTAGGGTCAATTTTGTTTTGGTATGTTTTCACAACAGGCATCTATATATTATACACAATATAATATTACGAGGGTTTAATATAATCCGTGCTGTTTCACAAAGGAAGATGCTTGCGGGAGGGAAAGCCCGTGTTCCGCCATCACTTTCTTTACAATCTGTGCTCTTGTTCCTCGTGCTCCTCCACTTGCCTTCTTTGCTTTCACAGCACGGGCAACAGGGTGTCTTTTGCGTCCCTTGCCTACATAGTCCATCGCACTGGGAAGTTGGTCCCACACATTATCGTTATCGTTGTATGCGTCCGCCAAATAGGTTGCGGTGTCTAAGGCTTGTTGGATTTGTCTATCCTTGGCGGTTTTCCCGATGGTCTTATCTACAAGGTTGGTTGTGGCTTTCCAAGTGTTCTTCATCCATTGGGGGGTTTTCCCGCCCACCTTGCGAGGACGACCTACTCTACGACGGACGGGTCTTCCTTTTCCCATAAGGTCATTATAAAACCCAGTGATGTCGCTGGTCGCATTGTTAATCATATTCTGCTGTCCTTTGGCGGGGATTAAATGTGCTTTCATAAGGAAGTTGTTAATACCAGACCCTTCTTTGGATTTGCGTTTGGTGCTTTCCTTTCCATTGAAAGCGGTATTCATTACTGCTCCCACCGCATCTTGGACTGCTTTGTTGTGGCTAACATTATGGAGGGCGGAATACATATCCTCTTTGAAACCCGCTCCTCTTCTACGGGCAACAAGGGGATGTTTGCGAGGTCTGCCCTTTCCAGTCGCCATTGATTTGGCGAGTTTTGCTCCTAATTCCAGTAAGTGGGTGTCCTCACTTGCCTTTTTGAGTGCCTTTCCAATACTATCCATATTGAAAGCACCTCCCCTTCTATGAGAAGCAATGGGATGTCCCAAACGAGCCCCTCCTGAATGAATATTCATTGCTAAATCGGGATGATATAGAGGATAGTAAGGGTTATTCCCTGCGAGTGGTTCTCCTCTGTAAATTTTGCCTCCATAACGGGATGGAAGCATATCAGGTTGTTCGCTACTGGCGATATTTCGGGCAGTAAGGTGTTGGACGAGTTCTCTAACTTCTGGATTAAATTGTGCTTCTACCATTATACATTTAGCACAGAAAAGAAATACGCTAAATGGAAAAGAAATAAAATAGGTATAGTATATAAGATGTCCCAATTGAACCCACTCAAAAATCAAAGCGACCCTGATAGGATTTACTACGATATTCAAATCACCAATTTACAAAGTGCTTCTACCCCCCCTCCCACCTTGTATTTCAATGAAATTCGTAATACGCCCTTTATCCAGTGTCCCGAAGATTATTACTTTAGTATTATCCGTTTTACTTTGGATACGCCCACCTTGCCCGTTTTTGTGCCTGAAATAGACACCAGTCCTATTACTAATCCATTTCAGTTTGACCCTTCTGGAAATCCAATTCCCTTTTCACAAGATGTAAATCAAACCATTTACTCATATCAGTTCTCCTATGCGGATTACTTTGACCCATCGGGACAGACCTATGTGGAATGGGCTTCCCAAGACGCTACCGCAATCCAACCCACAGGGTTTTCCTATCCCAATAGCACCAATGCTCTCCAGATTAACAATACTGGGTATTACAATTGCTACTCCTATGAGTGGTTTATTGAATTACTCAATACCCAATTTTACAACGCATTTATGACCTTTAAGAGTAAGTATGAGGCATTCCAAATACTCAATCCATCCTATCCATTGTTTCCCGCGGGAGCAGTTGCTCCGCAGTGGGCGTGGGATAGTTCCTCTTTGTGTGCGAGAGTGATATTCTCCAGTGAATTTCAAAACGGGGGATTTACCGCCCCCGCCAATCCCATCTTCTGCTACTTCAATGCCCCCCTCTACAATCTATTTAGCAGTTTGAACGCCAAGTTATTGAGGTATAGTTCTACGGGTCGTAATTGGGTGCTACAGGTAGTCCCCCAAGCCCAATTCAACACTTATGCTCTTGCGGGAATTACCTACATCAGTGTGGTTCAGCAATGGAGCACAACGCCCCAATTGTCGCCAGTAAGCAGTGTGGTATTCGTAAGTAATACCTTGCCGATAGTAAGCAATCAATTGAGTGCGCCACTCTTATACAATGAGGGGAATGTATTATCAAACTACGGCAACAATAGCAATTTCCAGCAAATCATTACGGATTTAGTCGCAGGGGATGGGGTATATAAGCCTAATTTAGTGTATAATCCAACGGCGCAATACCGCCTAATAGATTTAAGAGGAAATTACCCCCTCTCGTCCATAGACATTAGCGTGTTTTGGAAGGACAGGACGGGGCAACTCATCCCCTTCCTTTTAGGGTCGGGAGCGACGGCGACGATTAAGGTGCTATTTACAAAGAAGGGAACGAATACGACCAAATAATTTAGCGTAAGTAAGCAAAATTATATTCTGTATAGATATATATAGTATGAGCGACTTTAAAACCTGTTTAATCAAAGACAGCAGAATAGCAGATATCACCGCCGAGGAACATTATGCCGTTATGTCGGGAGGTTCGCAAGTCACGCAGACCCAAATTCAGGCAACTTCCGTCTCCACTTCTTCCTTAGTTTTTCAGGTCCAAGTTCCAAGTGAGAACATTGTGATTGACCGCAATGTCCTTATTCAGGGAACGATGAACTTTACCATCAACATCGCCCAGTCCGTTGCTGTTCCTGATGATACTGGCGCTCTTGCGGATACAGCAACAATTCCTGTGGGTGATTTAGCATTAAACTATGGATACTTTGATAGTTTCCAGAACTTCCCCATCAACTCTCTTTTCACCACTTCCAGCGTGACGATTAACAACACCAATGTGAGCGTCAATACCCAAGATGTTCTCCCCGCATTGTTGCGAATGAACGATTGTCGCCAGTTGTTTAAATACAACGGATACACTCCTTCTCTTCCCGACCAAGCGTGGGGTGAATACTGGGATGCCGTTGTTCCTTTGAGTGCGAACAGCAACCCAATGGCTGGTTATAACAACCAATCTTACGATGAGGACTTTTCCCCTCGTGGTGCTTGGGGAGATATTCAACTCCAAGTGTTCCACTATGTGAATGGAAGACCTCTTGTTGGCCCAGAAGCCAATTCTTTAGTAAGTTTAGGTGGAAAAGTAGATGGTGTGGATGTAGTAGAAACTTGGGTCGTCCAAGTATCTGCCCGATTTACCGAGCCTCTTATTGGGTTGTCCCCGTTCATTTTTGGAGACCCTGAATACAACCAACAGGGTCTTTTGGGTATTAACAATATGTCCTTTGTATTCAACTTGGATAGTCAGTGTAAGAGACTTTGGAGTTCGGCGAATATGGCTTCCCCTCCCGATTTACAAAACACTTATCCTCAGGTCAGTCAATTGTATCCTTTCATTACCAGTATTCGCTTGGGAACAACACTTGGAACTAATCCTGAACCCCAGTGTTGGTTAAATACTCGTCTCCTATTCACTTATCTCTCTCTCCAGCCAAGTGATGTCGTGAATACGAAGAATGTTGTCCCGTTTATGGATTTCCCTCGTTATCTATCTACTTTCCAGAACCCTATCCCATCTTGGAATAGAAAATTGACTACATCCCTCACTCTTCCTAACATCACTACTTTCAACTCTACCACTATCCAATTGAACCAAGTTCCTGACCTTATTATCATCTATGGTCGTGTTCCTATCGCCAAGCAGAACTATGCCTATGCGACATCTTTCTTCCCGATTACAAACATTACTGTAAATTTCAACAACCAATCGGGCATTTTGGCCTCAGCCACGACACAGGACTTGTGGAAAATAAGTATGAAGAACGGCGTTCAATCTACTTGGAATGAATTTTCAGGTTTTGCGAATGTGAATGACCCAGTCACGGGAGCGGGAAAACTCGTCCCTACCATTGGCTCAATGCTCGTGCTTTCCCCGACGCTTGATTTTGGGTTGCCTAATTACCTGTCTGCGGGTTCTCTCGGCAACTATAATCTTCAATTTATACTCCAAATGGGTAATCAATACGATTTCCAAGTTGCCCCTGAAATTGTTTGTATCACCGTAAATTCTGGAATTATGACTACTCAACAAGGCATCAGTAATTTATACACGGGTATTCTCACCAAGGAGATGGTCTTACACACCAACGAGAAGGAAGCCACTGACCCCATTTCCAAAGTGGAATACGAACGAATGGTGGGCGGAAAACTCCTTAACAGACATCTTACTGGTGTGAGAAAGATGATGAGAAAGCATCACCCCCACAGACACGGCGGAAGTGAGAGTGGAGGTAGTATGAGTGCGGGAACACACCACGGATTAGCACACGGGCTACACAAGCACCACGCCAAGGGGAAACTCGCGTCTCTCCTTCGTTAAATAATATAGCCATATAGTATGCCTGTGCCTATAGATGCGGTGTTGTATCAAAAAGTGAAAGACTATGCGGACACGATTTATAAGAAGCCATCTGCTTACAAATCAGGGTTCATTGTGAAAACCTATAAGGAGATGGGGGGGAAATATAAGGACGATAAGAAGCCCAAGAACCTGAAACGATGGTTTGAGGAAGAATGGAAGGATATAGGACATTTAGCATACCCAGTGTATAGACCAACCAAGAGAGTGAATAAACATACTCCATTAACTCCAAGTGAGATAGAGAGAGAAAACCTACTACATCAAATCTTGCTGAAACAATACATCAAGGGTCTCCACAATCTCCCGCCTTTCCATCGTCGCTAAACCTCGTCGTCGTTCCCCACGCCCCCACGCCCCCCACGCGTTTTGAAAAGTTTTTTTGGATTATTTTGCCTCGTAGGGACTTTTGAAATTGCGTGGGGAGCGTGGGAGCGTGG
>Ga0114963_10001465_pt1 | contig 16309 bp, 16 predicted proteins | sample C_131016_EF_Meta_FD_87019 | JGI IMG/M metagenome (GOLD analysis project Ga0114963, IMG submission 87019) | Freshwater microbial communities from Lake Croche, Canada to study carbon cycling - C_131016_EF_MetaG | ecosystem: Environmental > Aquatic > Freshwater > Lake | place: Lake Croche, Canada...
CTAAATGACCCCGTCGAATATCGGAGTGGACATATTCATCACGTCTTACTCGACGGATTGACCCCCAATACGCGGTATTTCTATTATTGTGGGGGCGATATAGAAGTCACGTCCGAATTCACGACACTTCCTATGGGAGAGTCCGAGGGGGGCCAACGACCAATGATTCTTGGTATAATCGGCGATTTAGGACAAACCGCGGATTCGAAATCAACGATAGAGCATATAATAAAGGACCCCCATATAGATATGATATTGCATGCAGGGGATTTGAGCTATGCGGATTGCAATCCATCTTTGTGGGATTCGTATGGCGACATGATAGAGCCGTTGGCGAAACGCGTTCCGTGGATGGTTTGCGCGGGGAATCACGAAATCGAATTCAATGGCACTGATTATAATGGACTATATAGGGCATTCGAATCCCGATATAGGATGGCCTGGGAGAAACCCGCCGAATTCGGCGACGTCATTATACCGAGTGCCATACGTCCATCGAATGGACTCCCCTATTGCACGCCCAGTATTTTCCAATCCGAATATAATTACGGGAATTCGTTCTATAGTTTCGACGCGGGTCTGGCCCATATTATTTATCTGAATCCGTATTCGAACACGGCGACGACGTCGATACAATATCAATGGCTCGTTGGTGATTTGGCGGTGACCGACCGGGCCACCACCCCCTGGATAATTGTTATAATGCATTGTCCTTGGTATAGCTCCAATAAAAACCATTATGGGGACGAACAAACCGTAAAAATGCGCGACTCGATGGAGGACCTTTTCTATCAATATAGAGTGAATATGGCATTTAGTGGCCATGTACATGCCTATGAGCGGACATGGGCGGTATTTCGCAATATTACGGATATAGAGGGGACGACTTATATTACGATTGGCGACGGCGGTAATTTAGAGGGACATGACCAAGATTATTACGACCCCCCTAAATGGTCGGCATTCAGGAATGGGACGCAATATGGATATGGCCGTGTAACCGTAATAAACCGGACGGATGCATTATGGGAGTGGTACATCGATGTCGAACGGAAACGGAGTCGGGATTCGGTGAAAATATACAATACATTATTCTTAGAAAATACATAAAAACAACGGTCCAATAGTAGTAAAATGGAACTCGCCAACGTATTCACCGCCGCTGTCCTAAACGACGTATCTGCCCTAAGCCGGACTTTTTCCAAGTGTGGTATATTGAAACTGTATGTGGACTCTCAAGACGACGCCTTGGTCGACCTCTATAGAAAACACGTCAAGGACCACAATGAGGCAATGTTGACGGCCAATTACCCCAATTCGGGATTCGACCTCTTTGTCCCCGACGAAACCGTCTTTGCGCAGCCGTTTGTGACCCAAATGATAAATCTGGGTATTAAGACGGAGATGTTTTATTGCGATTTGGAGAAGCGTACTATGGCACCCTCCGCCTTTGTAGTGCATCCGCGTTCGAGTATATCAAAGACGCAATTGATGCTGGCGAACCATACCGGTATAATCGACAGTGGATATCGCGGTTTCTTGATGGGCGCTTTCCGATGGCTGCCGCAGCAATCGGCGACATATAGTGTTGAAAGACATACTCGGTTATTGCAACTCTGTCTCCCCACATTGGAGCCAATCTTAGTATATTTGGTGGAAACGTCGGACGAATTGAGTACGACGGAGCGCGGTGCAGGTGGATTCGGTTCGACGGGCATAGTCGGTATTCAAAATATAGCTGTATAATATCTGTTTCTAATACTAAATCGCAAAAATCTATTATATATTTAGGTATGTTTGAAATATATAATACAAAAGTATTTACACCCTTGAAGATTTAAAAACCGCACCTTTTGGTATAAAATAAAAAGAAACTTCAAGGTTTGCCTATTTTATGAGTGTCAAATTGAATGGTATCTTTTTTTTTAAAATATTTATTATTTTAAATGTAGAATACGTAGAAATAATAAGTGGAACTAAACTAAAAAATATATATGAATTTCTTTCACCAAAATATTTTCCAAAAAAATATATAAAAGACGATTTTTCTTTTCCATTTTCATAAGTTGATTCATCTTCTAATAATATACGTTCTATTGAATTTAAAGCACAACCACCTAAAAGAACCCATTGTGTTAAAATATATACATTTAAGATAATTATTGCTAGTAATATATATACATTGTTTGTTATAAAAGGCAAAAAAGTTTTTATCAAAAAAAAAACAAAATGAACAATAATAATTGTATAACCTAATAGTAATTTTAAAACTTTAAATATGAATTTTTTTGTAGAGTAATTAAAAAAGTCTCTATTATCTGTAATTTTTAATGGTAGATTTAATTTTTTTGCCAAAATGTCCATATTAACAACATATATATATTATATATATTTGTAATTTAAAATTTTAATTTTTTATTTTAATAAGCACTATAATTTTGGATAGAATCAATTTTTGTAGTTTCAGTTTCATTTAATTTATTTTTACACATTTTCTCTTTTAGTTTTCTATTTTTTTGTAAGATTTTTTGATGTTCTGTATCTTTTAATCCAATATCTTAATGTGGATTTCTTATAATCAAAAATTTTACATAGTTTTATATGTATCTCATCTATACAAACATTATACGGAAAATATTTGTCGGTCGATATAGATGCCGATTTGAAAATAACCGATGCGCCTATTTAGGCTCAATCGAAATCGAGGAGATTGGTGGCGACGGGGGTCGCGGCGGAAACCATGGCTTTTGTCAAGCAATCGATGGTCTGTATTTTGAGGGATACGTCTTTCTCTAAATTGGCGATAATGAGGCGTTGATTCGCCAACGTCGCGCGCAATTCTTGGTTTTCGATATAATAATTGATTCGATTACTGTTTATTTCGGACAACCATTTCTGATGGGTCTTAGTCTTGGTGTGTGCAAAAAAGGTGCTATAGGATTGAAATACTTTGTCGTGTCGCGTACCGCAGGGGCATCGAATACCGCGCTTCAAAATATGGGAGGGTGGTATTTTATCGATATAATTGCCAGCGTCGTCTAGAATGGGGGAATATGTATCGGGGTCGGTCGCCAGTTCCATGTTATATATTATCTTAGACAATTGTAATAATATGAGCAGATATGTTTATATTATTTTACGGTGTAGACATAAGAGACGGGTTTCTCGATGGCTATACGAGCTGGTTTTGCTCCATAGCCATAAGAGTCGGCTATACACGCCGATTATCGTTATATCTCAATCTAAATAAAGGATTGCCATCGATTTCGAGTTCGACGTCGGGAATGGGCGCAATCACTATATTTAGCGCAGCTAAATACCCGTTCTCATCATATTCATTTTGTATAGGTGCCGGAGGCCGGGCTCGATGCACTGGTCGCTCTCTCCTTATACAATCACATCTATTTGTAATATCACGCAGGGGTGGACGATTCATGTATCGGTTGTTCGCAAAAGGGGATTGATTGGTCAATATTTCCTCAATCATGAGATTGACTAAATCGCTAGTATTATTCGAATTCGATGACATCTTCGTATACTAAAGGTGGCAATGTGTTGTTATATAAAATACTTATTATTTGAGTTCAATTTTATACTTATAGACGTGTATTTTTGTATTCTTTCCAAGAAATCTTAGCACCCTCCACTTTGGGCTCGGTCGTCTGACCGGCCGCCGCGGCCTCCTCGGCATGCATACGGTCGGAGTTGTCGGCGTGTTTTATCGCGGAATCAATATACAACTCCTTTAACATTTTGCCGACCAAGACCGACCCCTCGTGTTGGTCGACTTCGCCGTCCTCAATCATTCTTAGAATATGCAAAACTTTAGTCATAATAAGGAGGTCGAGTTCATCCTTCGCCACCTTGTTGAATATATCTGTATAATATTTGAAGAGGAAGCCGCATTCGGAGCGGGCTTTTTCTAAGAAGGCTTCCGAATCCCGCTTTCTTAGTTCGGCATATTGGGATTTTAGTCGGTCCAATTTGCGAATGTCGTCGCGAATGAGGACACTGTGCTTCAGTTGGCGTATCAGCTCCGTATTATTCTCGCAATCCGATTCGCTAATTAAGCGTTTCAAGTCCAATTGTTCTTTAGGGTTTAAAGCCATATTAAGTATGGTATAGTGCATTATTTATGTATTTTTTTAGGTAAATATTATAAAACCATATTATAACTATTTGTAAATATAATGAGTACTAAAACCCAACCCTTGAAACCAGAGACATCAGTATCATCAGCCCCACTACTTGATACGGCCCGTACCGCTGAACTAACGCATAGAACAGATGTTGGCGACGGTGACCCATCACCTGAGGCATCGGAGGAGGAAATGGTCGGTAAGGCTGTCGAAACAATGAAACAGTACCAGACCGACTTTATCGATACTATATCAAAAATGGCCAGCTGGGATTTCCTACTGTCGTTCCGTAATGGAACGGACGGCAATATATATTATTTGAACCTGAATAATCAATCGAACGCTATATCGGCCACCATCTGGTTCTTGATATTGGCGGTGTTTTATTTCTTTATTATTTACTTGGTGTCGTTTATGTATTTGCCAATTGCTAAGATTTTGCCCCAGGAATGGGGAATGTTCCTAAATATGATGTATGGTAATCCGATGAACCAAAACCCGCTTTCGTCTTCGAGTAGCGTTCAGGGATTCGGCAATATGACCGATTATTTACCGGATACTCGGCCCTATCGGAACTATTTAAGCGAAATAGTGGATAAAAAGACGCGGGGTTTCCAAGAATGGCTAAATCGATTCTATCTGCGTTTTTATACGAAACGGAATGCGGTATTTTCGATACAGAAAATGAATCGCCGAACCTTGTCGGATATTAAGATATAGTGCCAATTGTAGCGGGAATATTTATATTGATATAATGTATATAGTATGTCGGGGTTTGCTTCTGCTTCTGCTTATGATGTTATGGATACAGTGGCGGGTGTCGAACAACTACCCGTAGTACATTGGACGCCTATCGGAGCTCCAATATTGGATATAGGTACAGAAGGTGAAATAAATGCTGAAATATCAAGGATAAGTGAAATGCAAGGAAGACAAGCTGCATCTACTCTGGCAATGACGAGTAGTTCTTTAATTGGAATTATCATCGCATATTGTGTTTTCCAACTGAATCCTATATACTTATTAGGTGATGCAGCTATAATGGCTATTTGCGTACAAGAAGGATTAAGCTCGACTGATTGTGCGGAATTTATACAAACACTTAAATCCGGTGGATTTCCATGGTTAATTAAAATGGGTGAGACTGTCTATACTATAGGTGAACTTCACGGAGTATTATTAACAAATCCTCTATATGAAACACTAGTTAATACACTAAAAAGTATCGGGAGTGGGTTTGATAATGTTAGAGAGGCATCTCAGTTATTTACATCCGGTCAGTTGAACTTGGGTGCATGGTATCATGTTGGTGGATATGTTGCAGTTGGTGTCTCTTCCATTTTTTTATATAAATTTGCAAGATGGGGAGTTCGATTTTTATATCCACCAAAAGAAGGTAAGGCTCTTGCAACTGGTAAGGCTAGTGCAACTGGTGAGGCTAGTGCAACTAGTGAGGCTAGTGAGGCTAGTGCAACTAGTGAGGCTAGTGCAACTCATGAACCTATTAAGTTAACTGAGGGTGCTAAAAAATCATTTAAAAACCGTTGTGATATATTCACAATTGATAATTTAATAAATGCAGCGGACGTATTATTGGGTGTCGAGGGTCATATTAAAGGTCATATTGCAGGTAGTGATGTTAAACTAGGTAATGAAGTAAAAATCGATTCTTCTCCGCAAATTTTGGCTGATTCTTTTGAACAATATGTACGTAGAATAATTGATGGAACAATATATTGTTTTTTATCCGCAAGTGATATTACAATAAAAACAGTTAAATATATTACGTCCGAGATAATATCGAATTTGGAATTGTATAATAGTATCGACCGTCCAAATTATCAAGAAGAATCAGAAGCTTATATGCGTCGTCAATCCATCATAAGGGATGCAGAAAGAGCTAATGTCAATATTAACTGGAAGACCATAATAGGATTAAAAAAAGGACAAAAAGCGGAATGTAGACTACTATCGGAAAAAAAATTAAGAAAGCTTGGTTATGTACCTTTTCCATCAGGCTCGCCACGTAGAAGTTTAACCGATGAACACGGTTCTCATGCCAAAAAAGCCGAAGCTACAGCAGGAGCAGTATCCACTTTTAGAAGAGGAGGTAATAAATCCAAAAAAACAACAAAACCAACAAAACGCCACTACAAACGAAAATCCACCAAACGTCCGAAACTCCACCTAAATAAACGCAAATCAAGGAAATATAGCAAAAAATAGGCATATACTAAGAACGCACTATCTTAGTATATTCACCACATGAGCCAAGATTTAGATAAATATATGTCTATTTTATATAGTCATTAATGAGCAGTCCGCCTAAATCAAATAGCTCATCTCCTAAATCCCCTAAGAGGGCGTTAGTACCGGTTCATCGACCGCCATCCAGTCCACCGTCGCCTTCCGACTTAATGGTGGGTTCCCCTATAAGACCACCACAAGTAGGACCCGGTGCTGGCGCAGGTGCAGGTAGAACAAAAAAGGCCGCAAATGCCACTAAAGCAGGAAAAACAGAGGCAGACAAAGAACGCGAATTCCAAGATAGTATGCGCTCATTTAATCGCGCATCGTTTACATTTATGCTAGTGGTCTCCCTCACTGCCGCCATTGCACCGAATCGACCCAGCTTCATGACACGAACGGAGGACGAGCGTGTCCAAGCCGTTGTCGACGCAATAAACGGCGAATTCGACGGTATTTACAGCCAAGAAATGCGGCAATGGTGCGACGAAGTCACGGCAAATATCGAGCCAGAGGAATTCGCCCAATGGAGGCTCGAATGCGGTGCACATGGATTCGACCGTTATGTCCCGGGCAATTTAGACTGCACCCCCTTTGGCGATTTTCTCGTCGAAGAAGCCGAGGTCTTATATACCGATTATAGTGGTATGCAACAACCATACGAATCCAGTTTAAGAGTTGTATTGAATACCGATACAGGACTTATTGGATATACAACGGACCAAGTCAATACAACTATTGCAGGCGAAGAAATTGTCGCAGATGTTCCCGGTATAGGAATACTGAATACGGTTGGTTCTAATGTGAGTGAACCAGTTCATATGCCCGGTGTAAGCAGCGAACCCGTTGCATTATATGTATCCGAACCACATGTAGATGTATTACCATCACCCGGATTCCAAAATATGGTGCCGCCGTCTCTATTGGCATCGGCTGCAGAAACAGCCGCACAAGTAGTGCCGGAGCAGCCACCGGTAGTCACTGCAAAGAAGTCCGCCTTTTCCAATAGTATTGCTAAACAAGTGGCCGAAAAGATTCGAAAAGAGACCGAAAAAAGGGCCCAAGTCCAGGCCCAAGCCCAGGTCCAACCAGAGCCTAAAGCTAAACCATCGCGACCTCCAGTACCATCTATCAAAGATTATGTCAAGTCCCATCCAAAAAAAGCCATGGTTGCTCAGGACCACGCCCCCCTAGCCAAACAAAGCGAAGACGCAGTCCAGACAGCCGAGTCATTCACACAACCCAATATAACAGTATCCCAAGACACGCCCCCCGTATCCGTGACGGCTAAAGTATCCGAGGCTATATTAAAGGACAGTTCAACCAAGAGCAGCTCGGTCGGACAAATAATATGGTCCACTGTATTCGGCGACACGACCCCGGCATCATCGCAACCACAAGAATCCGATAAATCAACGAAACAAACAAAGAAAAAGACAAAACGCCCTATTCCGCCTAAACCCCGGAGAAAACGATATATTCCCAAGGATATGCGCGACCCCCATAATAAAGGCAGTGTGGCAGAGCAAGTGGCCGACCGCATTTTGGACACAAAATTCGACCGCTTATTCGAAGAAATCGAAGGATTCGAATTCGGTTTCAATGGCAAGTTTATGGGATTACGCAAATGGCACGAATATTTCGGGCAGCATTCATTCTATGGCCCCATCTATCTCCGCCTATACACATTATGTTGCAACTTAGTAAAAGCGCTAAAGTATGGAAGAGAATTCGCGTCCACCGTATTCGGCGACTTCTTTTCCATTTTCGAAACCGTCGGTCTCAGTATGAATACGGGTGCCAAGGTAGGCACAATACAATTATGGCCACTCTATCGTCTAGTGGGCGGTTCCGGTCTAGTTATTCTGCTATTACATACACTCCTCATACTCCCCCTATCGATTGTATTGCGTTATTGGGGATATGCGATGCAGACCATGTTAGATGTATATGATTACGACTCGCAGGAACCCGACAAACCCAGACGCATATTCTGGAATATACTATACAATTATTTTATCGCATCCCTCCGGTTTACACCCAAACCCTTTGTTTTCCTATACAATTGGATTGCCGACACGGTCATGTATCCCTACGGGTTCTCGTTCGAAATGGGCGATTACGACCAATGGGGAATCAACTATAATACAGTATTATTAGGCAACGGCGAGATGGTCCGTCGGGGTGCTCCGGCGGCATCAAATGACCCCACCGAATATGGTCTCGACACCGACGCCATGTCTAATATGTTGCAATGTATAGTAATACCGATGGGGCAATTGGCCGGAAGGACGTTTCACATGGTCCGCGAGTTCAATTCGAGCGACATCTTTTTCGTCCCCGATGAAGTATGGAATCGCGAAGTCCCCCATCGCGCCTATTTACCCGAAATAGAGCATATTCGGAAAAGGGGGTCAGTCGGCCGGCACCTTCTCTCCGCATCGAGATATGGAAAACGGCAAATGAGGCGTCAACGGCGCGCCGACGCGGCCCGGTCCGAACCCGGATATGGTTCTGATATAGATGGTATGGTCGATATGATGGGGGCAATTATTGTGGCGAGTGACGACGCAGTTGGCAATGCCTGGATAGAGCGCAAGATGGCGGAATACGGCTCTCCCGACCCCCTGGAAATATGTGAGGATATGTGGAATGGGGGGGTGGGGTATTTGCGACGATGGTTTTCGGCTAAATCGGTCGATGCTGCCAGATACAATGAATTGGCCGCCGAAATAAATGCGACACTTTGCCATTCGGGACTGCCCGAATTCATCGACGCTACGGGGAGTTTCATGGGAGATGTATTGGCATCGGGCAGTTCCGAATGCCTTGGTGCGAGCACGGGGGCGGCGAAAACCCAGGCGGGGTTCAATAGCACGATGGCCCGGGCAATACGTGCATTGAGTAAACAAGATGGTTGGAATATATTGGACTCGAATGTATTTGCTTATGCACAACCGGATGAAGACATTACGTTGGATTGGTTTATACGTCCGTCGAATTTTGATATGGGGGCAAGGGTAGGCCGTTTTGACCATGTAGTCGATTCGATTCCTTTGGCGAGAGAGCGATATACACGTCGGGCAACCATATCCGATTTTACGGGATTAAGCCGGAGACAGAGTCGACGTAATAAGAAATCGCTAAAGACACATAAAACGATATAAACCGGTCGGGTTAAAATAAACAAATGTATCACCGAATAATACAGCGGATTATTGAACCCAATATGCCCCTCTTTTCTACTAAGACGGAGGACATATTGAAAGCGTGGCTCTTAATTCACAAAAACCACTCGGGAATAACGGTTCCGGCTTTCCAATACTATATCTATATCCTATCTTTCCCCCATCTTAATAAATTCACATTCTTAATGAACAATCTTAGAAATCGCGGGTTTAAATTGAGACAACGGGCGGAAATACTCGACATATTTTGTAGGACACAACGAATATATCACACATTGGTGAGATTCGTGAAACTGTGTAAGATAAAGCGGACACCCATATACAATACAATTGACCTTTTGATGAATCCGATAGACCGTCATACCAAATCGATTATAGAGATATATCAGGGGAATCGTGTGTATTTATTCACGATATATGATGTGGTCAATCTGGTCAATGCCAATCTTAGTCATTCGCCCTTTTTCTTTTCCGACCCATTGCCCGTGAAAAATCCCTATACAAACATTCCATTCACTAAATCCGATTTATACAACCTCTATTATTTCGTCAAGTATTCCGACCACGATATGCCTCTCCTTATGCAACTGTTTTTCGAATCCAATCTCGATATATCGCGATTCAAACGGGACAATGCATTCATAATAAGGGATTTATATATAAAAACCCACGTTGCCACGATGCCGTCGCATTTACTCTTAGAAAACATACGAAATATGTTTCGCGATTATACGAAAATCCAGATACACGCCGAATTTCCGAATGACCGTTTAATCCGGATAATGCGTCCGTATTTGGTATTGTATTTCCAATGGGCATATTCGATGAGTAGTGTGATACAGAAACGGTCAATGGACCAGTTATTGAATAAGTTGAGCCGGTTTTGCCATTTTAATCCGCGGTTTGGACGGAAGATAATGAAACTGGAAAAAGTGTTTGAATTATCGGGGAAATACAAAAAATGGAAGAAGATTGTTTATTTCGATGACCGGCATATACCGTTTCGTACCTTGGACGATGATTTTATGCAAAATCATTCGAGATATGTGGACAATGCAGATGATGACAGTTTATCGGAATATAGAAGCGATAATGATGATACGTCTGAATCAGACGAAGATGATGATGATGATGATTCGGTTATATATGAAGATGTCTAAACAATAAAGATAGGATACTTAATATCCTATCTTTTTATGGATTTATATTATGGTATAACCCTCGACTAAAGTCTTAGAGTATAACCCTCGACTAACGTCTTAGAGTATAACTCTCGACTAAAGTCTTAGAGTATAACCCTCGACTAAAGTCTTAGGCAGTGGCAACAGCAGCAACCGGCTCCGACTTGTGGAAGTGGTGCTTCATGTATCTCTGCAGATTGAAGTAGGTGAGCTCGTCACCCTGACTATACTTCAACAGGGCAGAAAGCTTGGCATCAGGGTTGATTCTGCGGCCATTCTCCTTATCCTGCAAGTTGTTGGTGCGGATATATTGGTTGATTTCCTTGCTCACGGCGGTGCGGGCAAGCTCGACACCTGGCTCCTTTCCAAGGAATCGGGCCAACTCGTCACTGATAAGAGTGGGCTTGACGAATCCAGAAGGAGTGCGGTTGCCAGAGCGCTTTGCTTTCTTGGCGGACGACTTCTGGCTGGCCTTTAGCTCGCGCTGAATGGCCTTCTCCAGGTTGCGGTAATCGGCCTTGAGGGTGGCGACCACACTGGTGGCCTGCTGAATCTTGGCAGAGAACTCACTCAATCTCTGGGAAATGGGGCTATTGACCGCATCGGCGGCATCGACAGAGACCACGGCGTTCTCGACCGGGGCAACCTCGACAACTGGGGCGGCGACCTCGGCAACAGGGGCCTTAGTTTTCTTAGTCTTTTTGGAGGCATCACCCGCCTTGGCCGGGGCCTCGGACTTAACGGGAGCAGCAGGAGCGGAAGCGGAAGGCTTTTCGGATTTGTTTGCACGGACCATGACGTCTTATACACTATATACACCTAGTTTTTTAAGTGGTTTAACGCATTTATATATTCCTAAAGTTATTGGAGCTCATTTATGAAGAGGAAGTCCCAAAAAGGAAAAATAAACGTCGATACGAAATCCGATAAATCGAACTTTTCCTAAATATTTTCCCACCCCCAGCCCCAAAATAAGCATTCGAATATTAACATTCCTAAATAAACCGAAAATACTATATTATTCAGTATAGGATAATATAGAAAAGAGACCAATGCAATTATTCGCCTTATACAATTGACTCGTATAACCAAGGCATCGTATTGCGTGCCGACATAGAAACAATCGTCAGACATGTCAATATGTGAAAAGCGCCTAAATTCCGATAGTCGGCGTCCACCCCCATATAAATCAAACTCTCGATGATTCTTAGACATCCCAATCGCATTTGTTCTAAAGATATTAGTCCCGTCGGAATCGCCGGGAATACGTTCAAAAAGGGGTCATATGGGCAAATCCGGTATTTCGCCTCGGTGGACAATTGGGCCCTATATCTCCAAATATTCCCCAATTCGACATAAAAAATATAAAGACGACGACGGTCGAGATTGAAAAACCAGGCGGAATCCGTATAGTGGCCCAACTGGTCGATTTCCATAAACACCTCGCGGATTCGCAAATCCAGGGGTTTTCGTCGGAGAGCGGTCAATTTAGCAATATTGTTTTGTATCGTGCTAATGTGGGGGGTTAGACCATATTGCTGGACAACGGAGTTGATGACGGCGAGTGCAAATCGCGGCTCGGGATTGGGTATATTGAGTGTCCCTGCATGTGCATCTACCTGAGCAATATTATGTGTGACATTCATTACCACCGTATTTAGCGAGGCATCCACAATAACACGATTTTGAGAGGCGTCGATGACGACCCGATTCTGGATGCGGGTGGCGGGTTTAGGGTCCAGAATGACCCGTTCCTCATTATAATCATATTCGGGATATACCACCCCCACTAAACGATACAATCGCAAAATCTTGGACAAATCCATCTTTTCGCGGTTATATGGATTCGAAATCGACCCCTTCTTCTTATACAACATCATGAGCGAATTCAGATTGAAACCATAGACGAAATTCTTGCTGTCGGTATAACTATAGAACTGCTCATGGGGGATTTCCGCGATGGGGTCCATTGTATAAAAATCCGTATCATTGACACACACCCCGCGATTTTTCAATGCATCCCCGCGCATTTTCATCGAGCGTCGGACAAAGATGCCGCGCACCCATTTCTGAATTTTGATAGAATAGATTGATTTATTGAAATACTCCTGAATGCGCGAAATAAGGACCGGTTTAGTACCCGTCACATGGAGTCGGAATTCTTTGGCAATTTGCTTCAATTGGGGTAATTTGAACTTTGCTAAAGAAACTGTATTATCCATGTATTCCTTTAATGATAATTTCGGCTCTGCCGTGTCTGGCCGTGCAAACTTGGAAAACATCGTATATAATATAGATAGATGTTATTATTATTTTATATATGTTTGTGTATTCATATTGAAAACCTTGTATGCACTCACAAATATACAATGGTGAACTAAAACACATAAAAAGTATTCGTGGAATTCCGTTATAGACCCCCCCACCCTCCCACAATGGAAATTCAGGAGAGCAAATGCGAGTTTATTCGACCCGTACAATATCAACGTGATTGCATATCATGCTGTTTTTATTCGAGTATGATATATGCCACCAATGTGGCTACGGGATTCTATGTGGGCGATTTTTGGTATTCCGCCGTTTTCTTCTATTTATTGAATACGTCCCTCCTATTTCACTATACGCGAAATGAAATCATGCGAACCATAGATAAAACCGGTATTATGGCGGTAGTGATTTACGGGAGTTATAAATTCTTTGACAATTTACCCAAATACCAAGATGATTTGTTGTATCCGGTGACAATCGTATCGTCCTTCTTATACGTAGTGTATTTATACTACTATGGATATTATTATAAACAATATTGTTATTGTGAAGACATGGATACGGCAGACCGATGGCATTCGCTCCTACATTTAGTGTCTTGCATCGGTAATCATCTCATCCTATTTATGTAATCGAATCGTAGGCGGCCAAAATCAGCATCTCATCGTCGGACATTTTCTGGAACGTAATACAATCATCGAGTTTGTATTGGATGAACCGATTTAGGGGGTTTTTTACCAAGATATGTGTGCCCGTATCGAGGAATTTGATGTCGACCACTATACCACCCGCAGTCAGCTTCTTAGGGTCGGTCGCGCGTATCCATCGGACATGTTTCCCGCGATGTATCTCACACACTTCGTCGATATACCGATATTCATGCAATTTAGTGAAAAGTGTTTGTATGACAGATTTATCGTCCACCCCATCCAATAATCGGGCTAATTGCTCGTATTTTTCGCGGGAAATATCGGCAAGGGTTTTATTGTCTAAATGTGAATTCTTCTTGTTTTCGACGGCCTTCAACAATTCGTCTATATTAATGGCCGACTTTAGCGATTCATCGGCTTTCGCCGAATCCATCGCCGTTCGCATTATTTCGGCAAAATCCCGGCGGTTCATAGGATACAATATAGAATATACTATGAAACATGTTTATTTGGGTTCCACCCAATTATGATTTTATTGCACATGTCCCATAGCCGAAAAAAAACGGGTTTTCAACCAATTTTGGAAATAGGAAACTATCTTAGTAATATTGTCCGTACCGACCTCCGTGGACATCGTATTAAAGAGTAATAGAGTGGCCGATGCAAAGATAATATCGGAATCGAATGGCCGGAGTGCGTGGTCAATAAAGGGGTTGAACCGCCATAATAAAAACGCACAAATGGCTAAATGGATACACAAGGCTAAGATGTGAACATATTCGACATGGATGAACGAAACGCCCATAAATAGAAGGAAATAGAGGATGTATAGCAAAATAAAGGTGCCTCGAAAAACGTGGTGTTTTACATTATCGATGGACTTTGTATTGACCATCTTAGTGGTAATCGCCCCATTGGCCATCTATATAGACAATTAGGATATAAAATTACTAAGATGGTATATATTACACCCCATACGCATGCATCGACAATCGGTCCAGGTCGCCCTACCAAAATACGAATTATTGAAGGAATTGGGGAGAGGCAAGTTCGGAATTGTGTATATGGGACGCCGCGTAAAAGACGCTGAACCCGTCGCGATAAAGGTGGAAACGCACCCCCACGTAGATACAATAAAGATTTTGAAACACGAGACCACGATGCTAAACTACTTACATAATCACAAATGTACTAAGATTCCCTCGGTATATTGGTATGGTATATCGGAAAAAATGCCCGTCTTAGTCATGACGTATTATGAAATGTCCTTGGAGGAATATTTAGAAACGGACCAGACGTTTACTCCGCAAGACGGATATCGTATTGCGGCCGTATTGATAAGTATATTAGATGCAATACATCGACATCACGTAATACATCGCGATATAAAACCGGCGAATTTCATGATGAGGGGGGGCGATATATTCCTCATTGATTTCGGTTTAGCGACCTTTTATGTGGACGCAGACGTTCGACATATCGAATACAAAGAGGGGAAGGATATTATAGGAACGCCTAAATATATTAGTCCGAATATACACCGGGGGGTTGAGGCCGCACGTCGGGACGACCTGATTTCCCTGGGTTATATCTATATGATTATGCTCTATGGGTCCTTGCCGTGGGAGGGCCAATCCCTCGAAACGGCGCATTTAGCGAAATCTTGGGAAAACGTGGGTCCGATGTTACATCCACCCGTCCGAGACTATATAAAAAAATGTTACGAACTCGATTACAAAGAAACGCTCGATTATTCGGACTGGATTTCGACGTTTTTGGGCATGAACTGTGAGACATAAAGTTATATATGATAAACAATATAAAATCGACCCCCCATATACCTATATAACAGGGATGTCTGTAGAGCAAGTACGCATTGTTGGTTCAGTCAAGTGGTTCAATAACAAGGCCGGTTACGGTTTCATTACGGTGGTCGAGGACGTGGAGCAGAAGGGAGAGGACATTTTCGTCCATTTTTCGTCTATCCGTGTTGCCGATGCCCAATACAAGTATTTGGTCCCTGGTGAATATGTGGAGTTTGTATTGGAGACGTCCGAGGCGGGAGACCACAAGTATCATGCGGGAGATATTACTGGAATCAAGGGTGGTCCCATCATGTGTGAGACCCGTCGCACACTTTCAGAGGCACAAGCTGCCCGTAATCAGGACGAGGCGGCCGCTCCGCGCACCAGTCGTCGCGCACCGGTCGACCAGGAGCAGGTGGTTAATCCACGTGGTCCTAAGCGGGCTGCATCATCGGAGCCCCAGTCGGATGACGCGGGATTCGTCAAGGTCCAGCGCAAGAATAGTGGCCGTAGACCAGCGCCGAGGCCTTCGGTCAAGTAAACGACCCAGACGCGCGGTGACCAGGTAAGTATATAGATTATTATATCGAATTCAATTCATTCATATAATAATTTCAAACGCTTTTTTAACCAATAAACTGGCTTCCACATGGTTAAAGGTGTAATAATATTATACAAATGAACGGCTTAAAAATAGAGGTCATTACAATATCATATTATGGCATCTAAATATACTGTAATCGATGAACCGTCGGATATACAATTCGATTCGAATGTATCGGAAGAGCCACTAAAAACAACGGCACAACCCGTTGGTGCTACTTCATTCGA
>Ga0114963_10001468_pt1 | contig 16297 bp, 16 predicted proteins | sample C_131016_EF_Meta_FD_87019 | JGI IMG/M metagenome (GOLD analysis project Ga0114963, IMG submission 87019) | Freshwater microbial communities from Lake Croche, Canada to study carbon cycling - C_131016_EF_MetaG | ecosystem: Environmental > Aquatic > Freshwater > Lake | place: Lake Croche, Canada...
CAGTAGCACCAGTAGCACCAGTAGCACCAGTAGCACCAGTGGCACCTGTTCCACCCGTCGCACCAGTCGCACCAGTCGCACCAGTCGCACCTGTTCCACCAGTTGCACCAGTAGCACCAGTAGCACCAGTAGCACCAGTAGCACCAGTGGCACCTGTTCCACCCGTCGCACCAGTCGCACCCGTCGCACCTGTAGCACCCGTCGCGCCTGTAGCACCCGTTGTGCCCGTAGCACCCGTATTACCTGTTGCGCCAGTGGAACCAGTTGATCCTGTCACACCTGTAGAACCCGTCGCGCCTGTATCACCCGTGACACCATCTCTACCAATTATTCCATTAGCTCCAGTAGCACCAGTCACGCCGGTAGCACCTGTCGCACCTGTCGTACCTGTAACACCAGTTCCACCGGTAGCACCCGTCGCACCTGTAGCACCTATAGCACCAGTCCCACCTGTCGCTCCTGTAGCACCCGTCGCTCCTATAGCACCTGTTACACCAGTTGCTCCGGTTGCTCCGGTTGCTCCAGTAGCACCCCTTGGACCAACTAATGCTACATCAGCATTTGCTACCCATGTCGCATCATAGTTTGAAAAATTATAAAGTGTCAAGGTATAAATACCAAGACTAAAACTAGAAGCAACTACTTGATAATATCCTACACTATTTGTCAGGTCACTTATTGTTATAAAAGTATTTGGTGTAATATATTTATTATTTGAATTAAATGATGGGGCAAGCGTAAAATTGCCCGTAGAGCCCGATGTTAAACTACCATCTGTTGCCATTCTTGATGTTACCAATGGACCAACCGGACCCGTCGCACCTGTTCCACCCGTCGCCCCTGTTCCACCCGTCGCCCCTGTGGCACCAGTTCCGCCTGTAGAACCCATCGCACCCGTCGCACCTGTAGTACCAGTTCCACCTGTCGCACCAGTTACACCTGTATTACCCGTTGCTCCAGTTACACCGGTTACTCCAGTCGCACCAGTTCTACCCGTTGCTCCTGTGCTACCGGTACTACCCGTCGCACCGGTACTACCCGTCACACCAGTTTCGCCAAAACCCGGAGGACCCGTCGCACCAGTTGATCCAGTTTTTCCAGTTACACCTGTAGCACCCGTGGCTCCGGTTCCACCAGTGGCGCCATTCGCACCAGTTGCTCCAGTTATACCAGTATTACCAGTCGCACCAGTAGAACCCGTAGAACCTGTAGAACCCGTCGCACCAGTAATACCAATCCTACCCGTAGCACCTGTCGCTCCAGTTGTCCCCGTATAACCTCTTGGTCCAACTAAGGTAACGTACGCACCACTATTCCAACTTGCTGTAAAATTAGTAAAATTATACAGATTTAAATAATAAGTATTCCCACTTAATGATACACCACCTACTTCAAGATAACCACTGGTGTTGCCAGAAATAGTTATATAAGAATTTACTGGTATATATTTATTATTACTATTATATGCGGATGATAATTCATAATTAATACCGGTGGCTCCGCTATTTATAGATCCAGATGATGAAATAATAGTTGTAAGCAAAGGACCAATTGGACCAGTTGCGCCTGTTCCACCCGTCGCACCCGTAGATCCCGTAGAACCCGTGTCTCCTTTCGGTCCAACAAGTGCTATATCAGCGTAATTATCCCATGTCGATGTAGTATTTCCTTCATTTTGAATGGTTATTCTATAATATGTATTTCCACCCGTGGTACCATAAGTTAAACCAGTTATTAAATAATAATATAAAGACGTATTTGCGGTATTCCCTTCTGTGATATGATCATTTATCACAATATATGTATTTATCGCAAAATAATTATTATTCTCGTCATTGGTTAATAAGTCATATATTCCAGTAGCACCTGGAGCTAAACCATTTGGCTCACTCGATATTTGTGAGGTAACTAATGGACCAGGTAAACCAGTCGCACCAATCGCACCCGTCGCACCCGTCGCACCCGTCGCACCTGTCGAACCCGTTGAACCCGTCGCACCAGTTTCACCTCTACCCGTAGGACCTGTCACACCAGTCGGTCCGGTAGAACCAATTGGACCTACAATTGTTATATTTGCGTCATTACTCCAAGTAGATGTTAATGAATTTGAAATATTTTGAATTGTAATATTATAAGAAGTTGTTGATCCACTTGTTGAACTAGTTAATCCAGTAACTAAAAAATAATAAAGAGATGTATTACCTAATGTTACGTCGTTAATTACAACATAACTATTTATTGTAAAATAATTATTATTAGTATTATTATCTTGTAGACTATATGTTCCACTTTGACCAGGTGATAATGAACCACCGGAAATTGTAGATGTCACTAATGGACCAGGTGATCCTTTCCCGCCAGTCGCACCAGTCGCACCGGTTGGTCCTGTTCTGCCACTTGCTCCAGTTGCTCCAGTTTCTCCAATTGCTCCGGTTGATCCAGTGGAACCGGTTGCTCCAGTTGCTCCAGTTTCTCCAGTTGCTCCAGTTGCTCCGGTTAATCCAGTTGCTCCTCCACCTCCACTACAAGCAGTAGTCATTGTTGTTCCATCCATAAAAATAATACCACCTACTTGTAATAAATAATTTCCACTTAGATCTATATCACTCGCGCATACTATTCTTGAATTATTTTGTCCTAATACATTTGTTATAGATTGATTATCATTATTTGAGTAATTATTTCTTACAATATTATTTGTAGCAGCATAGTTTAAGCCACCATATTTTCTAAATGACATTCTAATATATGTATAGTTATAATTTTTTATTATTATTTTTTTAACGTTTATTTTTGAAACTTTTATTTTTTCGGTTTCTTTAATTATGTTTAGTTATACTAATGGGATACAATATTGAAATTTCTTTTAATATGTCCAAACATTCTAACGTGTCAGAATTAAAAAAATACATTACTGATTATGCGATTGATTATAATTGTGATCATTATTATTATTTATACGAACATGACAATGATTGTAAAATACCGCGCAATCACTGCATTATTGTAGTAAATTTTGGAGATAACGAATTGTTTGATTGTTCCATTTTTTTAAAGCATATTAAACAAATGAAAGATATACATATTGAGTGTATTTATGATGACGAAATTATGTGTAAATTAATATATGCGTCACAATATTATTTAACAACGGTTGATAAAGATAAAGTTATTAAATATAACAAGTTCAAAAGAGAGAGAAGTTTATCGGATAATGAAAAAATTGTTTTAGAGCATGTTTCTAAAATTGTGAAAAAATGATTTTTAATTTTTAATTTTTAATTTTCATTCAAAAAGGACATAAATATTTATTTTATATAAATATATCATTATTATGGATTTGAACATAAATACATGGAATATTACATTTACACAAAATAACATTGATAATTATGATATTCATAGTTTAATTCATTCATTCTTCAATCTTGGAACCAATATTACATATTTACTCAATACAAATCAGGATAAATACAGTGTTATGGAAAAAACGATACATGATATTTCTATGTTTCATTTTAAAAGAATGGGTATTGAATATAACAAAGATCATCATTTTATTGAATTTTTTACGGTTAACAAATTTATGTCAAGCTGTCATCTTGACTCAGATGAATATGATCGTCATTTTAATCGTGAATTTAATTTTGAAAATGAACCTTTGTTATCGTGTGTTACATATTTATCTGAATCAAATATTCCAACTATTATTACAGATATTTCTCGTAATGATTATGAAAATGATAATTATTCTGAAAAAAATAAAATATTTTTATCTTTCCCAAAATATTTAAAACAAATTACTTTTCATGGTGGAAAGTATTACCATGGAGTATCTAAAGTATTTGAAAATGAAACATGTGTAAACCGATATATTTTAGCTATAAACTTGTGGAAAAAAAAACCAATCAAAGTTCCTTATTTTGATGTTTCAATGTTTGATTTTATGAATTATAAAAAATTTAAAAAAGAAATCATTGATGTTTACATTGACAAAAATAGTCATTTATTAAATATTACAAAAATGGAAAAATTTGGGAGAATTATTATTGAAAATAATGAAAGTCTTATTCATAAATCATTATTTACAGAATATTTCAAGATAAAAAATGGAGAATATTGCGATTTATTCTATCGTTTTTCAAGTATTCTTAATGAAAATAATTTTGAAAACTATGAATTAATTGAGTTGTCGAATAAGATACCTTTGGAGAATGGTATGGATATTATAGAAAAAAATATAGAAGAAAAATCTGTAACAAAAATAGAAGAAGATCAAACAGTGAAAAATATAGGTATAGATAAGAACAATATTAAAAATAATATTTTTACAAAAAAAATAATGATTGAAAAATCATTTTTTGATCATGTAACTTGTCGTTGGATGATAAATACTACTGAAAAATATATAATGAGAAAGAAAAATGGATATTCATTCTCAAAAATAAATATTGATTCTTTGAAAAATATTCAATCTTTTACTGGTTTTTCACTAGAAAATTTATTTAAAACAAAAATCATGAAATTTTATAATTTGAATTGTTACAAAATAAATTTTATGATTAAAAACATACATATACTAAAACTAGATAAAAATAATACAAAAATAAAAGATGATTTAGCTGATTTAAATATTAAAATAGTATTAAGTAATGGTTTAACAACCGATTTTAAAGATGGCTCAAAAATCATTTTAAATAAGGGTGATTTCATTACACATAATAATTCAATTTTAATAGAGAAAATGATGTTTAATGAATTTCCGTTTTATATATTAGTCGCTGATATTTTTTCTTGAGTAGACATTCCATAAATATTTTTATAAAACATAATATAAAAACATTTTTTATATTATATTTACTATATAATTATATTATTTCATGTCGTTAAATTGTAGTATTAGTAATATAAAAGAGATTGGAACAACCAACATATATTTTATTGAAAATGCGTTTGACATCGATTTGTGTGATAAATTAATGAAATATATTGATTCAACGGAATTAAAAAAACTTTCATTTTCTAATAATAATAATGTAGAATGTTATAATGTTATTAATATTGAAGAAAATCAAACGAATACTTTTGTTATAAAAAAGATAAAAGAATTACTCAAATTAGCCAGTGATAAAAATAGAGAAATCAAAATAAAAGGACAAACTTTGTTTGAATTGAGAAAAGTATATGGTGAAACCAGAATACATCAAGATGGGGTTTTTCATGGAGATGATATTGTTCAAACTGAAAATAATGGAAAGACGAAAATAGTTCGCTCTTTGACAATTGTTGTTTCTTTAAATGATGACTTTGAAGGAGGTGTTTATAAATTTCCAAATCAAAATATTAGTATAAAACCAAAAAAAGGGACTGCTATTTTATTCCCACCATACTATACTCATCCGCATGCTGTATCTGCTATTGAAACTGGAAAATTTAGATATATATGTAGTTCATGGGCGTTAGATGATTTTATTATTCGCGAAAATGATAATTGTCAGTCATGTAATGATGATAATGTATGTAATGAAAATGACCCTATAGTACTTGATGATGATGAACCGTGGTTTTATAAAAATTTTTTTATTTCTTCTCCTGTTAAAATTAATTCATAATAATCACAATATTTTATTTTTTCAAAATAAAATATTATTCTTCATATTTTTATTCATTTTTTATTTTCATATGAATTATTATTTTATATAAAACCGTGTTTTCAGAAAAAATTTTATTAACACTATATCCATGAAAATTTGAATATATGATCATATCTCCTTTATTTAATATGACATCTAAACCATCATCAAACATTAATTGTCCTTCTTTAGTATTATTATTTTCATCCGGTAATGATAACATTATTTCTGATGTAATATCATGATGTGTGTTTGAATACATTTTTATCCTATTATTTTTTGTATTATTTTTATCATATTTCACTAACAAAACATCAGTGATTTCAATTTTTCCATTGTTTTCTATATTTTCAATATTTATATTGTATGATTTATTTATTTCATCACAAACTGTTTCCAACATTGATCTTGTAAAACTTTTCATTTCATTATTTTCCATCATATGAATATAACTTTCATAATGGAACGATGATAAATTTGTATCATTTATTTTCCATAATGTATCGTTTTTTGTTACAATATTCATTAACCATTCACATGTATTTGATGACAATATACTTTTTATATTAAAACGCTGTAGAAAACGATTATTAAAGTTGGGTTGACTATTGTTATGTCTATTTTTAAATGTACATAGATCTAGATTTTTTAAATTTATTTTACTTTTTTTAATTAAATACAAGTTGTGTGGAAAATCTTTATTATACAATTCTAAAATAGCTTTAATATCTTCATGCGTATATTTTTTCATATACAATAAATTGTTGTACTTATTATAAGTGAGAAAATCATTGGTCCATATAATTTGGTTATTCAAAGGAATAAACTCAGGTGTCGTTTCATTTTCTATCTCCTCTGTTGTAATCGTTAGTTTGGTATTTTCGGTTTCATACTCAACTTTTATCTCTGATTCCCATACATTGATTAATATTGCCTTTTCATTATTTATATCTTCGGGATTTTGGTTAGGATTTATAAAACCATTACATACATTTCCATGAAAAACAACATGAGTATTCTTTTTTGGAAAAATCACATGTAGTGTGTCCTGATTTTTAAATTCCTTGTATTTGTAATTATCAACGTCTATTTCGGTGATTACAAATGGTAATTCGCTATCTGTTAAAAATATCATACATGATAATATTGGATAATTTACAGTTTTTTCGGTTTCATTTTTTTTGAAAATCGGAAATATATTGTTGTCGAGGTTTTTTAATATTTTGACTTCTATGGTATTTTTTGATGATTGATCTTGTAAATTGAGTCTCTCTATATGATAATTTATTATATTTGAAATATAATTTTCAGAATAAGAATCTATTTTAGTATTATTATATAACCAATAACTAATAGTATTCATATTCTAGATTTGGTTTATAAATACTATTTATTATGAATAATATTTATATTGTTTATAGTATTTTTATTATTTTTATTTAATAATTATTTTGTTTAGCTACCTGTTTGGTAAATCCAACCAGTGATTATATATTTATCATGCGATAGTGGCATCAATCCACTATGCGGATACGTCCACGATGCCGGAAACAATACTAATTTTCCTTTTTGTGGTTTTATTTTATAATTATCCCAAAATTGCGTTTCGCCGCCTTCTTCTACATCATTTAAATAATAAATATAAGTAAGAACTCTAAATCTCTTTTTTTCTGATTCAGAAGAAAAATCATGGTGATATATATATCTTCCAGTATTTGATTTATATTTTTGTATCATGATTGTTTCAAAAAATAATTCGTTTACGTTCAATTCCTTGAAAATATATTTTTTGGGGAAACGGTTTACATCGTTTATATCTGCTGGTTGTGAATGATACATTGGTCGGTCTAATTTAGAACCATATATTTGAATGTTATTTATAAGCTCGACGATTAACGTTTCTCGTATTCGCGACCATTTTGGATTATTTTCTTTAATATTATAATCTGTTGTATCCTTTACTTTTGGTTGTATACCTCCAAATGTTGATCCTGGACCTTTATTTTCTTCCTGTTCTTCAAATTTATTTATTATTTCATCGCATAATTCTTTTGATAATGAATTTTCATTTATATATATATCTGTCTAATCCGTACATAAAGTTTCTTTTTAATGAATTATATTCATATATTTAAGTATTTTTATTTATATTTTTTATAACTATTCATTATAATGAGTAAGTATAAAATAACCAATAGTACAAATGGACGCAGTAATACATTTCCAAATACATTTTCTCCTGGCTCATCTTCTATTAGTGGATATAAACAGGGAGGAGCTCCGATTACTTTCTCATCACTTGTTAATTCGACAATTGAATCTGTGATAACTAAATATAAATATCAAGGTACTGATATTGGTAATTCGTTTTGTGCTATTTATAATCAAGGATCGGCAACAATTCCAATTGCCAATTATTCAAATATGTCAATTATTATGTGCGGTGGCGGCGGAGGTGGAGGTGGAGGTGGAGGGGCTGGTCACCGTTCTAACGGACCGAAAACGGGAGGCGATGCTGGTGCTGGAGCCGCTGGTGGTATTGTGGTTGTAACATCATTTCCAATATCTGCTTATAATAGTGTTACTATTAGTGTTGGAACAGCAGGAAATGCTGGACAAGGAGGACTTAATAGTCAATATAATAATTCAGGAATTAATAATGCTCCAAGTGGGGCGGATGGTAATGCTGGTGGAAGTGGTAATGCTACAACAGTACAAATTAGTGGAGGTTCCGGTTTCACAGCGAATGGTGGTGGAGGTGGAAATGGAGGTCAAGGGGGAACTCCTAATACTAATGGGGGTAACGGAACGGCAGGTGGAGCAGGAAGTGTTACATCAAACTCTCCATATACTGCTTATAATGCGGGAACTTCTTATGTCAATATTTCTTCAATTAATACAACGAATAAAGTTCTACAAAGCGGAGGAACTACTTATTGTCAGGGTGGAAGTGGAGGAGCAGGGGCTAACCAAGCACCAGGTAATACAAATTACGGTACAGATGGAAACGCAGGTAATGCTGGGTTTTGTCGTATTTATTTATATCCATAAATCATTAAATTATTATCTAAAAAACTGGTTGAAAAACTTTGTTACACCCTTTGCTTTGTTGTTTTTATTTTTTCGCGACTTTTTATTATTTACTTTTTTTGTAGGCTTTTGTTTCGTTTGTTGATTCGCTTCTTTCGCTTGATTCGCTTCTTTCGCTTTATTCGCTTCTTTCGCTTTATTGGCTTTACGCGTTTTATTTGTTGTGCCATGATGTGTGAAATGGTATGGCGTCATTAGTTTTTTTCTTAAAGTAAATAAATCTTCCAATTCATCGTAATTTTTGTTGGATTTGGATTTATTTAGAATATTTTGTTTAGGAAATGATGATTCTGATTCTAAAATCGGAAAATCGTTTGCTAATCTTTGGTCTAACGATTGATTTACTGTTGGCATTTTTAATATATTTTCCAAATCGTTCTTATTTAGCTTGACTTGGTATTTATTTTTCTTGCCGTTTTTATTTATATTGACATTCATTTTTCCTTGATTGTTTTTATAATCTGCGTCCCATTCTATTTCATTGATTAATGGTTTTAAATTTTCTCCATTATTCGTTATACTTTGTTGAAAACCTGTGCTGTAAATGATTGCCATTTGTTGTTTTGTTGATATATATTATATAAATATAATAATATTTTTATTTTTAGGGTTTATGGTTTAAAATTCAAAAATAAAATATTTCTTTTCATTATATCATGGATTTTATTCATATTGATGATCATATTGATGATCATATTCATAATGTTGATGATGATTCTGAACAAGTAGAAGATATTGGGTTCATTGAGAATAATAAACTTTATAATTCTAGGTTTCATGATGATACACAAAGACAAAATATACAAAATAAAAGAGTTTATCCTACTTCTCAAAAAATATTACCAGGTAATACTAATGGAATTGCGGACGATAATAAAAAAATGAGTAAAAAGGTGACCTATGATGATATATTATCGTCGCTAAATATGAAAGTTATCAATGGAAAACTACAAATTGTGCGAGGTGACGCAGACGTTGTTCCACCACAGCAAAAAAAGCAAGTCATCAATAATCGTCAGAAATTTAATGAAAATGTAAATGTGAATGCGTATTCAAAACAAAACGAGTTTTATAATAAGTTTTTACAGGCGCAAACGCAGTCACAAGCGCAAGCACCTTTTGTTACGGAGAGCTTAACGCCCGAAGAAAAAAAACGTCTATTGATGATACAATACCTAAAGCATCAACAAGAGAGACAGCATATATCGCGTGTAAAATCCCGAAAAATGAGTTTTGTTTAGCACCAAGAACAATACTTGCGTCTAGACAATAGGGAATGATGGTTGTGCCGCAATACCACAAATACCTATATCATTTGTGCTATCGCTTCGTTGAATCTTCACATAACCCTCGTCTCCCCAGGTGGTTGACCAAGAATTCTTGACCAACCAATAATCGAGTTGGGTTTCTGGTTCAGTTCCGTAGCCTACAATAAGTACCCCATGATCCAAATCAGTTCCACATGCTGAACTAGTGATTACTCCACTTGAATAAGATTGAAAAATTCTTTGGTCAGCTTCAATCGCAATCGAAACAGGTCCAAAAGAAACAGCCTCTTTTAGAGCGAGTTGGTTATTCGCTGGCACGTCTGCACAGTCAGATATTGTTACCTCGGGGTCACAAGTGGATTGACATGATCCGGATGATCCCGAAGATGCTGTATAAGGATAATCGGATTCAACGCACATACCGTTATCAATTGCGTATTGAAAAGCATTGTCCATGAGTCCGCCGTTACAACCCAAATTGCCATATCTCTTTGAACAATCCACTAATTGTTCTTCGGATAAACTGACGAGATTTCCGGTCGAGATTGACCAGGCGCCTTCCATGGCACCAGTTGCCGAAAAAGACCAGCATGATCCACATTGTCCTTGGTCTTTTACGGGGGTAACGGCACCTGAACTACGCCAGTCGATAGATGATGGGACCTTTATTTGTTGGTAAGTATATTGTGAGCATTTTGATTTTCCTCTTAGGGATGATGCGGTGGAGCCAATGAAACCGCTGTGGATTATGTTTTTCTGGAATTCTATTGAGGTTAAATCGGTGAATTGATTAATACCCATGGTATAGTTTTCCTTTTTTTCTAAATTATGTTGAAAAATAGTAATTACGTTTTCTTTGAATATTTCAAAACGTTGTTGTAATTCGGTTTCGGAGGGGTAGATTTTCTTGAAACGCGCTTGAAATGAAACAAAAGATTTCCAGAAATCAATATTGTCGATATTTTCGTCAAGGGCTGATGAAAATACAATAGGAATAGAGGTCGTGGTCATTAGTAAAGAGCCAACTAAAAAAAGTTGTTGTAAAATAATTCGCAGGTGCATTATTTTGTATATAGGGTAAATATAATAATCTTTTTATTACCTTTTCATTTATCTTTGATTTTATATTTCGGAAATATAATATAAATAATATAAATAATATAAATTGAAAGAAATTGACAGAAATTGAAAGAAATCAAATTAGAAACTGTATGTGATTGTTTTCAAATCTGTTTGTATTGAATTATACAAATGGGATTTTATTTTTCCAATGGTGGCTTGTGACTTGAAATCTATACTCAATAATTTATTCAAGTTTCGTTCATACTGCCTAGTCAAATGGTCACTGCGCAATATTGTTTCCTTATTTTTCTTATACCATCCAGATAACGCTTGCTGTATTTTTGAATGAATGAATTTAAAGAATGATAGGAATTCTTCGGGGGTTTGTTTTTTCCAAAAATACATAATGTTGTTATTGTTTTCTTCGAACAATGTGTATATATAAATCGCATGTTTTTTTTGAGTAAAACTGATAAAGGGATATGAGGTTAATGCGAGATTCTTTTTGATTACAGATTTCATGGTTTCTATGATACTATCTATTTCAGTAATATCATCTTCCGACACCTTGAAACCCATTTTCCAGTCTTCATAGGTTATCTTTGGTGTGGGAATGGGCGAGGTCGGGGAATTCAACATATTCATGACATTTATATTGTTGACATTTGTTGAAATATATTGTTTAATATTGTGTAATTCTTCTTCCATATGTTTCGTTTTAAAGACTAATTCTTGTACGATCTGATATAAGGCTTGTATTGAAATATTTGGTGGAGGAGTTTCTTCCTCTTCGCATTTTTCTTCACGTTTTTGTGATGCTTTTGACTGGTTTTTTTGTTTGTGTATGATTTCGCACAATAATTCGTGTCTTGAATAAGAGGTTTTTCTGGTATATTCTTTACGACAATATGAGCAGTTGAACATTACGGTGGTTATGGTTGTTGTTGTGGTTTGTTTTTTAAATGACAATAAAATAGAATTATTATTCAATTTTATTTTTTTTATATTTTTAAATTGGATTTTAGTTTTACTTTGGATACAAAGAGAGAAATAATATCTTGTTATAATATATTACAAAGAATATGCCAATTGCTACTGATGATCAAATAACAACCAACTGCCGCTGGTGTAACAACAATATGAGTTATAACGACCCAGCATCTCAATATCAGACTTTAAAAATTATTCAAAATACGGTAAGGGTACCTGCCTCATTATACATGAATGATTTAGCAGCATTGAATGTATATCAAAAACCTGGAAAATATGGCGTCAATTGGAATCAAATGAGTGACCGTCGTGTGCGCCATGTTCAGCCATCCACTGTTGCCGGAGGCAGTTTTTATCACGCTAGTAGCACCCGGTCGACGATTACTCGATGTAGACCCGGTGCTGGTTGCCCCGGTGGTTCAGGAGTAGATATTAAACATAATTCCTATGATCGCTATTTGAATCGTATTAAGGGAAAAGGACCGGTGCGACGCGGTGTTATTCCGCCCGATTTTGGGAAACCTATTGTATTTAATCCGGCATTCCCCATTTATGGTGGAAAAACTACCAAGACAAGTATTGTTTCAGGTGGCGGATATCAAGGTAATTGTATTTGTGGTGATGAAAATGATGTTATTTACGATACATTGGCTGATCCGCAACGATTCCAATATTATTATGAATTTGATGTTGGCGCATATGTTTACGCCACGAATGCGGACGGGTATTATGTTAAGGCGCTTGTTCTTGAAAGAATGGGTACGAATTATATTGTTCAATATGACGACGGCACCGTGGCTGAAAAAAATATAAGCGAATTATTGGTTTATTATCCTTGTAATAGTGAGACATGTTAGGTTAGGGGTGTATTTTCTCTCTTTGTATCTCTTTTATAAAACAGAAAAATGGAAAAATTGTGAAATAAAAAATAAAATAAACAAAATAAACAAAATTCATATTTTATAAAAATTAATTTATTATTTATATAATATAATGCCTGTTAAATTAAATATGGTTTTACATAACGGGTCTGTTCCGCGTGTTTCCTATTCTCAAATCATTTCTAAATCGGCTGCTGACGTGAAGCCTACAATGAAGACTTCTTTGAAATCAAACATGATTCACCGTGTTCACACAGCTACTCCTGGATGTAGTGCGTGTGGAAAGAAATAAGATGGTTTAGGGATTAGGGATTACTTTGTCCTGTCCAGAGATTATTATATTTGTCTATATAAATGGGTTCTTGCTCTGTTCCTCCGGTTGGACGTGCTAATAATTTAAGTAGTTTTGGATATTTTGTCCCAGTGACAATCGGAAGATTAAATAATTGTAACAATACATTATGCTATACCTATAATCATAATTATATTTATCAACCGCATAGTGGTTATGGAAAGATTGGAACCACTGCTGCAGCATATTTAGCAAGTCGTAAACGATTGTAATTGTGATTTGTATAGAAAACAATAAAATAGTAAATCGTGTATTTTATTGTTATTTTGGTAAGATATTTGGTATTTGAAATTTTGGAATACGCGAATATAATGATTGTGCCGGTGAAATTATATGTTTTCCGAATGATTGACTTACTGATTGGCCTATTGATTTACCTGTTGACGTTACTATATTTCCTGTTATGTGTAACAACAAACGAGGAATACAATCCCCAAATTTTCCTAGTAATTTTACAACTTCTGTAACATTTATATTTGAACTATCTATTTTCAATGACTCAAAATAGTTTGTTATTAATTTACGAATCATTTCATTATTTTTTATGTTTATTTTTTTTATATCATTGATGACACATTTTATATCTGATAAATTGCTTCTAAACACGAGTTTATTATTATTAATTAAATTTGATATTGCCAAAGTTACACTTGGTATAGTTAATAAATATAATATCAATATTAATAAATTTATTTCATTTGTTTTTTCAATATCATTCGCATTATAATTTTCATTCTTCATTTTATCAATTATCATAATTTGTAAATTATCAAATAAAATTTGAAATGAAACAGCATTATCATCTAAAAAATTTGGGTTGTCAAAACAATTATAAATTACCGTTAATAAAGTATTGAATATATATGGATTATAATCCAGTAATAACCATTGTACTAAATCATCTATGAATTTTCTAAATTCTACATTGTTTAAAAAATTAAAAGACTCCGGAATATTATCATTATTTATACTAATACTCTGTATAAATTCCTTATTTTTCTCAAACACTTTTGTTTTGAAATCTGGTCTATTGAATAATTCAACCAAATATTCAAATATTGTATCATAAGTTATACCCAATTCTATTTCTGGCTTTCCACCAATCATGATTTTATTTCTTCTTGTTTTTGTTTTGGTTGTTTTTCTTCTGGTTGATTTTATTTTTTTTCTGGTTGATTTTGTTTTTGTTCTGGTTGATCTTGTTTTTGTTCTTGTTGATTTTCCTAATTGTTTCATTATATATATATTATTATTATATTTACCCCTTTATTATGTCTAATATGGGTAATATGGGTAATATGGGTAATAATACAAGTATTTTATTATTCTAATATATTATATATTACATGAATTTCGAGTTGAACTTGAATAATTACAAAAAAGAGGAATTAGAAGATATTTTTGATTTACCGGTTGATTATGACTCGTCTACCCTCGATATGAAAGAAAGTAAATTAAGAGAAAATATATACTCAGATTTTACATTGAATCAAGAAGTGAGAAATAAAACGATTGCCTTCCTACAAGAAGCGAAAAAATTACTTTTAACCGACTTGAAAAGCACAGTATTCAGCAAAATTTCAGCGGCGAATATTTACAATACTGACATGAGCTTGAAACCGGTGAAAGTAATTCAAGAGAACGGCGCAAATATGGTGATTAATCGTCCCAACACAGCGTTTGCCCAATCGTTTCCTAGTGAATTTTATGAAGGGATTATTAACCCGCTCAAGAAAAGATCATTAAGGCAATATTTGAATATTGACACCCGGTTTCGCGATAATTATTACGGGTCGCTTTCTACTGATTTTCATTTTGATTTGCCCATTAAATTTTCTAGTGTTGCGACCATGCAGTTGACGGCGTTTGAAATTCCCAAGACTTATTATTATATTTCTAGCAAAACCGGGAATAACTTTTTTACGATTGGAATTGAAAGTAGTAGTGATTCGCCTAGGGAAGTCGTCATTATTCCTGACGGAAATTATAGTCCGCAAAAATTGCTTGAGTTTTTGGATAATTACGTCCATGGAGCATATGGACCGTTGTCTACGTTGGACAAGTACAAGGATTTAAGATTTACTATAAATAATAGTGGTACTTTTGAGAATAATTTTGGTACCGGGCAATTGATCGTTGGTATTAATATTGGTGTGACTTTATTTGATTTTTCTTTAGAGTTTAATACAAATATCAGTGGGGAAGAGGATTTGTCTACACCATTGCCTTTGAAGTTAGGATGGATACTGGGATTTAGATATGGTAAATATATCGGTAGTCCGAATTATGTTGGTGAGGCTCCAATAGATTTGAATGGCATTAAGTATATGTATTTGGTGGTGGATGATTACAACAACAATGTCAATAATAGTTTTTACAGTGCTTTCAATTCGTCTATTTTGAACCAAAATATTTTAGCGCGGATTTCACTACAAACAGGAACTGCATTTTTAGATTCGAATAGTCAGAATAATTTAATGCTTACGACAACGGCGCGTCAGTATTTTGGTCCAGTGGATATACAAAAATTGAAAATTCAGTTATTGGATGAATATGGTCGGGTCATTGATTTAAATAATATGGATTATTCGTTTTGTTTAACCCTACAATCCTTGTATGATTTATAATTGTGTCATCTATAATGTTTTATAGGAGTTTTGGATGGTAAATATTATCTTTATTATTTATATATGTCGTTATGTACAAATAATGAAAAAGCAAAATCTTGTTTTGGAAATGGTGTTTCATCCTATGCAAGTGATTATATTACAAACAAACGCAAAAAGTGTGTGAAAAAATGTGTGGATCGACGAAAGGAGGTGAATACTACTAACATCGCATATGGTTTGGTTACAACGAAGGATTATACGGATATTACAGTTATTTGTAAAGTGGGTCCTAAAGTTGGGGGAGGTGAATTTGTTTGCGATGCGCCGACAGATATTTCCCTTGGATATACACCTTTTTACCAATATTATAATATTCCGGTAAATTATTAACCATGGTTGGTTTTAACGAAAA
>Ga0114963_10001472_pt1 | contig 16280 bp, 11 predicted proteins | sample C_131016_EF_Meta_FD_87019 | JGI IMG/M metagenome (GOLD analysis project Ga0114963, IMG submission 87019) | Freshwater microbial communities from Lake Croche, Canada to study carbon cycling - C_131016_EF_MetaG | ecosystem: Environmental > Aquatic > Freshwater > Lake | place: Lake Croche, Canada...
CGCCAGTGGCGAGTGTTGTGCGATCCCTGCCCTGGCGTGACCGGCTCCATCCAGTGGCCAGCGAACTCTTTGCACAGACACTCGACGTCTGGCTGCTGCTGGGTGGACTGGCAGAGGCTCCCAGCTCTCACACCACCGCCGACGGTGAGCCTGCCACCCGCGCGGCGGCGCGACGACGGCTTGCCCGCATGCTCCTGGCCGATCCGGCCGAGATCACGGAAGACGAAGCGATCGCCATGGCGGCCTGGTGCGCCGACAGGCAGAGCCGCCAGGTCGCCCGCGGGCTGTCACGGGTGGCGGCAGCCGCCGGCTGGCGACCACGGGCAATCGTGCTCTCCGGCCACGGCGAGTGTCTGGCCCGGCGGGCGCTGGCCCGACTGGGCTGGAATGTCGACATCGTGTCCTTACCCGAGTCTCTTGGCGTTGACGTGTCGCGGGCGGCACCTGCGCACAGCCTGGCTCTCATTGCTCGGGGGCAGCTTGCATGAGTGCCTCCCGATCGGCAAGCGATCCGGCGGTCTCTTTCCGCGGCTGGCGGTGCGGCGTCCTCCGTGGAGCGGATGACAGGACGGGGCTCGTCGGCAGCTGCGGAATCGAAGTCCTGCCGACAGCCGCGGCACCGCTGCTGGTGCTGAAGATCGGCGGCAGCCTGCTCTCACGGCCGGCCTGGCCGGCCCTGCTTGTGCAGCTCTTGGCTGTCTGCGGCCCACGGCCATGCTGCCTGGTGGTGGGCGGCGGTGCCGTGGTGGATGGGCTGAGAACGCTTGACCGCATCATGCCGCAATCGTCAGCGCTGATGCACGACCTCGCCATCGGCGGGATGCGGCTGACGGCGCGACTGGTGGCCGAGGCGATCAGCCTCCCCCTCACGTCGACGCCGCCGAGCCATGAAAAAGCGACGGTGCTTGATGTGCCGACCTGGCTGGCAGTGGGAACAAGAGCAGCGAGCCTGCCGGTCGGCTGGCAGGTGACGAGCGATTCAATTGCGGCACGAGTGGCCAGGGAGCACGACGGCGAGCTGCTGCTGGCCAAGAGCGTGCCGCCCCCACCCTGCCCTGATCACGTTGACTCACTGATATCGCTGGCTCACGCTGGCTGGGTGGACGACCATTTTCCGATCGCCGCGGCATCACTCGTCAGCATCGAGTGGGCCGCCCCTACGGCTTAGCGTCGTTCTCCTGGGATGACGCGTGCGTCAAACGGCGACGCACCGCCGGCACGGCAAAGTTTCCGTCGCTTAGAAATTCCAGATGCTGAGGAGCCGGTCGGAGGCACGCGCAGGAGTCCGGTGAATTCTGCGACTCACGAACGATGCACAATTCGTCCACGAGCCTCCCGTAGCAGAATCCGCCGGCGACGAGCATGCCGCAGCCGGCGAACCAGTGCGGCCCATCAGCACCAGCTTCATCAACTCCCGGACACGTTGAAAACTTGCCGCCACGGGGGGACACACGTTGCGTGCCGAACAGGATTACGCGATGTCGTGTTTTTCGTGAAGCTAGTCCCACCACCAGCCGTCTGCCGGACGCGCGGCGATCGCAGCCGTGCGAGTTTCAGCCACGTCAGTCGCGTCGGCCGTGTTGGCGGCGAAGCTCCATGGCTGGAAGATCACACCGCCCGAGGCACTCACCACCCAGCGGCTCCCCTTCTTCAGTCCATGTGCCACCGTCGGCACGCTGGTCGGCACTTCGTAGGAGGGGAGTGGCAGCGTCTTCGCGTCGAGCAGTGGAGCCAGATCGAGACCAGCCCGACCCGCGAGTTGCCGGCCATGGATGAGTGCTGCCACCACTGCCAGATCGACGCAGTTCACCAACTCCGCAAACACCGGCTGCTTGGCCGCGAGTTCGTCGTAGTGCGCGGTCATCAGATCGCACCACTTCTCTGCCTGCGAATCCGTGGCGGCCTTTGTGGCATTTCCAACCTTGCGGGTGCCATCCGCACTGAAGAGCTCCGTTTCGGTGAGGCATTTCATGCGGCGACCATTGATCCGCCAGGCGAGTTCATCCGGATCCCGCGAGATCGGCTCGTAATCCGCCTCCAGCCAGAAGCGGGGGAGTGATGCAGCGGCCGGTGAACCCGGCGGCACCATCGAGAGGTAGCTCGGTAGTGCAGGAATGCCGGAGGTCTCGAGCCCCATACCCACTCGCTTCAGTCGGTAGTCGGCTGCCACCAGCACGCGGGCAAAGCGGCTGTCACCCGGCACGCCACCCACGGAGATCTGCTGTGGACCAACGGCATTTTGCATCGCCAGGAGCGTGGCATCGGGGTTCTGACCGATCGTCTTCTGGTTCTTCAAGTAGGCCTGCAGGCGGGCGATGCCCTCGGGCGTGGGGTCGATCGAACACTTCATGCCGCCCGCCCGGGCCGCATCGATGGCTCGCAATGCAACGACCAGATCCTCGAGTTGCAGGAGCGGCCGGCCGCTGGTGGCGGCCACCATGGTGCCCGCTGCATCGACGGCGATGGCATCCGCCGGACCGGCGAGGATGATGTCGTGTGACTCCGTGTCGACGAACACGTGGGTGATTCTTTCGAGCCCCCCCAGAAAGAGCACGTCGGGCGGCAGCGGTTGGCCGGCAGTGGCAGCGTTCGCAGCTGCGACGATCTTCGCAAGCGAGACTTTGCGGAGCTTCGTGGCCGCGCCCAGGTCGGCTTTCGCACCCGCCAACGCCTGGCGTCGTTCCTTGGCCAGCGATTCAACCGCCTGCGGATCGAGATTCCGCACGATACCGTCAGCATTGATCGAGATGCCGCCCACAGCACCGATGGCAAAGCCGCCCATCTGGGCATGCGCAACGTCGGTCGCTGCCAAGGACAGGAGGGCCGCGGCTACGCAGGCAGCCACACGTGACCAGGCCGGCCAGCGAAGGTTGGAGATTGAGTGGCAACGACGGAGCGAGCCGTCGGGCGACGAGGCGTTCATGCCGCAGTTCATGGGCATCCTTTCGTGACAGACCAAGGCCGGCGATCCTGCCGTGCGGGGCGTTGCCCCAAAGGGAGCCGGCGAAGGACGGAGCCGCGGGAGGATGCTAGTCGCCGGAGGCCGGTTGCAGCAAACCCGTTTCTGCCGCGAAAAAGACCGATTTTTCCTCATCCGGTCTGGCTCGGACCGCCGGGTTTGCAACGGCCCGTCAGCCGCGCCCTCCCAAAACGGCAGCGGCTGGGGCATGATGCAGGGAGAAAAGATGCACCGCATGCCCCCCGCCTCCACCACATTCCTGCTCATCCGCGATCCCGTTGCCGGCCAAACCGTGGTCCCTCTCCTCCCGGGGGAACGCGTCACGCTCGGCCGCGCACCCGCGAACCGGGTGGTGCTGCATGACGAACAGGCCAGCCGTTTTCACGCCGAGATTTTCCCTGCTGCGGCAGGCTGGTCGATCCGGGATCTCGAGAGCCGTAATGGCACACTGATCGGGGGCGAATCGCTGGCGGCAGATCGCGTGCTGGCTCCAGGCGACTGTGTGGCCATTGGCCGCGTCGAGATCCTGGTCTGCGATGGTGATCCTCCGTCCACATCAACCGAGCAAGCCGCCTTGCTTGGTGGCACGGCGACAGGCGAAGTACCCGCCGAGCTTGAGGCCTGGTCCGCTTCGATCACACACCGACGGGCCAAGAGTCGGTTGCTCGATGACATCCGCGAAGCCGCGGGGACGGCACCCCGCGTGGGCCGTGCCGCTGCCGAACTCTGTCGGCTGGCCTTCTCGCTGGGCCGGGCGACTGACCTCAAGTCGGTCGCATCGCTGGCGCTCGATTCGGCAGCCCAGGGGGCCGGAGCAACTCGAGGCGTGGTGCTCCTGCCCGAGACAATCGAAGATCATGACCATGCAGAGCGGCAGACCGCTTCCAACCTCGAGAAGACCGTTGCGATGCCCGCTGGCTGGTCGCCCACGGCCCTCCCGCCGGGAGTGATTGCCGCGGTGCTGGGAACCGATGAGGCGGTGCTGGCGTCCACAGAGGTGTCAGGCGGCGGCCGGATGGCGAGCATTTCGGCTCCTGTCCGCGTGGGCGGGCGTGCCGTGGGCGTGCTGCACCTGGAGGTGGATGCCACGCAGCGTGAGGCCACACCCGACGATCTGGAATTTGTGATGGCGGTCTGCGACGCGCTCGGGCTGGCAATCGAGAATTTCGCCGCCCGCGAGATCCTCTCGTCACGGCTGGCCCGTTCAGCCGACGAGAATGAGCAGTTGCGTCGGCGACTGGGCGAGGAGTCGCGGATGATCGGCTCGAGTGCCGGCCTGCGGAATATCGTCGGGCAGATCGAGCGGGTGGCGGCGACCAGAGCCACGGTGCTGATCCGTGGTGAGAGCGGCGCCGGCAAGGAACTTGTCGCGCGAGCGATCCACGATGCGAGCGGACGGCGGACGGCACCGTTCGTCTGCATGAACTGCGCAGCCTTGTCGGAGACGCTTCTGGAAAGCGAACTCTTCGGGCACGAAAAGGGCGCCTTCACCGGCGCCACCGATCGCAAGGCCGGCAAGTTTGAGGCAGCCCATAAGGGCACGCTGTTTCTTGACGAGATCGGCGAGATGAGCCCGGCGATTCAGGCGAAGTTTCTGCGGGTCCTCGAGGGGCATCCGTTCGAGCGGGTCGGCGGCAGTGCCCGCGTGCAGGTTGATGTCCGCGTGGTGGCCGCCACCAACCGTCATCTGGAGGAAGCTGTCGCGGCCGGCGACTTCCGCCGCGATCTCTACTTCCGTCTGAAGGTCGTGGAAATCCTCGTGCCGCCGCTCCGCAAGCGGCCGGAGGATATCGAAACCCTGGCAGCGCATTTCCTCAAGCGGTTTGCCGCAGAGGCGGGCCGTCGCGTGCGGGGCTTCACGCCGGATGCCATGGCGGCCATGCAGGCATACCACTGGCCCGGCAACATTCGGGAATTGCGGAACTGCGTCGAGCGTGCAGTCGTGCTTTCGCAGGACGAGTGGCTCGACGCCCACGAACTGGCGCTTTCCCAACTCTCATCCGCCGGTGACACCGGCCGGCTTGCAGCGGAGCGACCGGGGCCGTTCACGCCGACGACGCTCGACGAGATGGAACGGAAGCACGTGCTGGCCACGCTCGAGGCTGTCGGGGGCAACAAGACGAAGGCCGCCACGATCCTTGGCATCGAGCGGTCCACGCTCGACCGCAAGATGGCCCGCTGGGCGAAGCAGTAGGGCGAAGCCGCAGGACGATTGGTCTACAGGCCGAAATAACGCTTCCACCCCTCGACGTCGGCCGGCCCCGGTTCGGGCGGCTTCGTCTCGCGTTGCCGGCTGCGTTGCCGGCGTTCTTCCCGCATCGTGGCAAGCCAGTCGTCGCTCGACACGGCCTGGGCCCGGCGACGGCGGGCCGCCACCTGCAGTCGGCGGTCGCCCGACACAACCAGCAGGCTCGACGGGGCGTCGTCATTCTCCACGAGTTCCTCGATGAGCGAATCGGCGTCGGGGTATTCCCGAGCGAACCAGACACGGATGCCGCCATGCGTCAGCCGGGCCGGCAGGCCGTCCGGAGCCCGGGCGGCATCGAACACCACGATCGTGGTGGCAGCGGCGTCGCCCAGCAGATCGACCAGCATGTCGAGCAACGCCAGTCGCGACTTCTCGAAGCCGCGTGGGCCGCGCTCCTCGCCGAACACGCCCGACGCGTGCAGCAGGTTGTAGCCGTCGATGATGAGCGTCATGCGAGGGCCTTGAGAAAAGCGGGGTCAGCCCCGTCCCAGCCGATACTTCACCCGGCCCGCCACGATCGTCGCTACCGCCCTGCCCTGGAGCTTCCAGCCATCGAATGGCGAGTTGACGCTCTTCGATTGGAACGACTTCACATCGACCGTCCAGTCCATCGCCGGGTCGATCAGGGTGATGTCAGCCACGGCTCCCGGCCGCAGCGTGCCGCGGTCCACCCCCAGAATCCTGGCGGGTAGCGTGCTCATGCTCTCGATCATCCGTGTCCAGCTGATTTTCCCGGACGACACCAGGCGGGTGACGGTGAGCCCAACGGCTGTCTCCAGACCGAGGATGCCGAACGGGGCGCGGTCGAGCTCCAGCATCTTCTTCTCGGGCGCATGCGGTGCATGGTCCGTCGCGATGCAATCGATCGTGCCATCGACGATGCCCTCGATGATGCCCTCGACGTCGGCGGACGTCCGCAGCGGCGGGCTCATCTTGTAGTTGGAGTCAAAACCGCGAAGCCCCTCTTCGGTAAGCGTGAAGTGATGCGGGCAGGCCTCCGCCGTCACCCTGGCACCCCGGGCCTTGGCGGCGCGGATCAGGGCCACCCCGGCCGCCGTGGAGACGTGCATCACGTGCAGCCGGCCGCCGGTCACCTCGGACAGAGCTATGTCTCGGCCGATCATCACCTCTTCGGCAGCCGCCGGCATGCCTGTCAGGCCGAGCACCAGCGACACGAGTCCTTCGTGCATCACTCCACCACGCGAGAGTTCCAGCACTTCCTCGTGGGCGAGGATCGGCTTATCGAACATGCGGCAGTATTCGAAGGCCCGGCGCATCAGTTCGGCGTCATAGACCGGGGCACCGTCGTCGCTGAAAGCCACTGCTCCGGCCTCCACCAACCGGCCAATCTCGGCCAGCTCCTTGCCCTCGCGGTTGCGGCTCACGCAGCCCACCACGAAAACATTGCAGGTGTCGGCGCGGGCCGCTTTCTGGCGGATGAACTCCACCGCCGCCTGCGTGTCGATCGGCGGCTCGGTGTTGGGAATGCAGGCAACGCTGGTGAAGCCGCCGGCCAGAGCTGCTCGCGTGCCGGTCTCGATCGTCTCGTCCTCCTCGCGGCCCGGCTCCCGGAGATGCACGTGCATATCGATGAGACCGGGGCTGACCACCAGTCCTTTGGCATCGATCGTGGCATCGGCCGCTTCGTGGCTCTGGCCGATGACGACCACTTTGCCGTCGCGCACCAGCACGTCATCGATACGGTCGATGCCCTGCGCAGGGTCGACCACCCTGCCGCCCCGAAGAAGGAGTGTGCCTGTGGCTGCGGTCATCCGTGGCTCCTCGTGTCACTGACCGGTTGCCCATGTGTGCGAGCGGCGGCCGGTTCACGCGGCCCGCAGGTGAGCCAGAGCACGCCCATGCGGACGGCCAGTCCGTTGGTGACCTGGTCGAGGATCAGCGAGTGGCGGCAGTCGGCAACCTCCGCCGTCATTTCGACGCCGCGATTGATCGGTCCCGGTGCAAGAATCAGCAAGTCGGGCTTGGCGCGGGTGAGCCGGTCACTCGTCATCGCGTAGAGATGGGCGTATTCGCGGACTGACGGAAACGGCCGCGTGTTCTGCCGCTCAAACTGGATCCGTAGCAGGTTGAGCACGTCGCACCGCGGCACGATGTCGTCGAGGTCGTGCGACACTTCCACGCCCAATTCCCGCCAGCGATGTGAAACGAGCGTCGGAGGGCCGCAGAGAATGACCCTCGCACCGAGTTTGAGCAGCCCCCAGAGGTTCGACCTGGCTGTCCGACTGTGAGCGATATCACCGACGAGCCCGACGGTCACGCCCCGCAGATCGCCGAGTCGCTCGCGGATCGAGAAGATGTCGAGCAGCCCCTGCGTCGGATGCTCGTGCGGCCCGTCGCCCGCGTTGATCACGCCGACGTCAAGGTGCTGCGCCAGCAGGTGCGGGGTGCCTGGGGTGCTGTGCCGGACGATGACGGCATCGATCCCCATCGCCTCAAGATTGCGGGCGGTGTCAATGAAAGACTCCCCCTTCGACAGGCTGCTGGTCGAGGCCGAAAAGTCGACCACATCGGCGCCCAGCCGGCGGGCGGCCAGCGAGAAACTGGTCCGCGTACGGGTCGAATTCTCGAAGAACAGATTCACGACGGTGGAGCCCGTGAGCACCGTCAGTTTCCGCCGGCAGTTGTCGGTGGCCTCCTTAAAGAGAGCCGCCGTGTCGAGCAGGAGCCGGATTTCGTCACCCGTCAACCGCTCGAGGTCGAGCAGGTGGCGGTGCTGCCAGCCGGCAGGAACGCGTTCGCTCTGAATGGATGCTGGAGTCATGAGGAGAAGAGGGGATTGGGCAGGATAGCGACTACGGGCGACGTACTACGGTCTAGGAGATGGCGGTCGAAGTGTAGCAGTTTGCACCTTTTTTTTCCGCTCCTATCGGCCGGTAAGCCTCGAAGGAAGTCCCGCCGTGGGGCTGGTCTTGTCTCGGGAAGTCCCAAAAATTTACTCTCCGTCCAGGGTCGATCGCTGCCCACGTGGGCAGCAGCAGGCGACCCCATGAATCGGGGTCTGGTGGATTGGATCCTGGCAGCGACGAGAGACCGCATGAGAATCACCTTTATCTCGGCCCGGAACGGCTGGCTGCCGCTGACGGCCGCGGTGTGCATGACGGCATCGTCCGGCTGTACCTCCGTGATCAGCTCCGCGTATCTCCGCGATGCCTGGCTCGATGCGGTGGAACATGCCGCCGAGCCAAACCCCGACGATAATGACAGCGACGACACGAACGCCAAGAAAAAAGCCCACCGCAGCCCGCGAGGTTCTCAGGACGACGCCGGTTTGTCTGCGGGCGTTGACGGAGTTCCCACAACCAGCGACGGGGATCTGGCGGACACCTTCGACAGGGCATCGAACGCCTCTGCGTGGTCGCCCGCCAGCCTCGACGAGGCGGTTGATGAGGCAGATCAGCGGCTCTCGTCAGCGGGCGGGCTCAGCGCGGCCGCTCGCGAGACGTTGATCGCGACACTCAAGAGCACTCCGCGGCAGGACTGGCCAGTCGTCGTCGAGGAATTCACCGCCGCGCTCGCCGCGGCCTACCCTGGCGAGGACGCGACGGCAGCCGCTGCCGCCACGCCGACTGTCGAGCAATCCCCGGCTAAATCGGAAACCGATGCAGCACCGGTATCAGACCGGGATACCGCCGTCCCCGCTGCGTCCACCGCAGAGGCGAAACCGGTCGCCCCCATGCCGCCGGCTGCATCCGATCAGCTGTCCGCAACCCAGCCTGATCTGAAGCCGTCGCCGATCGAACCGGCGCAGCGTGAGGCCGCACTGCCGGTGTTCGCCATCCAAAATGCCTGCTTTGCCTCGCGGGTGCAGGGCTGGGGAGTGATCGATCGCTTCCAGACGGCGACGTTTTCTCCCGGGCAGGAATTGATCGTCTATTTCGAACTCGATCAGCTCGCATCACGCGAGTCGGCTGACGGCCACGCCACCAGGATCGATACCGTGCTCAGGCTCGTCGGCGAAGACGGCCGAAGAGCGCACGAATGGACATTCGAGCCGCTGGAGGAAACCTGCCGCGGCCAACGCCGCGACTACTTCGCCCGCTATCTGGTAGCGGTTCCCACGGCGGTCTCAACCGGTTCCTATCGGCTGGAGGTTGTCGTGAGCGACACCATCGCGGGCCGCACCGCCCATACGAGCCTGCCCCTGGAAGTCACGGCACCGTGATCGCGTGACGTCGGGCGTCACGGCACGGGCAACGGCTGGATGGCATCCGCTCCAGCGGGCAATCTCGCGGGGGCCTGGCCAGCTGGCGGATTGCCAGCTGGATTGGCCGGCTGCTGTGCCTGCGGATTGACGACGGGGCGCGGATTGAGCTCGCTGTCGATGTCGTTCGTGACGATCGCGGCGGGCGCGTCTGCCTCTGGCGGAAACTGCTCCAACTGGAGCAGGCTGGCAATGGTGACGGCACCAGTCCAGCGGTCGGCCTGCGCTTCGACGAAGGCCAGCTCCGTTTCGGTGAGGATTTTTTGGGCCTGCAGCAGGCTGAGAAACGTCACCTCGCCGCGTGCGTAAAGCGACTGCGTGAGCTGCACGGTTTCCCTGGCCTTCGGCAGGATGTATTGCTCGTACCACTCGACCAGCCGCTGGGAGGTGCGATAGGTCGCGATCGCCTGAGCTGTCTGCGTGGCGAGATCGATCTCGATGGAACGGAGGTTGGCCCGCGATGTGGCAACATCGGCACGCGCCGAGCGGATATTGCCTTGGTTGCGGTCAAAAATCGGCACGGCCACCGTGACCTGAAACAGCCCCTGGTTGTATGGCGGATAGTTGATTTCACGCTGATAGCCGCCCATAAGATTCACGTTTGGGATCGGCTGTACGACCGCCCGCTCAAGGGCCCACTGTGAACGGGAGATATCGGCTTCAGCGGCGCGAGGCCTCGCGTTGGCCTGCACGACCGCCTCCTGCAGCGTCTTAAGGTCGAAATTCGGCAGCTTGCGTAGGAGGTCGCCCTCGATTTTGCCGACGTCGGCCCTCGGGAGGGCGATCGCCGTAGCAACCTGCCGTCGACCGGTCTCGATGAAGACGGATGCGTTGAGCAGGCGGACCTCAGCACGGTCCCGCTCGATGCTCCAGAAGAGGACGTCGGCCTTCGTGCCTTCGCCCGCCTCAGCCAGTTGCCGGCCGATCTCATAGGAGCGTTTGGCAATGTCAAGGAGTAGTTGGTATATCTCCACCCGCCGTTGCGACACGAGTAGTGCGTAGAAACTCTGACGAACCTCTGCGAGGACGTCATAACGGGTGCGGAGAAGCTGGTATTCAGCGATTTGCACTTCCCGCAGAGCGGCCTGCTGGGAAAGCCGGAGCTTGCCTGCGGTGATAATGTCCTGGGACATTATCGAGTAATACTGCGTCGAGGCCCCCTGACCTCCATTCGCTGCCCCAGACCCAGGTGCCACCGCCTGAGGGGAGCCCGCCGCAGCCAAAGGATTGGGGTAGAGCTTCGCCTGAACAGCCTTACCCCGAGCCGCTTCCACCGCAGCCTGCGCCGATCGCAGCTTGGGATGATTCTGGAGTGCCAGACTGACGAACTCATCGAGAGTCTTAGGTGTGGGACCGTGCGCCGCGTCCTGCGTGGCGGCATCGATCAGCGGCACGGCCACATTTTCGGTGCGGCTGCCGAGCGGCACGCCCGGCTCCGGCACGCGGAGGGCATCGGTTGCTGGCTTCGCCCACTCTGCCCCGAGGCCCGCGCTCGGACACGAAAGGCAGCAGATCAGCATCGCCGCTACCTGCAAGCTGATCGTGGCCAGCACGACGCCTCGCAGAGAGGCCGAGAGCCGAACGAGAGAAAGGTGCTGAGGGTGTGACGCGATCATGCTGTGGTCTCGAAGAAGATCTGCCGTAAGGAAAATTCGGCAGACTCACCGCAGTCGCTTCAGCCCGAATAAACTAACCAATCAGAATCCCAGGCATCCTTTTCCATCGGACTGGGTAACTGGATACATTAGGCAGTCTGCAGAGCCCCGTGCCGCCCTTGGAGCTACCGCATCCTTGACGATCCTCCGTGCAGAACATCTCGAGAAGACGTTTGGCGGCAGCAGTGCCGGGGCCGCGAGTGTGGCCGCATTGGACAAGGTTGATCTGGCCGTTGAGCAGGGCGAATTTGTGGCAATTACCGGTGCGTCCGGCTCCGGTAAGAGCACGCTGCTCCATCTTCTCGGAGGCATCGCGCGACCGACGGCCGGGAGCGTGCTGCTGGAGGGCGTCGACCTGGCGTCGCTCGACGACGATGCGTTGGCCCGTCTCCGCCGGCGGCGGATTGGATTCGTCTTCCAGCGGTACAACCTGCTCCCCGAACTGTCGCTGGTGGAAAACGTGGCTCTGCCGCTTGTGCTCGACGGCATGGCGAACGCTCTCGCCGAGAAGGCGGCCCGTGCCGCCCTGGAGACAGTCGGACTATCCCATCGCGCGGAGCATCGACCGGATGAACTCTCCGGCGGCGAGCAGCAGCGTGGAGCGATCGCGAGGGCGTTGGTCGCTGAGCCGGCGATCGTCCTGGCGGACGAGCCGACCGGCGCCCTTGATTCGGTGAACTCTCGCCGCGTGATCGATCTGCTCATGCGGCTAGCCGCAGACCACAGGCAGACGGTCATTCTTGTCACGCACGATCCGGGCATCGCCGCAGCAGCCGGACGGACGATCCTCATGCGGGACGGCAGGATTGAGGCAGACCAGCGCAACCATAAGGCGAGCGACACCAAGGCCCCAACAACCCCGACAGCCACGCCCTCCGGAGCCGAGCGGCAATGACCCTCAGCAGGCTCCTCCGCCGACAGTGGCGGAAGCGTCCGGGGCGGGCGGTGGCTACGGCAGCGAGTGTCGCAGTGGCGGTGGCCGCCCTGGTATCCACCTGGGTGGCCGCTGATGCCTCGCGCGCAGGCTACCGTCGACTGGCGGAAACCGTCGAAGGGGTGCCCTCGATTGACATCTCGCTCCGCGGTGGCGGTCGCTTTGAGGCTGCGTCGCTGCCGCGGCTCGTCGATATCCCCGGTGTGCGGGCGGTTGTGCCACTCTTTTTCCGGCCCACGCTCCTGCGAGTTGGTGAAAAACGCGTCCGCGAGGTGGCCGTTGGGGTCGACGTGGCTTCGCTTGTGGACGCCGGTCTGGTCACGCTGAAGGCGGGCAGGCCCTGCGAGGCGGCCGACGAAATCGTGCTCGATGCCGCACTGGCAGAAGGACTCGAGAAGCGGCTGGGCGACGAGGTGATCATGTTCGCCCGGCGAAGCATCCGTCGGATGACCGTGGTCGGCCTGGCCGACAGCCAGTCGCTCAAGTGGTTTGCCGAAGGGGGCGGCGTGGTGGTCGGCATCCAGGCTCTGGAGGAGATGTCAAATGCCTTCGGTCTGGTGGACCGTGTGCGAGTGGTCATCGCGCCGGACGGGTCGCGGCCGGCTGTGTTAGAGGCGACAGCGAAACGGCTCCCCGCCACGCTGATGGCTGAGGTTCCCGCCGGACGCGCTGGCATGGCCGAAGACATCCTGCATTCAGCGAATCTTGGGCTCGACTTTGTCACGGGTCTGACCGTGGCTATGGCCTTCTTCCTGGTCGGCAACGCGATGCTTATGAATGTCACGGAGCGGCGGCGGTCTTTTGCGCTCCTGCGCGTGCTTGGGGCCACCGCCCGGCATGTCCAGCAGTTCGTCATGACGGAAGCGGCTCTCCTAGGCCTACTGGGGTCAGTCGTGGGAGCAGCGATCGGCCTTGCAGCGGCAGGCCCGATCTCCGCGGGCATTTCGCACACGCTGCAAGCACCCACGGCGGCGTTCACGGTGCACCCACTCGTGATCCCCGTGGCCGTCGTATTGGGCACACTCGTCGCGGTGGCTGCGGCCTGGTGGCCGGCCCGTGAGGCAGCGTTGGTCGAGCCGCTCGAGGGGCTGGCGGACGCGCCACCACCACCGCGTGGAGTATCCCGCCGTTTTCTCCTGCTGGCGGTGGTGCTGTGGGGCGTATCGGCCGCGATCATGACGCTGGTGGTCTGGGAGCGACTGCCGCCGCGGGCGGCGGTGCCCGCCGGCATCCTGATGATGCTCGCCTTCGTCGCCACCACGCCTGTCGTGCTGCCATCGCTCTGCGCAGCCTGCGCCCGACTGATTCCGGAGCGGTTTCGCATCGAACGGACACTGGCAGTTGAACAGATCATCCGGCAGCCGATTCGCACGGCGCTCACCACTGGTGTTTTGGTCGTGGCCGTCAGCAATGCCATCGGTCTTGGGCACGCGATCCGCGACAACGTCGACGATGTCCGTGGCTGGTACAGCCGGCTGATGCGGGCCGACTGGATGCTCACGCATGCCGGGATGGTGGCCGGCGGCCTCACCGCGTCTGGTCCGCAGGCCCGTCTGGCCGAAGAGGAGGTCCGCGCGGTGCCGGGCGTCAAGCGGGTTGAGGGAATCGGAGTGGCGACTGGCCGGGTGGCCGGAGGCGCGTGCGTCGTGGTGGCCCGCGATCTTGCCGCCGACGCGCCACTGCCGATCGATCCGGTCGGGACAACCGAGAACGAATTAAGACAGGCTCTCGACCGCGGTGAGGCGGCGGCCGGCACGCTGCTGGCACGACGGGCGGGCATCAAGCCTGGTGATGAGGTGGATGTGGAGGTGTTTGGTCGAACGGCCAAGGTGAAGATCGCGGCGCTTGTCGTCGACTACACGTCCGGCGGCGCTTCGTTGCTCCTCCGTCGTGATGTGGCAGCGCGGCTCTTTGGCCTGGAGGCTGCCGACATCGTGCTGGTGACGGCCGCCCCCGGCCGGGCGGCTGAGCTTCACGAGAGCCTGTACAAGATCGCCGAGTCGCACGGCATGCTGCTGCGGTCATTTCAAAACGTGCAGGCGTTCATCGACGGGATCGTCAGCGGCGTGGTCAATTCATTGTGGGGAATCCTCGGCCTGGGTTTTGTGGTCGGCAGCCTCGGCGTCGCGAATACCGTGACGATGAACGTGCTCGAAAAGACTCGCACCCTCGGGCTCCTGCGGGCGATTGGCATGACGAGCGGGCAGGTGACCCGGCTCGTGGTGCTCGAAAGCGTGCTTCTGGGCGTGGCAGGCGGCCTGATCGGCGCCGTGGGGGGCATATTCACCGCCCTCCTGATCCAGTTCGCCAGCCAACCGCTGCTTGGCCACCCGATCCGGGCATCGGTCCGGCCGACGGTGGTGATCGTCAATCTGGTCGCAGCGGTGGCGGTCACGGCACTGGCCGCCTGGATTCCTGCCCGCCGCGCCGTCCGCCTCGACCTGCTCGAGTCGATCGCGTCGGAATGACGGAGAGACCTGCGGTCAGCAGGTGAATGTCGCGGTCTGGCAGACTGTGCGGCCCTGAAGACTTGCCGTTCATTCTGCTTGTGCGGGCCATGCCTATCGTGCCCATGCATACGGTTATGCGGGGTCGATTATCCACCATGTCGGCTGCGTAGTCGTGACGGGCCCAGTGCGTCGGAATCGGCGTATTCTGACCCATTCGTGCGGTCTGAAAGCACAGTCTGGAGTGGCACCATGCGTACCTTCACACGGGGTTTTCTCCTCGCTACCGTGGCCGCGGTGGCCTTCATGCCGGTTGGGCATGCCGATGGAATCAGCAGCTTTGGCCAGCGAACCACGGCCGGTGGCCTTGATACGGAGGACGAGGCCTGGGGACAGGCAGGACTGTGCGGGGTTGAGTCACCACTCGCGACGGCGAGTCATTCGTTCGAGGCCTATCCGATCACTTTGTGCGGCTGCGAACCGGCAGCCACCTGCGATGAAGACCGCGGTGAGTCTTGTGCCGGCAACTGCTGTGAGGGCAACTGCTGCGCCGATCAAGCCACTGGCTGCTGCGATGAGCTCGGCGACGAACGTTCCGCGCGGCGGTGCTACATCACCGGCATCATCGGCGCGTCGTTTGGCTCGTTGCAGAGCGGCGGCACAAACACGGAAGGCGACTTCTCCAACACCGGCCGGGCCAACGACAGCCTGCTCACGGCCGGCGCCGCCGTCGGCATGGCATTCGATCGCTCCGCCGGCCTGCTACGACTGGAGGTCGAGGGCCGCGGCCGCGACGCCCTGTCGGGCCTGACCGACAGCTTCGCACCGCCAACTCCCACCTATTTCTACTCCGTCCGCGCCGCCGACGGCTGGTCGGTGATGGCCAATGCCTGGCGGGATTGGAACCTCACCGAACGGCTGGGCTTCTACGGCGGTGGTGGCATCGGTGCCGGTGGATATCGGCTGACCGTCAACGATGGCGTGGTGTCGGGCTACGGACACGTGGGTGGCTTCGCCTGGCAGGCGGGTACGGGCACGACTTTTCAGGTGACGCGACGCACGACGCTCGACCTCGGCTACCGGTTCTTCGACACGGTGTCGGACTCGCTGCCACTGACGACCGACGGATCTGGTGGCCTTCCGGCCGGCAGCTACGCCTCAAATTTCTACGCCAGCGAACTGCTTCTCTCGGTCCGGATCTACGAGCCCTTCCGCAACCGCCCGGGCCGCTGACGCCGCGATCGCGGCGTGATGCCGGGCTTCTGGCATACAAGCCCACACCGCAGGCAGGGAAACGAGCCTGCCATGAGTGTCCTGTGCGCAGGTCGGAAGAAAACCGCGGTGAACGCCCGTGGGTTTTCCGCCGTCGCCTGCCGACGCATAGGCTCTCTCGACTCGACGCATGGAGCGCGGTGGCGAATGTCGTGTTTTCTGTCCAAGTTTTCTGTCCGGTTTCCAATTTTTCAGGTTTTCAGAAACCTGTGGAGCGGCCCGCCATGCAGACCCAAGCTCAGGTGTCTTTCGACGACATCCCGATCGACGACGCCGTCCGCGACGCGGCGATCGAGCACATCGAACATCTCGAGAGCTTTTACGACCGGATCACGGGGTGCCACGTCGTCATCGCGCAGCCCCACAGGCACCATCGTGAGGGGCGTCACTATTCCGTTCGCGTCGATGTCCGCGTGCCCGGCGGTGAGATCATCGTCAACCGCGACCATCATCTCGACCATGCCCACGAGGACGTGTTCGTGGCGATGCGGGACGCCTTCGCGGCGGCCCGGCGGCGGCTCGAGGACCACGTGCGTCGCCTGC
>Ga0114963_10001475_pt1 | contig 16260 bp, 19 predicted proteins | sample C_131016_EF_Meta_FD_87019 | JGI IMG/M metagenome (GOLD analysis project Ga0114963, IMG submission 87019) | Freshwater microbial communities from Lake Croche, Canada to study carbon cycling - C_131016_EF_MetaG | ecosystem: Environmental > Aquatic > Freshwater > Lake | place: Lake Croche, Canada...
CCAAACTGAAATGATTCTAGCCATTCTTTTCTTTTTGTGAGTGGCTCTGTGCATTCTCCTTGTTGAAATATGTGTAAAGGCATACAGTCAAATAGATTTAATATCGCATCATCGGTCTGTGCGTCACCTTTTCTATGTATCTGTTTCATTAGGCTCTGGAAATCGGCACTCATTATCTCTCCATCAAACACCCAACTCTGATCCAATTCTTGTAATAAATGATCCAACTGAGTATTAATATGAGGAAAATTTACTAGCTCTTTGCCATTCCTGCTCATTAGAACTACTTCATCTTTTTTTGTATCACATATCGCTATAACTCTTACACCGTCTAGTTTGGGTTCTACAAACACTTGTCCTTTTAATTTGCTCTCGTGTTTCTTGCTGTCATCTGCCAGCATACATTCAAACACTGGCACTTTGTGTTTAGAAAACTTATTAACTGTCTTCTCTGTTACACCACATCTTAAATCTTTTATTAGTATTCTTCTATACCAGTAATTCCATTCATCTTGAAGACAATCATCGCATAACTTCTGCACTGCTTGTCTTGCTGTATTACCCGTGGTTTCTCTTTCTTCCAATTGTCGGGCTATCTCTTTGAAATCTCCCCATTCTATGCCTGGGCCGTCTTTGTTTGATTCTGGCACTTGTTTCAAACCAAATGTTCTCAGTTTGTCCATGGCCATGCTTACACCTTCAAAGAATTGAACATTATTAATGGAATCTTCTCGAGCAATCACAGACTCTTTAAATTTACGACTGTTATCGCTCTCTAATTCTTTTATGACTTCGTGTGGTTTCATTTTATAATTGTTACTTTTTATTTCCGTATATTACTTGTGCTAATTTCTTACCACAATCACCCAATCCATTGGTGTGCCATACTATTCTATCTCGAGGTACACCAGTGAACATTGCTATTTTTTTAATCTCATTATCTCGGAGATCCATGTCAGATTTTAGGCACAGGGCATAGGGCATGATACCCATACGCATCAATTCTTTCACAGAGTGCTGTACAGGTTTAGTTTTGATCTCCCCTGCGGCACTGAGATAGGGCACAGGTATATACATCACAATTCTCACTTCTTCTTTCAGTGTCATCTCCCGTACTGCTTCTATGGCCAATTGGTTTTCCAAATCTCCCACGTTGCCGCCTATCACTGTGACAGTGTTCTTGGCTTCGGTCTTCACGATCCATTTACGAATCTCTTCTGTGATGTGAGGAGTGACCTGCACTGTGCTGCCTTTGTAGTCGCCCATTCGCTCTTTTTCCAATACTTCAGCAATGATGTGCCCCACAGTTTTATATTCTGCTGTGATCTTCTTGGATACATTTAGACAGGGATCTAGGTATTTGTAATCTGTTTTGCCCTTGGCTGCTGTTTGTATGGCCTGTGCCAGTTCCACTTTGTCCACTGCGGAATGCACTCCATTCAATATGATTGTGTGGATCATTTTTGTATTATAGCTTGTTTAATTAAATCGTCAACTCCTAACATTTTATAATGATCTTCTATGGTCCATGTATCAGGATCTATCACTTCTCCCCTAAGATTTTTAATTTCTTTTTTTATTCCTGCCAATTGGTATCTTTTAAAAGGTCTAGACCATGTGGCATTTAATTCCCACTCACCTTGTAAATGATGTTTATCAGCATCTTGTATATTACAGATAGGCATACAAATTGCTTCTAATGCTGTAAGTTCCCCATCTATATATTCTGATATAATTTTGTTTATTGGGATAGGATGTTCAAGATGTGGTTTTTCTTTTTCAGGTATAAAAACTGTGTAATGAGCTTTGGCTGGTTTGGCTCTATTTTTATGTATATCTCTGAGATATCGTTGCAGAACGTAATACCATAATGATTTTAGTTCTCTGTCCGCTTTTAATAACAAATCTTTGAGTGCATCTAGAGCTCTGCACTGATCATCTAGAGATAGTTTAGTGGACGCCTTGAATGCTGAGCGTCCACTAACTTTGTTGTCTAGTTTTTGATATTTGTCCAATATCATTAAGCCGCTTTTTTATAAAATGGCTTAAATTCAGAACAGATATCTCCATCCATTATACCCATATTCACTTTGGGTTCGTGTGGCGGATTAAATGTTCTATCTAGAGGATTACACACTACATAAACTTCTCTCATTAGTGTGCTCATAGCTACTGGAGCGTCCCAAGAAGTACCTCTCTTATACTGCCATTGTTTTTTGGCAGCTGAGTGTATATGTTCGGCTCTTACTCCACATATTCTTACGAGAGCAGATAATATTTTGTCTATCCAGTCTGCGGGCAAGAATTTGGTTGAGCCATCTTCTCTTGCTAAAGCATACATTTTCACCAGACCTATATAAATGCCTTGATTGATCTCCCCTCCGTCTTCTTCGGGATAATATTTTTTGATAGCTAACAATATTTTTCTCAGTTGTTCGATATCACCGGTCATTTCCAATCCTTTATAAGCATAATCAAAGTGTGAGAAGTAATGATCATTAGGACCTTTCTTACCAGGAGATTTTCTTACTCTTTTAGGATCTAGATCTATGTTACATTCTTTAAATAGAGTGTCCACTTGATATGCTGTTTTCACTCGAGGATCTTGACGATCTCCTGTGCCTACGTCATCTTGATTCCATCTATATAGAAGTCCTCTGTGTATTTCTTCTGTACCTGCTCTCAATATGCCAGTATCATTTAATATTTCAAAAGCTACAGCATCAAAACTTGGATTGATTGTTTCTACCCATGTTAAAGGTATTTCACTAAATCCTAATACAGCTAATACTACCGCTGTATGCTGACCATCGAATATATAATATACTCCATCTCTTAGAGCTGAAGCAATTGGTCTCACTACTCGCGGATCAAATCTTTCTAGAATCTTTAAAACGTGAGAAGGTCTTAGATCTCTCTGTACACCATAATTAAAAGATATAGATGTTAAAAAAGATATAGGATTTGTTATTTCAACTTTTTTATTTTCTACAATCACAGCTAAATCTAAAATTGATGTAGGATTCAACCCTGCAGGCAATTTCATTTCGGGATTTTTTTTAAGTTCTTCCCATCTTTCTAATGCTGCTTGTAGTCTTTTTTTAAAATGAGGTATTTCTCTTTCCCCATCTACGTAGAACTCCTCAATGACTTGAGAGAGTGTTTTTACTTTACTATTTTGTATCATGTTTTTTCCTTAGTTAATTGGGTCACAATGACCCGTTAAGTGTGACTAAAAATAACCCATGTTATTTTCGTCTACATTCTAATAGTATTATAAGCTAATCTAAAAGTCAACCTATACAATCAATCCAGTTTTTGATACAGTCTTGACAGGGCTCACTGCATTGCTGTATTCTGAGGATACCTTTTCTAAACATGGTCCTATGGCCACTATGGCTGATTTATTGATTGTGACTCCGTCAACACTTTCCATTGTGGGAATGAATGCTCCAAATGCCAATCCTTGTTGGCTGATCATTATCACTACTGGTCTGTCTAATGTTAGTGTAAGCTCATCTTGTTCTTTGATACGTGCAACCACTTCTTCGCCGGTGCTCATCTTGATCGTACAGATTTTATTATTTTCTGGTATCTTCATATGTGTATGATATATGGCTTTGGCAATTGTGTCAATCGCTATCTTTTGGTGTTCTTAAGAGTACTAATTTAATAGTGCTAGATCAGGCCATTGTTTTAGATCTGGCGCTGAAATTTTGATGCTCTTTAGGTTGTCTGGTAGAAGTGGCATGAAATTAATTCCTGTGACCTTCTCCACTGCGGCAATGTTGGTAGCATACTTAGGCAAGTCCGCCACAGGCAGTGCTGTGTTGGGAAATATGAAAGCAATAGCATGACCGGTTTTTTTATCCACAATCACTTTGAACAATTTGTCAGGTACTCCCACTTTGTTAGCACCGATGGTTTTGCTAGAGTTGCTGTAGATGGTTCCACTCACAACATAAAGATCCATACCGTTTTCTACTACCCAGTTTCTAACGAAAGTCTCTAATTGTTTCCAAATACCTCTGTTGTTGTTTGGCACCTGTGGCACCATGTTAGACAGGAAGAAACTCTCACTCATGATGTTGTCATTCTGTGTGTTGTCTCCTGCAGGTGCTAAGTGGCCTCTATCGTAAGGTTGTCCAGCATAGTCTGAAAGTTGTGATTGATGTGCTTTGTCAATGGCTGGATCTGGACGGAAATTATCTTGTCTTTTTGCTTTACCTGACACAGACTCTTTGGTCACGTGTTCTACCACATACTCTGCTGTCTTGGTATCAAATCTGTAGTGTATTGCATAGTTAGTTTTGCAAAGATATTGATCATTGGCGTGAATAGAGCTAACTGGTGCTCCTCTTACAACAAATTGAGGACATTTGTCATCGATGGGATTTGCCCATGCTGTATTAGAAATTACCAATGCAAATATAATTGTGATGATTCTTAGCATGCAAGTATTTATATGATGTTATTTGTATTTGCGATTTTTTTTATTCTTACGTGATTTTTTTAGATATGAACCCGGATGTAAACACACATCGAAGTAGAGATAGAGCAAGCCGCCTAGCATAACAAGCATTACTACAGCAACAATTATCTCCTTCATCTGAGTCTCCTGTTGTTTGGGTGCCCGAAGGCACCCTCGCAATTACTTAGTCATTGTCTTTAGAATCGTCGTCTACTTCGTCGCCGTCTTCAAGGTCTTCAAGATCATCCTCATCAGAATCAGAATCATAATCGAACTCATCCTCATCTTGTATTTCTAATACAGATTTGATGTTGTCCATTTCAGATTCCAACTTCTCGATTTTTTCTTGCAGTTGTTCTATGATGTTTTTATTGTCTTCCATTGCACTCTCCTGTTTGGTTGGCAAGAGTAATTATGTAGTGACAGTCGAGTAATATCTGGAGTGATAATCGTTTATGTGATAGTATTACTTAGGATATTTTGGACGTTTGTGATTTTTAAATTTATAAAACTCATCGATAACGTCTCTGCAGGCATCGTGCCAGTATTGACCACTGTCTCGCAGCGCTGAATTGGCCGAACGTAGTCGCTCCATTTTATTTGTTAATGTTTTAAGTTTCGCTGCTGTTAATTTTTTTCTTTTGTTCGTTAATTCATCTAATGCGGATAAAACATCATCTATGGACGGACATGTGATGTCTGGCACTCGCGGAGCTTTCTTGCGTATCTTACGCCATATCTGTTCATACTTAGGTAGATTACTTTTACGTCCTTGAGAATACCAAGCCATGCACGCTCCTGTTGTGCAAGTATTTAAAAGAAAAAGGTTAAAAAATTAAATGCTATGTCAATGGTTATAAACGTATATTACTTTGAAAGAAGACTTTCTTTGATCTCATCATCTATCACCCAGGCTCGATGATAATAATCATCTATATACTTCATGATTAATTGTCTAGCCAATGTGTCGGCTTGCCCCCTCGACATAGGACCATGTATTTTTCTAGAAGTTTCAATGACTGTGGTTATATCGTTGGGATTGGTGTGTTCACCTTCTATCACGTAGTAGTTCATAATTGTATATTCCCATAGGGCTCTTGCGAGCCCTATAGTTCGGACTTTTCTGTTGCCACGGAAGTCATCACCGCCGAGGTGTCTGGTTATTAAGCAGCCAATCTCATTTTAGATCTACCGACTGTTAAGTCAGCGAATCCAAATGCTTTTTTAGTAGCATTTATAACATTGGACCTTTACAGGGTACCTAACTGGCAAACTCCATGATCTTTTACTCACAGGTCGAAACATTTCACCCCCGACAGGGATTACATAAGCCACCAATAATAACTTTGGTGGAGGTGTCGGCATCGAGCCGAGTCCCAGATGATTATTACAATCACTTCAACATTTACAGTGTTATTTAAACATTATTTTATGGATCTGTCAATTAACAGTTGACAAACTATAACATTCTGTTAATATTGATATTATGGCATTAGATCAAACATTTTTAGAACAAGTGGTAGCACTATCAGGACCAGAAGCAGGTGAGTTGGCTCAATTGCTATCTAAACAATGGGGAGTAAAATTACCCAATGCCTCCGCAGCAACAGTCGTAACAACACCAACAGAGGCATCAGAAGATGCTCTAGTTTCAATCACTCTTAAAGCATATCCTGCAGATAAAAAAATGTTAGTTTTAAAAGTTATTAAAGATATTTTAGGATTAGGGCTAATGGAAGCCAAGACATTTGTTGAATCTATTCCAAAGTTAGTAAAAGCCAATATAGAAAAATCAGAAGCAGATAGCATTAAAAAGTCCTTGATCGATGCTGGCGCAGAGCTAGATATCAAATAATTTAAAAATTACAACGTAACTGAGCGCCGGGCTGCACAGTATCGCGAAGATCGTGTATTTGATCTGAGAGACTCTTTGTATCATTTTTGTTTGTGGTGTCACTGCTAGTTTTTACAGGATCTTTCTGTTGCATGGTAATATTAGGACCCACTCTACAATCTTGTTTGTTACAAGATATTAATAATAAAAACAAAAAAAAATACCTATACATATTAAGATAATGTACTAGCTCTTTGATGATTTTCTAATTCCAACTTAACAGAGTCTCTGTCATAGTTGTTCATGTTTTCTAACAATGCTTTGCTCTGTCCGTACACATCTCTGCCGCGAGTATTGATGCCTAATAACTCGCAGGAATCTTGAATCACTTGTCCCACAGTTCTACCTTGAAATTTTACTGTGCTCAATCTTGTATCTCTAGAGGCTTTCCGAGACACTGCTCTTAGATTTGTATAATCGGTGACATCGGGTAATCCTCTCAATCGCATCTCAGTATTAATAAGTGTTTCATTTTGACTATCTCCCTGTGTGTTTTCATATATAGGACTCAACTGATTGAATCTAGTTTCATAATTGCTATAATAATCTTTCCATGCTGTGGATTCTGCAGTTTTGCTGATCAAATCTCTCATGGTGCTGCTGCCAGCCAATCCTCGATAGGATGCTAGATTGGCCAATGTTTGACTGTAGGTCCTAATACTGCCTAGATTGGCAGACTCTGTAGATATTTGAGTTGTTATGCTATTTCTATTATTGACCAGTATTATTTTTTGATTGACATAAGCGGCTCCTGCCAGGGTGATATTAAAATTATTAGCTGCTGATTCATAAGCACTCAATAGGCTGTTCAATGTACTGGTATCAAGAGTGGTGCTGTCTCCTAGAGCATTTACAAAATCAATTAATGCTTGAGTGGTATTTTGAAATGTAGTGTTGTTGGTCAATGAAGCACTGGTTATAGTTTGCACAGCAACTTTTATTTCTGCGAGTTTACCGTTCATGGTGTGTCTTAGTGTGCCCACATAATCATCTACTCCTTTACCTACCTCACTGGCCTCTACACCGTACAGAGAGAGATATAGTCCTTGTATAGAATCTATGGTGCCCAATAATTCTAAAAAAGTTGGAGCAGTGTCTCCTGTACTGACTTCTCCCAGTGATCCATCCAATATTTTGTAAGTGTGGTTGCTAAGATCCTGCAGATATCTACCGATATTAAGATATGGTTGTACATTCAATGATGCTTGTATTGTCGCTTTTTGAACGTCTGTTAGTGTGCTATTAACATCTACCAGGTAGTTCAATGTTTTAGTTTTTGTAACGAATCCTATGTTGGTTGCTGTGATTGCAGATTCTACTCCTGTGTTGCTGAAATTGGGATTTGATTCTGCTAATGATTTTAAACCTTGTTGTACAGTCATTGTATTAAATTGCGAATACGTTGGGAGAACCTTGAATCACTACAGTACACGTTGGATCTCCTACTCTACCTAATCTTAATCCTTCTGCAAATACTGAACGAGATCCTCCTAATAGAGGTGCAGTATGATTACAACATTTTTTCCCACAGGGTTTTAAATGAGGAGTATTAAGATGTCCGGCACAGCTTAGAGGAATTCCATTAGCAAACACAGATCGCACATGTCCTGCTCTTGCAGGTGCACTACAATGTGTGGCTTCTTTATCTCCTAATCTTGTTACTGCTGGCATACCGATATTTATGGTATGTAATTATATGCTACTATAACTTGAACTTTTTGAATTCGTCTTTTTTGATGTCTTGCTTAATTCCACCCACGATATAGGATTCTATTTCCGTTTCCTGTGGAGCTATCTGCATGCCTTTGCTGGATAACCAGTGTGTGGTCCACGGCAAAGGATTTTGATTGCCTGGTATGTCAAATTCTGGTTCAAATCCCAGTGCTTTTAATCTTTTATTTGCTGTGTATTCCACATACTGTCCCAACAATTTCTCATTCAATCCTATGATAGAACCATCTTTGAATAGATGTTTAGCCCAGGCCTTTTCTTCTTCCACGCAAGCATGGAACATCTCAATAACTTTTTTATCTTGTCCTTTCATCACTTTCAGCATGTCTCGGTCATCACCTTTTTGCCATGCCTTGATAACGTGTGTGGTTAGATTTAAATGTGTAGCTTCGTCTCTGGCAATCAAAGAAAGTAGTTTGGCAGATCCTTCCATCAGTTTTAATTCTCCAAATGCAAATGTACAAGCAAAAGATATATAGAATCTTAAACCTTCTAAAAGATTTACATTGATCATGGCCAGATACAGTTGTTTCTTTAATTCTTCCACGTCACCTTTGCCATTCACTGTGTATTGCAGAGCCATTTCTCCAAATGAGTCATAGTTCTCAGTCACCGATACAGCTCTTTTTAAAATCTCTTTGTCATTCAATATGGTGTCAAACACTTCCGATGGATCTGAATATATGTTCTTCATGATGTGTGTGTAGGCTCTTGAGTGTATGGTTTCAAAAAAATCCCAAGTCACGATACAACCTTCCAGTTCTGAGTTAGAACAATAAGGCAGGAAGTTAAGACACGGTCCTCGACCCTGCACAGAATCTAATAGAGTTTGATATTTTAAATTTGAAGTGAATATGTGTTTCTGTTCTGGTCGAAAGTTGGCATAGTCTGAACGATCTTTTTGTAATGATACCTCTTCAGGTCTCCAGAAGTAACCCAGCATGGTTTGATTCAATTTATCAAACTGTGGATATTTGAACACATCATATCTTTGAATGGCTTGATCTTCTCCAAAGAACATGGGTTCTTTAGACCAATCTACTTGATTCCTATTGAATACTGTTTTTGTCATAGTTTAAATTAAATTGTACAAGCATCACATGATTCTTCGTCATCTGCTGCTGCTTTTATTTTAAAACCGGTTCCGCTATTTATTAATTCCACGTCCTCTCCATCATCTTTGGCATGAATAGGCTCAATGCCTGATGGTTGTAGATCTTCTTCTTCGCCTTTGAAATCATATGTATTTTGATAGTAGGATGTTTTCCAACCATACTTGTAAGCAGTCAACATGTCTGTGGCCATTTCTGATAGCGGCACTTCGTTATTTTCATAGTTTAATGGATTGTAACTCCAATTGCCTGATATGGCCTGATCAAAATATTTCTGCATCATGGCCACAATTTTAATATATCCTTCATTGTTCTTCATATCCCACAACAGTGTATAGGAATTTTTTAATTTAGGATATCCTGGCACTATCTGTTTCAGTGGGCCTTTTTTACTTTTCTTGATAGACAGTATGGCTCTAGGTGGTTCAATACCATTGGTCTCGTTGGAAACCACAGAAGAACTCTCTGATGGCATCTGTGCCGACAATGTGGAATGTCTCAATCCGTGCTTGGCAATGTCTTTTCTCAATGATTCCCACGCCATTCTTGTTTTATGAGGCACAATCTCATCAACTTCTTTCTTGTAATGATCTATGGGTAGCAATCCATCTGCATATTTTGTTCTATCGAATGCAGTACACTTGCCTTTTTCCTCGGCAAGAGAGCAACTGGCTTTTAAAAGGTAGTATTGGAATGCTTCTGTCAAACGATCCACTGCTTCCCATGCTTTGGGATCGCTGTATTTTAGGTCTAGTTTGGCAAGATAATGTGCCAACCCAATATAACCTATTCCTAGTGAACGTCTTGCTTTTGTAGATACTTCTGCGGCTTTGACAGGATAATCTTGATAATCTATAATTTCATCCAGTGCTCTCACTGCTAGATCACATACAGATTCTAATTCACTCAAATCATTAATTGAACCCACATTGATGGCACTCAATATGCATAGAGCAATCTCTCCGTTAACATCGTCAATATGCTGTATGGGTTTGGTAGGCAGTGTAATCTCTTGGCAGAGATTGCTCATGGAAATTTTATCTTTAAAGGAAGAGTGCGAATTACAATGATCCAAATTCATTATGTAGATTCTGCCTGTTTCTGCTCGCTCTTTTAATAGATCAAAAAATAATTCCTGTGCTGGAATAGTTTTTTTAGGTACCTCTTTATCTGCTTCATATTTTTTATATAAAGCATCAAATCCATCTGTGCCAAATGCATCGTACAATCCGGGCACATTGTGAGGAGAGAATAGAGTGATATCTTCTTCTCGAATAAATCTTTCATAGAACAGTTTAGATATCTGTATAGAGTAATCCATTCTTCTCACTCGGTTGTCTTCGGTACCTTTGTTATTCTTTAACACCAGAACATCTTCGATCTCTGAATGCCATATTGGGAAATGTACCGTGGCATTGCCACCTCTCACACCGTTCTGTGTGCAACATCTCACTGTGCTTTCAAATTTCTTAAGGAACGGAATCACTCCTGTGTGTTGTACTTCTCCACCTCTTATCTTGGAGTTGATTCCCCTGATCCTACCAGAGTTGATACCAATCCCTGCACGCCTTGCCACGTAGAGACCGATAGCCATATCACTGCTGAAAATAGAAGAAAGAGTATCGTCACTGTCAACAAGCACACAGCTAGCAAACTGACGAATAGGAGTTCGCACACCAGACATAACAGGTGTTGGAATGTTGATCTTGTGTGTTGAAATCGCATCATAATATTTTTTAACATAGGTCATCCTTTTGTTTTTTGGGTAATCCGCGAACAGTGTAGCGGCAATCATCATGTACATGTCTTGTGGTGTTTCGTACAACTGCCCAGAGCTCCTGTCCTGCACTAGGTACTTGTCCACTATCTGTCTCAATCCTGCATAGGTAAAATTAAGGTCTCGGTCTCGTCTTATCCATGTATTGAGTTTCTTAATTTCGGTCATGTTGTATTTGTCCACAATGGCTTTGTCATACACCCCCTGACGAATGTTTCTCATTATCAATTTCAATAGAGGTATATACTCATACTGACCGTGGGCTTCTTTGCGAATATCATAACTCAATAGTCTAGCAGCGGCATACTGATAATTAGGATTTTCTAGAGTGATTAAATCGTTGGCTGATCTCACTAGAATATGTTGAATATCTTTAGAACTCATACCATCGTAGAATTGTATGTTGGCATTCATCTCAATCAGTGATGCAGATACTCCTAGTAACTCTTCGCAGGCTTCTTCCACAACAAAATGTATTTTATTAATGTCCAATGGTTCTAGTTGCCCGTCTCTTTTCTTAACTCTAATGGTGGAAGATGTGACTGGCATGATCGTTCTTGTCTTTGTCTCTGATTTTTTTGTTAATTGAGTATACATATTTAGTTAAAAATTTTATAAGTGTTATTATTAAGATTTCTTTTTAATTATAACGCTAAAAGACGTTATTGTCTATTGGTAAGAAACAAACTAAAAATACAATTTGCGGTAATCCAACAGATATTTCTCAAGTTGCTGATATTCATTATCTATGTGATGATGCATGAGAGGATTGATATTTTTTTTATTTTCAATTTTCATACTTTGACACATGTAATGATTACCACAAAATTTAAAAAGATCTATAATTTTTTTATTTTTTTCTATTATTTTGATCTTTTCAAATCCTTTGTATCCTGTTAGGTGTCGCATTTCAAAATTATTGCACATATCAAACATAAGATAATCTATTTTATTTTGTTCTAAGAAAGATGATAGCAATATTAGATCAGTAAAACAACGATCCCAGTGTGTTCTGATGTCGGGAATAGACCCATAATATAATTCTGTTAATTTTTCTATTTTTTTAAAATCAATCGAATCTGATATTTTTTCTTTAACTAGATATTGTTTTAATTGCATAGGATACCATGTACCATCGATAATATCATCGTTTTTAGATATCGCTAGTTCCCAGCGTGAAGCTAATGGTATTGGTATAACAACAAATTTGGGTAATTCATTTTGTGCAATCCACTCTATGGTGGTTCGAACAACTCTATATAGACTTCCTCCATCTTTACCAAGATTTATAACACTATCACAGTTCAACGATTTTACGAAATCATTGGTAGGATTCCAACCGCGTGCGAAACTGCAACCATTTATAAGGAGTGTGGACATTAATATTGTTTATGCAATTATCGTGGTTTGATAATCCATTGTGGCCGATGCTTCAATTTGGGTTGTGGTATATTTTATTACGAACGTTTCGTCGCCTGCTGTGGAATCAAGATCGTCTGTGGCAACCGACAGAGCTACTCCTACGTCCCCGGTTTCTTCATAATTATCACTGTAGGTGGGCGTGGTACCTTCTTTGCCAATCACAGTTAATGTTCCTGTTCGAAGATTAGCACCTCTTTCAATTTTATATTTTATTGATAGAGCAGAACCACTTGTGGCTTTAATTCTTATTCCTGTGGTCGTGGCAGATGCTGTATTGTCGACCAATGTAACCTGTTTAATTGGCTTGTTTATTATACCTATGCCATCAACATTTGTTGCCGGTGCAATAGCTGATGATCTTAGATCGTTTCTTGCAAAATAATCAGATTGGCTAGAACACTCATCTGCACCAAAATCAATCTCTGGATATGTGTTGTCGGTGGTATCATAATCACTGAAATTATTTCCTATGTCGCTGTCAAACCAATTGCCCATGCTAACAATATTTCTTATAGTGCCTTGTGCAGAAACTTTGATTGCATTTCGACCTATATTACTCCAATTACTATGTAAAAATTGTATATTGCTTGGGCCTGACACCAATCCATTGGTCGAGCCATCTGTGGTTTCTCCCGCATAAACGCCATAAACAGCTTCTGAAAAAACACAATTAATAAATTTTACGGAAGTTGCATCATAACTTAGATCTACCAGTCTTGCAAATTTAGTGAATTGGCAGCTGTCAAAAATTATGTTGCTGCAAGGCAACGCTGTTGTGCTTCTGACAGTGACGCCTTTGCTATTGCTGGCATCCGTTCCTCTGGTTGCGTATGTGCCTTGGAATTTACAATTGACAAATCTCACATGGGTGGCACAGTCTATGCTGAATCCTGGGTAGGCCTCTGTGTTTTTAAATGTGATGCCTTCTATGGTGATCTGTGTTGGGGTGGTGGCCGATGCTGTGCCGATAGATCCATATGTGTTGCCATCATCGTCTTCTGTCACTGCTACCGGACCATTCGCTCCAGATTGTCGTATGATAGTTTTGTCTAGGCCTTCCCCTACTAGATGTGCATAGGGAGGAATGGTCAATGTAGCAGCAATTCTATATGTGCCAGCTGGGAAGAATAGTATCCTTCTGCTTCTTGTGTCGTCTTGATCTGTGTCTGAATATAGCTCATCTATGGCTCTCTGTATTGCGACAGCATCTGCTGTGCTGTCATCGCCCATGGCTCCAAATGCTCGAACTGACACATAGTCATCCAATCTCTCTTGTAGAGTTCTTGTGATGTCTGCGGTTGCACCAGTTAGTATAGTTGTGGCATCTCCTAGGTATCCTCTATAAACATAATTTAAAGCTGTGGAAAATGATGCAGAACCAGCAGTTAAAATCTCTGTGTTGCCCACAGCAGGAGCTCCGTCTGCCACAGTACCGTTACCGACATATAATCTTTGCTCATCAATAACCCAACCTAACTCGCCGGCTGCCAGTTGTGGCAGTTCCGTGGCTTTGCCTCTTCTATGCTGAATTCGACTAATTTGTACTATTGGCACTGTAAATCGCTCCTTAAATTTACAGTATTTATGTTATAATATGGACTTGTAGTATTGCTCTACTCGGTTGAACCACTTGCCTACCCACTGATCGTAATTGTCAATTTCAAAGGTTTGGTACTCGTTGTTCTGCGTGCAAATGAATATACGACCATGTCTTATTTGTGTGTCAAATAACTTGTTGTGTGCTTCTGCATAGGCCACTAACTGTAGGTAGTAATCTTCCACCCACTCTGCTTTTTTTAATTTGCGGCTTTGTTTAAAATCCATTATAGCAGGCTGCCCTTTGTACACTCCTATCAAATCTGTGGTGCCTGCATACAATTCAGGATAATAAAGATTGATCTCTGATCCCCACACTTCTGATACATCTCGTAAACCATTCTCTATGATCACATTGGCCATGGCATGTGCCTGTTGTTGTATCATATTGGAACCAGGTACACGAGTTTCACCTTTGACATGCCGCTCGAGGCTGCGATGCATCACTGTGCCTATGTTGGCTGATTCTGTGGCAATCCTCTGTGCTTCTCGTTCTCCCACTCTTTTCCGCCAGGCAATGAGATGAGTCATGTCTTTAGTCTGACTCAGTATTGTTGTAACAGATGGTACTGTGCGACCATCTGGTGTGGTGTAGTGTCTCTTGCCCTCTGGTGATGTACGATTCAGTTCATTATAAGGATATTTCGCTACATAGGCTATGCCTTTGGCCAGGAGAGTATCGTTGGTAAATTTCATTAGCATAATTATATATTAGAATGTCATATATCACAATCGATAATATTAACAGTATCAATGCACAGCTTTCTAACTACTGCAATGCAGCCTGTCCTATGTGTGCAAGATATTTTATCGACGGAGTATTGAATAAAGAAAGAATAAATTCAATACATACTACATTGGATTTTCTAAAAGATCGAATTGGAGAACGGCTGATAAGACAATTGACCAGATTTACCTCTTGTGGTAATCTTGGTGATGGCTCTATGAATCCAGAATGTCTTGAGATATATCAGTGGTTGAGACATACTAATAAAAATATTAATTTAATGCTTCACACCAATGGGGGTGCAAGAAACTCAGATTTTTGGAGAGAGCTTGCTAAAATAGGTGTGCATGTAACATTCGCTATAGATGGATTAGAAGACACCAATCATCTCTATAGGAGAAATGTTCAATGGTCAAAATTAATGAAAAACGTGCAGGCCTTTATAGATGCTGGAGGTTCTGCCACGTGGGCGATGTTGGTCTTTAAACACAATGAGCTACAGATAGAACAATGTAGAACATTATCAACACAATTAGGATTTAAACATTTTGGTGTTCAACAATCCTCTAGGTGGGCAGATTTTGATCACATTGGTAACTGGCGAAACATGGACAAAATTCCAGTGTCTAATTACTATTTAGAAAAATCATCACTATTACAAGCATCTCCCATGGGTAGTGGAGGTAACAGTCAAAAAATTAATATTACCAAAGATGAATTTCTTACAAAAACAATAAAATGTAAATCTTATAATTTAGAAAAAAATTTTTTTGAGATATATCTAGCAGCAAATGGTGATGTTTCTCCTTGCTGTTGGTTAGGAGACTTGAAACAACACGAATCTAAGAATATTATAAAAGAATACACTAAAGTCAATCTACATCACTCTACGTTAGAAGAAATACTACGCGGGGATTATTTCCAAGAGTTAGAAAAAGGCATCAAAGGTATAGAAAATTCTTACCGGTTACACACCTGTTATTTTACTTGTGGAATTAGTTAACTTCTTCTCTTCATGGCTGATTTAGCCATTTTTTTTACAGTATCAGTGCTGCCGATGTTGTCCGTGTTCATTGTTGGATCTTTTTCTGCTTGTTTCTCTGTCTTAAGCACAATCTTCTCTTGATCAAAATCATCCACAACATTCTTCAGTATGGTTCCTTGATCATACATCTGTTTGAATAGATTATAATTAAAAGTGGGATATCCGGTATTTTTGATTATCTGTTCTAGAGCAGCAAAACTTATTTCGGCTGTTTGTCCTTGTTCATCAGCATCACCTCGTAGATTTTGTAGAGTGTTAATTACAACTGATTCTAACTCTGTATTTTTACTGTCGAGGAATTCTGAGAAACGCATGGGATTACTTCCCAGCTAGTCTTGTGTAGATCCTGCTGCCAGCTTCAAAAACTTCGCGGCTTTCTCTCTTCTGTCTGCCTGCTGGTTCTGTTCCACCTGCGTTGGCATCTGTTGCTGCAAATTCGTCTGGTGCTGGTGCATTTAAACTATCTAAATTATCACCTGCATCTA
>Ga0114963_10001476_pt1 | contig 16259 bp, 13 predicted proteins | sample C_131016_EF_Meta_FD_87019 | JGI IMG/M metagenome (GOLD analysis project Ga0114963, IMG submission 87019) | Freshwater microbial communities from Lake Croche, Canada to study carbon cycling - C_131016_EF_MetaG | ecosystem: Environmental > Aquatic > Freshwater > Lake | place: Lake Croche, Canada...
CTAGAACCGGCTTGCGTGCCGGCCTTGACGAATTGGGTCTGAGCGCGGAGACCCTCCAGCGCCTTGGACTTTCGCCATCTGCCGTGGCGATGAACGGTAAAACTTCGGCCGAACCCAGGGCCTTGCCCGCTGCCAATATTGAGGCGCGTGCCGTCGGCGTGCCCAAGCTGGCGGTTGAGACGGCCTTGCAACAGTGGCTGGGTGCTTGGAGCGAGCGTCGGATCGATGATTACTTAAGTTTTTACGATGCAGCTTACAAGCCGCCGGGTAAGTTAGAGCATGGGCTCTGGGTGAAGCAGCGTCGCTCTGCCTTGCGGCAACCGCAGTGGATTAAGGTGCGTGCAGAGCAGCTCAGCGTGACCGAGATGGCCCCCGACGAATTCGTGGTCAGCTTCGAGCAGGTTTACGCCGCTTCAACAGGCCACCGCGAAACAACGAAAAAAACGATGATCTGGCGCTGGGTGGATGGGCGCTGGCGCATCGTGAGCGAACTCACCGCCCCAAGGGAGGCCAAAGCGGGCACGCCCGCGGATGTGGAGAAAGGGGTCAAGGCCCCGCCCGTCGCGGCCGCCAGCGCGATGAGCGCGGAGCTTGCCCCGCAGCAGCCCTCAGCAGCGCCACAGCCCGTCGCAGCGCCACAGCCGACGCCAACGTTAGCAGCGGCCCCACAGCCCGCCACAGCTCCCGCAACGCCACCCTCAGCGGCGACCGCACAACCGCCTGCGCCCGCACAGCCTGCGGGCGCTCATGTCGTCGGTTTAGAGCCCACCGTGCGTGCCTGGCTGAAGGCCTGGACCGATCGCCAAGTGGATGACTATCTTGGCTATTACGCCCCGGGTTTTGAGGTGCCGGGTGGCGCGAATCGCTCGACTTGGGCTGCGGCGCGGCGCGAGGCCATCACGCGTCCTGCCTGGATCAAGGTGCGTGCCGACCAACTACGCGTGACCAAGAAGGGCGCCGAAGCCGAGGTGCACTTTTTCGAAGTGGTGGTGGTCGCACCGGGCACGGTCGAACTCGCCCGCAAGACCATGGGCTGGGCTCTGGCCGATGGACGTTGGCAAATCGTTCAGGAGCGTGCCGAATTCGTTGAGCGCCGCCAAGCCAAACACAAGTGAGCGCGGCTGGGGATATTGCTCAGATAAAGTAGGACCGGTACCACGCAACGAAGCGCCGGATGCCTTCTTCAACAGGCGTTTCAGGACGGTAACTAAACTCGCGCACGAGCTCTTCGACGTCCGCGTAGGTGTCAGGCACATCACCCGGCTGTAGCGGCAGCAGTTCTTGGATCGCGGTCATGCCCAGGGCCGCTTCGATTGCGGCGATGTAGCGGGTGAGCTGAACTGGGGCATTGTTGCCAATGTTATAGACCCGCCAAGGCGCCTTGCTCGAACCGGGGTCGGGCTGCTCGCCCGACCAGTGCTCCTGCGGCGGGGCAGGGCGATCGAGAACGCGCACGACGCCTTCCACGATATCGTCGATGTAGGTGAAGTCGCGCAGATGATGACCGTAGTTGAAGACCTGAATCGGCTCGCCCGCAAGAATTGCCCGGGTGAACTTGAAGAGCGCCATATCGGGCCGGCCCCAAGGGCCATAAACCGTGAAAAACCGTAGACCCGTGGTCGGCAGTTGATACAAGTGGCTATACGTGTGGGCCATCAACTCGTTGGCCTTTTTGCTGGCCGCGTAGAGGCTCAGCGGGTGGTCCACGGTGTCGTGAACCGAGAATGGCATTCGGGTGTTGGCCCCATAGACGCTCGAGCTGCTCGCGTAGACCAGGTGTTCGACGTCATGGCGTCGGCAGCCCTCCAGGATGTGGGCAAATCCGACGATATTGCTGTCGATGTAGGCGAGCGGGTTCTCGATGGAATAACGCACCCCGGCCTGCGCTGCGAGGTTCACCACCCGTTGCGGTGCGTGCTGGGCGAACACCGACTCCATTGCACTGCGGTCGGCGAGATCGACGCGACAATGGGTGTAGTGCGGGTGCTTCGCAAAGAGAGCAAGACGCGCTTCTTTGAGGGCCGGGTCGTAGTAGTTGTTGTGATTGTCCAGGCCAATGACCGTATCGCCACGCGCGAGCAAACGCAGCACGAGGTGCGCGCCGATGAAACCGGCCGAGCCGGTTACGAGTACCCTCATGCGGTGAGGCGCGTCAGGTAATCTTGGTATGCCCTCGCGATCCCCTCTGCCAAGCTAACCGTGGGCGTCCAGCCCTGCGCCCGCAGTCGCGCGGAGTCCATCAGTTTTCGCGGCGTGCCATCCGGCTTGCTGGGGTCGAGTTCGATCGTGCCTGTAAAACCCACGACGCTTGCAACGGTCTGCGCGAGCTCTAAAATGGTGTGATCCTCGCCGCTGCCGACATTGATCAAGGGTGCGACGTCCGGGTTGCCGCCGCGCTCGGCGACGCCCAAAAGCGCGTCGAAGTTCGCATCCGGCAGACCCATCAGATGCACGCAGGCGGTGGCCATGTCGTCGCTGTAGAGAAACTCGCGCCGTGGCGTTCCGCTCCCCCAGACTTTGAGGGTTGGCTCCCCCGCGAGCTTGGCCTCGTGGGCTTTACGGATCAGAGCGGGCAGCACATGGCTATTGGCAAGATCGTAATTATCGCCAGGACCATACAAATTCGTGGGCATTGCCGCCAGGTAACGCGTTTGGTGTTGGCGGTTGTAGGACCAGCAAAGCTCGATACCCGCGATTTTCGCTAACGCATAGGGTCGGTTGGTAGGCTCGAGCGGCCCTGTGAGTAGCGCCGATTCCTCGATAGGCTGCGGCGCGTGTTTGGGGTAGATGCAGGACGACCCCAGAAACAGCAGGCGCTTCACGCCCACGCGCCAGGCCTCGTGGATGACGTTGTTTTGGATCGCCAAATTGTCGCGGATGAAGTCCGCTGGGAACGTGTTGTTGGCGAGGATGCCGCCCACGCGCGCGGCGGCCAGAAACACGTGCTGCGGGCGCTCGGACTCAAAAAAAGCGCGTGTGGCGCCGTGGTCGGTGAGGTCGAGCTCGGCATGCGTGCGCAACAAAAGCGGATCGAAGCCCTGCGCCTTGAGTGCCCGCACCAGCGCCGATCCCACCAAGCCCCGGTGGCCCGCGACGTAGATGCGCTCGCCGGCGCGCAGTCCTGAACTCACCGGGGTCATTCGTGGTGATCGTAGGCCGCGTAGCCATGCTGGGTAACGAGATCGTCGCGCCGCGCGCCCTTGAGGTCCTCACGCATCATTTCGGCGACCAGTTCAGCAAAGGACGTGGTGGGCGTCCAGCCAAGTCGCTCGCGCGCTTTCGTGGGGTCACCCAGCAGGGTTTCGACCTCGGTTGGACGGTAGTAACGCGGATCCACCCGTACGATGACTTGTCCGGGACGCATCGCGCTCTCGGCCGGTGCCTGCGCGACGGTGCCTGTTTCCTGGTCGCCGCTGCCGTGCCACGCAAGCACAACGCCAAGCTCGGCCGCTGCGGTTTCAACGAAGGCGCGAACGCTCACCTGCTGCCCGGTGGCAATGACGAAGTCTTCGGCATGGGTTTGTTGCAGCATGAGCCACTGCATCTGAACGTAGTCGCGCGCGTGGCCCCAGTCCCGCAGCGCATCAAGGTTCCCTAGGTAGAGGCAGTCTTGCAGGCCGAGGTGAATGCGCGCCAACGCCCGCGTGATTTTGCGGGTCACGAAGGTCTCACCGCGCAAGGGACTTTCGTGGTTAAAAAGAATACCGTTACAGGCGTAGATACCGTACGCTTCGCGATAATTGACGGTGATCCAGTACGCGTAGAGCTTGGCGACCGCGTAGGGGCTGCGCGGATAGAACGGAGTGGTCTCGCGCTGGGGGATTTCTTGCACCAGCCCGTATAACTCGCTCGTCGACGCCTGATAAAAGCGGGTGGTTTTCTCGCGTCCCAGGATGCGGATGGCTTCGAGCAAGCGCAGTGTTCCGAGCGCATCGACATTCGCCGTGTACTCCGGCGTGTCAAAGCTCACTTGCACGTGGCTTTGTGCGGCGAGGTTGTAGATCTCGTCGGGCTGGACGTCCTGCACGATGCGAATCAGGTTGGTGGCGTCGGTTAGATCGCCATAGTGCAGGTGGAGCTTGCGCCCCAACGCATGAGGGTCCTGATAAAGATGATCGATGCGGTCCGTGTTGAACGACGACGCCCTCCGCTTGATGCCATGAACCTGATAACCCTTGGCTAACAGAAGCTCAGCAAGATAGGCGCCGTCCTGGCCGGTAATTCCAGTAATCAGTGCAGTTTTTTCATTCATTCACCGATTCTATCGTGCTGGCGCCCTCGCGAGCATGCAGGCCGAGTGGCCACGGCAGGGGGCGTTCTGTTCCTCGGGCGGTAACGCCGACCTGCGCCCAGGCTTCGCGGACGACGCGCCACTGCCTTGATTCGAGGCCGTAGCGGCGCACCGCAGCCAGTTCGGTCAGACGCGCAAACTGCGCGAAATCGGTCGACGGAGTGACCGCCGGGTCGCGCAGCGCGTCATACCAAACCGGGCCTGCCCCTTCCCAGGTCGGCCCGCCGATGCCAACACTGGCGAGGAAAAACGCGTGATTCGGAATCCCCGAGTTCAGGTGCACGCCGCCGTTGTCCTCGCGCGTGCGCACGAAATGCTTCATGTGGGCAGGCTGCGGGTCGCGGCCCAGCACGGGGTCGTCGTAGGCCGTCCCCGGGGCTGCAAGGGAACGCAGCGCGCGGCCGCGGATCGTTGGCATGAGTAAGGCGTCGCCAATAAGCCAATCGGCTTGATCCGCGTGTTGCCCCTGCTGAAATTGTTTGACCATCGAACCAAAGACGTCGGCCAGGGACTCATTGAGCGCGCCGGGTTCGTAAACGTACGCAAGCTGCCCTTCGTCGGCGATCACACCGTGTCCGAGCTCGTGGGCAATGACGTCGACCGCGGCCGTAAAACTTTTGAAAATCACACCGTCGCCGTCGCCAAACACCATTTGCTGGCCGTCCCAGAAAGCGTTCATGTAACGCTCGCCAAAATGCACGCTGGCACGGAGCCGGTGACCGTCGCCGTCGAGCCCGTCGCGCTGGAAGATTTCGTTCAAGAATTGGAGCGTTGCTTGCAGTCCCGCCCAGGCTTCGTTAACGCTCGGGTCGCCCGCCGGACCCTGATGCGCGCTCCGTACCGCTCGTCCCGGTAAATCTTCCCGGTGCTCAGCATCAAAAATTGCAATTTCGGGGAGTTGAGTTCTTGTCGCTTTCTTAGCGGACCGCTTGTCTTCACTGAGCCGTCGGCTTCGAATCGCATGGTCGATCCGAAGAGTGGCTTTTGCAGCCAAACGAAGGGTTGGGTCTTGCGCGAGTCCTAATTGGCGCATGAGATATGGCGGCAAGATATGCAATGGGCGCATGCGCTGGCTCGTCACGGTTGCATGGGAAGTTGGATCGGTGTTCAGGGCCATGGTGTGAGTCCGCTGGAGAGGGATCGGGTCGACGATGTTTGCGCGTCGCAATCGAAAATCCTGAGCGGTTTTTTGACCCTTGGCTGTGCGCGAAATCAAGCGAAGGCATCCAACCTTGCATTCATCGCGTGGTTTGTAATCCATGACGCAATTGCACGACTGAGCCCTACAGATTTTGTTTTTAAGATTTCTTCTGTTACAGTTTCGTTGAACACCGAGACGAGCAAACATTTTGTTGCCCTGGGCGTTACGAAATTCACAACATAACTAGGAGTTTTAGTATGAGTAAGTACCATGAGTTGATGCAGCAAGCCGCTGAGTTGCAGCGTCAAGCCGAAGAAGCGCGTAAGCAGGAATTGGCCGCGGTGATTGCTGAAATCAAAGCGAAGATCGCCGAGCATCATTTGAGCGCCGCTGATCTTGGTTTTCATGGTCGCGCTGGATCGGCTGCGCGTGCGCGCGATGGGCGTGGCAATGCAGCGCCGAAGTATCGCGATCCAGCTTCGGGCGCAACTTGGTCTGGCCGTGGCCGCAAGCCGCGTTGGCTTGAGGAAGCCATTAAGGCGGGGCATTCGGCCGATCGCTTTCTGATTGCCGGTTAAATCCGACGCCTCGGGAGACGCGAGGCGTTTGAAAAAACGCCTCAGCGGATCAAGGGCTTAGGCCCCGCGGTAATCATCACCCGTTCGATGGCGTAAGGCTGTCGGGCGGGTGTTTTTGTTTGGCCATTTTGGCTAAACGGCCCTGCAACCTCATCCATTCAATACCATGGCCCTTGTGACCCCAGCCCCGCGCAAAAATTACCGCTACGCTGACCTCATCATGGCGGCCTTTGTTACGGTCTATGTTTGTTCTAATCTAATTGGCCCAGCCAAAGGGGCACAACTCGATCTGCCTATTTTGGGTACGGTGACCTTCGGTGCGGGTGTTTTGTTTTTCCCGATTTCGTATGTCTTCGGTGACATTTTGACCGAAGTTTATGGCTACGCTCAGGCGCGCCGCGTCATTTGGACAGGCTTCGCCGCGATGGTCTTCGCAGCCTTGATGTCGGCGGTGGTGGTCGCCTTACCGCCCGCACCGTGGTGGCAAAATCAGGCGGCGTACGAGATCGCCTTCGGCAATACATGGCGCATTGTGCTGGCCTCGCTCACAGCGTATGCCTGCGGTGAGTTTGTCAACTCTTTCGTGCTGGCCCGACTCAAGGTGGCGATGCAGGGGCGGCACTTGTGGGTGCGCACGATCGGATCGACGATTGTTGGCGAAGCCGTCGATTCACTTTTGTTCTATCCACTCGCATTTTGGGGTACGGGGATTATTCCGGATGAGCGTTTGCCACAACTGATGTTGTCGCAGTGGATCGTTAAGTCGAGCGTAGAAATTTTCTTCACGCCCCTGACTTATAAAATCGTGAATGGCCTAAAGCGCGCCGAGGGCGAAGATTATTACGACCGGCAAACCAACTTCAATCCGTTTCGCTTAAAGGACTCGTGAAGTTTTGAATCCGTTTGCGTTTGCCTGGCGCACCTTGTTGCGCGACCTGCGAGCGGGCGAACTCAGTTTGCTCGCACTCGCGGTCGCGGTTGCTGTCGGCGCGCTCGCTGCGGTTGGCTTATTTTCGGAGCGCATGCGCGTTACGATCGGCCAAGAGGCGAGGCAGATGTTGGGCGCTGATCTGGTGCTGAGCGCCGATCGCGAACCGGCCCGCGAGATCGACGCGCGCGCCGAAGCACTGGGCTTGAGGACAACCCGAACGGTTGTTTTCCCCAGCATGGTCGGCGCGGAGAAGGGACTGCGCCTGAGCTCGGTGAAAGCGGTTGCCAGTGGTTATCCGCTGCGCGGTCAGTTGTCGCTCAGTCGGCCCGAGCGCACCGCGGACGGCATCCCGAGCCCCGGGACGGTCTGGCTCGACGAAGCGCTGTTGACGAGCCTCGGCGTTGCCGTGGGCGATTGGGTTCGTTTGGGTGAGGCGCGTTTTCGGGTCGAGGCGGGTATTGCGCTTGAGCCCGACCGGGGCGCCTCGTTTGTGAATTTCTCGCCGCGCGTGATGCTGCGCATGGAGGATCTTCCCTCAACCCAGTTGGTGCAACCGGCGAGCCGCGTGACCTGGCGATTGCTGGTCGCCGGCGCGCCGAACGCACTCGCGCAGTTTCGTGCTGAATTGCGTCCCGAACGTGGCCAACGGGTGGAGTCACTCGACGCTGGCAGGCCCGAGCTGAAGGCAACGCTCGATCGGGCCGAGCAATTCTTAGCTCTGGTTGCCTTGCTGACGGCGCTCCTATCGGCCGTGGCGATCGGGCTCGGTGCGCGTCGGTTTGCCCAGCGCCATGTCGACGGCATCGCGGTGATGAAAGCGTTGGGTGCGAGCCAGCGTGATCTGCTCGTCGTGATCTTGATCGAACTTGCGCTGCTCGGCATTGCCGCTGGCTTCGTCGGCGTGGCGGTCGGCTGGGCCGCGCAGGCGGTGCTGGTTGAACTGGCGGCGCCGATGTTAAAGACGACATTGCCGCCCGCGAGTGTCTTGCCCGCCGTGCAAGCCCTTGTGGCGGGGCTCGTGTTACTGCTCGGGGCGGTTGCAGTGCCCTTGCGCGCGCTCGCTGGGGTGCCCCCCTTGCGGGTCTTGCGGCGGGATTTGCCTGCCCCTCCCGCGGGCGCTTGGCGGGTCGGGCTTGCAACCGTGCTGAGTTTTGGCGCTTTGGTGGTGTGGGCGGTGCATGACACCCGCTTGGCGTTGATTGGGCTGGGCGGCTTTCTCTGTGGGGCGCTTTTGTTTGCGTTGGCGGCGGGCCTCGCGGTGCGCGCCGCGGCGTCGCTGCGTCAAGCCATCGGCTGGGCCGGCGGCGATCGTGCGGTGCTGAGAGTGGCGCTCGCTTCGTGGTCGCGCCGGCGCGGCGCGTCGATCGTACAAACGGCGGCGCTCGCCATTGCCTTGATGGCCTTGGTGCTGTTGACCGTAACGCGCGACGATTTGCTCGCCAGCTGGCGCAAGGCCAGCCCGGCGGACGCGCCGAATCGATTTCTGATCAATATTCAGCCGGATCAACGCGAGGCGGTAGAGTCGTTATTGGCCGATGCGATGCGTGCTGCCCACCAAGAGCCGCCCGAGCTGTTCCCGATGGTGCGTGGCCGCTTGGTCGCGATCAACGACAAGCCGATTGTTTCCGCTGAGCTTGGCGACCGCGCACGCAGCATGGTCGATCGAGAAATGAACATTACCTACGGCAGCGCGGCACCTGCACACAACACCATTGTCGCGGGACGCGATGTGCGGCCCGACGCGCCCGAGGTGACGGTTGAATTGAGCTTAGTCAAGGTGCTTGGCCTCGAAGTGGGCGACCGTCTGCGCTTTGACATTGCGGGGGATCCGCTCGAGCTTTCCTTGGTGGGGGTTCGAAAGCTCGCTTGGGATTCAATGCGGGTGAACTTTTTTCTGATGGCAAGCCCCGCTGCCTTGCTCGACAAACCCCAGAGCTGGATCACGTCGTATCGGGATTCGGCGACTTCGCTGGGCGATTCGCTGGTGCGGCGCTTTCCCAACCTCACCGTCTTTGACACCGACAATCTGATCCGTCAGGTACAGACCATCCTCGATCGCGTCGCCGCGGCGGTCGAGTGTTTGTTTGTCTTCACGCTGGCCGCCGGATTGGTCGTCTTGGCCGCTGCTCTCGCCGGCAGTCAGGACGAACGGGCACACGAATCCGCGGTATTGCGGGCGCTCGGGGCTTCGCGGAGGCAGCTCGCGCGGGCGCAGGCCTTTGAGCTCTTACTGGGCGGGGCGGCCGCCGGCTTATTGGCAGCCCTCGGGGCAGTGGGCCTGGCTTCCGTGCTGGCCGCGACGGTTTTTGAATTTCCCTTCGTGGCGCGCTGGTGGACGATCCCGGCGACGATGCTGGTGGGGGCGGGTGCGTCGCTGACGGTCGGGTGGTTGGGCTTACGCAAGATTCTCGCGGTGCCGCCAATTGAGGCGCTGCGCGCCTGATCGGCTTGGCTGCCCGTCGGATCGGATTGCCCACCTGCCCGGCTGATCAAGTCGCCGACCTGCGAGCGCGAGCGCTTAGGGCGCACTTTGCTTGGAGTGCGCGGGTGCCGGGGTCCGTTTTTCGTATTATGAAACTCTTGTTTCGTATCCGGAAAATCCCGAATGCGGCAAGCTACAACAATTTTGCGTCACAGCGAATTTAATTTCACAAAGTGAAATACTGTATTTAAACCGTTAATTTAAATAGACAATTTTTTTTGTCCGTGGACGGTTCAATCTTGTTGCCGCGCAGCAAAAGGAGCGTAATCTTTTCGCCATGAAGTTGTTTTTCATGGTCAATTGAAAGGAGTCTCGCCGTGACCGCTCGTGAACTCGAAGCACAAAAACTGCACAAAGAATGGTCCCAGAACCCACGTTGGAACGGTATCCAACGCGGCTACAGCGCTGAGGAAGTGGTCCGGCTGCGCGGTTCGATTCAGCCCGAGCATACGCTCGCGCGTCGTGGCGCTGAAAAGCTCTGGAACCTGCTTCGGACCGAGCCATTCGTCAACACGCTGGGTGCCCTCACGGGTAATCAGGCCATGCAGCAGGTGAAGGCGGGTTTGAAGGCGATCTACCTCTCCGGTTGGCAGGTCGCGGGCGACGCCAATCTGGCCGGTGAGATGTATCCCGATCAGTCCCTTTATCCCGTCAATTCGGTGCCCATGGTCGTAAGGCGGATCAATAACACCTTTTTGCGGGCGGACCAGATTCAGTGGTCGGAAGGGCGCAATCCAACCGACCCCGGTTACATCGACTACTTTGCCCCGATCGTGGCCGATGCTGAAGCGGGCTTTGGTGGCGTGCTCAATGCATTTGAGCTGATGAAGTCGATGATCGAGGCGGGCGCAGCAGGCGTTCACTTTGAAGATCAGCTGGCGTCAGTGAAGAAATGCGGTCATATGGGCGGCAAGGTTTTGGTGCCCACCCGCGACGCGGTTGCCAAACTGGTGGCGGCGCGCCTAGCTGCCGATGTGCTCGGCGTGCCGACGCTCGTGATCGCTCGTACCGACGCGGAAGCCGCAGATTTGCTCACAGCCGATATCGACGAAAACGACAAGCCGTTTTGCACCGGCGAGCGTACCGTCGAAGGGTTCTATCGCGTGCGGGCCGGTGGCGATCAAGCGATTTCCCGGGGTCTGGCGTATTGCCCCTATGCCGATCTGGTTTGGTGTGAGACCGGCAAGCCGGACTTGGAATTCGCGCGTCGGTTTGCCGAGGCAATCCACAAGCAGTTCCCGGGCAAGATGCTCGCGTATAACTGCTCGCCGTCGTTTAACTGGAAGAAAAACCTCGATGACGCCACCATTGCGCGCTTCCAGCGCGAACTCGGCGCCATGGGCTACAAGTTCCAATTCATCACCTTGGCCGGTTTCCACAGCCTGAACTACTCGATGTTCCACCTGGCACACGGCTACGCCCGCGAACAGATGAAGGCCTTTGTCGAGTTGCAGGAATCGGAATTTGCGGCGATGGAGCGCGGCTTCACCGCGGTAAAACACCAGCGCGAAGTTGGCACGGGCTACTTTGACGCGGTGACGCAGGCGATTGAAGGTGGCCAGTCGAGCACGACCGCGTTGCATGGTTCGACCGAAGACGAGCAGTTCTTCGACCGTAAAGTCGCCTAACGGACCGGAACCCCGCGCTGAGCGCGGGGTTCACCGCGTCGCGGAATCGGCGATCGCCCGCGCGCAAGCGCTAATCAGCGCGGGTCCCTCGTAAATCAGGCCGGTGTAGAGCTGCACGAGGCTCGCGCCGGCCTCTATTTTCGCTTGCGCATGGGCACCACAAAGGATGCCGCCTACGCCAATAATTGGCATCGATGCGGGCAGTTGCGCGCGCAGCCGCGCAATCACCCGAAGCGACGATTCGCGTACGGGTGCTCCGGACAAACCGCCGAGCTCTTCGCCGTGCCGCATCCCGCGGACCCGATCACGCGCGATCGTCGTGTTGGTCGCGATCACGCCGTCGACGCCAAACTCCGGCAACACGCGGGCAATCGTATCGATGCCTGCGTCGTCGAGGTCGGGGGCGATTTTTACCAGTAGCGGAACCTTTCGCGTCGGTTCAACGGCTGCGAGTTCGCTGCGCGCGTTCCGCAGGCGCGCGAGCAAGGCGCTCAATTCATCGCCCTGCTGAAGCGCGCGCAGTTGCTGGGTATTGGGCGACGAAATATTGACCGCGATGTAGTCGGCGAGAGGGTATGCAGCCTGCAGACCGAGTACATAGTCGTCGGCGGAACGCTCGAGCGGCGTATCCGCATTCTTGCCGATGTTGATCCCCAATAGGACAGGGCCCGAAGGGCCACGGAGCGCGCCCCGCTCGCGGGCCAGCCGTACGCGCTCGATTAGGGCAGCCAGCCCCTGATTGTTAAAACCCAGGCGGTTGATGAGCGCCTGCGCCGCGGGCAATCGAAACATGCGCGGTTTGGCATTGCCGGGTTGGGCGCGTGGGGTTACGGTGCCGACTTCAAGAAAGCCAAAACCCAATTGCGCGAGCGCCGCGATGTGTTCGGCATTTTTGTCGAGCCCGGCAGCGAGCCCGACGCGATTGCTAAACCGAAGCCCGAAGAGCTCGATTGGGTCGCTCACCACCGGACCGCGGGCAAGCCGCAAGAACGGCGAGCCTTGCAAGCCTAAACCCGCGCGGGCGCCCAGATCGAGCAGGCCCAGTGCGATGGCATGGGCCCGCTCGGGCTCCAGCGCGAACAGCAGCGGCCGAATGCGTTGGTAAGGCGTCAACTTCAGGCTTCTTGAGCGCCCGGGTGGGCAATCCAACGGCCATCGCGGAGGATTTGAGCTGGCTGAAAGTTAGCTTTGTAAGCCATCTTAGGGCTGTCCGCGATCCAGTAACCGAGGTAGAGATAATTGAGACCCATCGTGCGTGCCTGCTCGATTTGCCAAAGCACGTTGTAGGTCCCGTAGCTCGCGCGCGCTTCGTCGGGTTCGTAAAACGTGTAAACCGAGGACAATCCGTCGTCGAGCAAGTCGATGATCGATACCATCACCAGACGGCCGGCGCCAGGCGCTGCGGACGGGTGCTCGGGAAGGCGAAACTCCACCAGCCGCGTGTTGACTCGGCTCTGCAATAAAAACTGTGCGTATTGATCGCGGCTGTCCTGATCCATGCCGCCGCCCGCATGGCGCCGAGATTGGTAACGCAGATAGAGCTGGTAGTGCTCGGGCGAAAAGCCAGGCTCGGCAACCCGTACCTGGAGATCCGCGTGCGCACGCCACGACCGACGCTGGCTGCGGTTGGGCGTGAAGCGCGCCACCGGAACACGGACCGGAATGCAGGCGCGACAGCCATCGCAATGGGGTCGATAGGTAAACACCCCACTGCGGCGGAAACCCGCGCGCACCAGTTCAGCGTAAACCTCGGCGTGAATCAGGTGATTGGGCGTGGCGACTTGCGACCGGGCCTGCCGATCGGGGAGATAACTACAGGCGTAGGGCGCCGTCGCATAAAACTGAAGCGCCGCAAAGGGGAGATCTTTGAGGTGAGTCATGAAAGGATCGGATTCAGCACGGTCGACGCCCAGTCGGGCGCAGGCAAGGGGGTCGCTTGTGACAGGATATGCAGAAACTGGTCCCGCGGGATAGGGCGTGCGCCCAACGAGGCGAGATGCTGGGTTTCTTGCTGACAATCGATGAGCGCAAACTCCCACGCCCGGAGTTGATCGATGAGCACGGCGAGAGCGGCTTTCGAACCATCCCGGACGCGAGTAAACATCGATTCGCCAAAAAAGACGCGGCCCAAAGCGACCCCGTAGAGGCCAGCCAGCAGTTGTTGATTCGCACCCCAAACTTCGACCGAGTGCGCGAGGCCGGAGCGATGCAAGCCAACATAGGCTTGGACAATTTCCTCCGTAATCCAGGTCCCGTCCTGATCGGCGCGCGGTTCGGCGCAGGCGCGCATGACGCGCTCGAAGGCTCGGTCGAGCGTCAACTGCCATTGCGCGCGCTCCAGCGCGCGTCGGAGTGTCTGCCGCAGCGAGCGCGAGCAGCGGAATTCTCGGGGAAAAAGCACCATGCGCGGGTCGGGCGACCACCACAGGACCGGTTGGCCTTCGCTATACCAAGGGAAAATCCCGCGCCCGTAGGCCTCGCGCAGACGCCTCGGCGAAAGGTCAAGGCCCGCCGCCAGCAGGCCCGGTGGATCGCTCAGCGCGTTGCTTGGATCGGGCAGTGGATCGCCGGCGCCGAGCCAGGCTAGCCTCATCCGCGCAATGGCGCAATCGCGCTGACGCGCAGCGAGCCGGATGGCATCGCCTGCAAGCGTTCCTCGAAATGCCACCGCAGGGTTTGGCTGACGGTACGAAAAGCCAATTCAGACCACGGCACGTCGGCTTCCGCAAAGAGTGCAACTTCCAGGCTTTCGGTGCCCGGCGCAAAGTCGAGATCGAGCAAGCGCGCGCGATAAAAGAGATGGATCTGCTCAACGTGCGGAATATCAATCATCGAAAACGCAGCGCCAAGTTCGATGCGTGCCCCGGCCTCTTCGAGCGTCTCGCGCTGCGCGCCTTCGCCGGTGGTTTCACCGAGTTCGAGAAAGCCCGCGGGCAGCGTCCAGAAGCCGCGGCGCGGCTCGATGGCGCGCCGGCACAGCAGAACCTGATCGCCCCAGACCGGGATGGTGCCGACCACCATTTTGGGGTTGCGATAGTGAATCACACCGCAGGCGTCGCAGACCGCGCGCAAGCGATTGTCGTCGCTCGGCACACGCAATTGCACGGTGCTGCCGCAATCGGAACAGAACTTCATGGCCAGGCTTGCCCCCTCAGGTGAGCAGTGTAGCGCGGGCGCTGCGCGCGCCGCGACTTCTCGCCGCCGGCCCGCCGGCGCGACTTGCGCTGTGTCGAGAATGGGGCTATCTTCTGCCTCTTATCGGACGCGGGGTGGAGCAGTCTGGCAGCTCGTCGGGCTCATAACCCGAAGGTCGCAGGTTCAAATCCTGCCCCCGCAACCAGAGCGCGCGTTTCGTCGCGGTCGCTCTCGCAGGATCTGGTACGGCAATCCTGCAGCTCCCGCACAACGATTTCAGGCTCAGTGTTCCCACGTCGCGCTCCGCTCGTCGCAGCGGCGCCGCAAGTTCAGCTCAGGGATGCAACAGGCGCAAGCAAAAATTTTGATCGAGACCGCGCTGCTGTGCGCGGGTCAACCGCTGGAAATGGCAGATCTGCGGCGTTTGCTGGTCGACCCCAACGCCGCGGACGAACCTGCTCCCGGCCCCGACGCGATCGGCGTCATTCTCGAGGATCTCCGCGAAGAGTGGCGTGGACGGGGGCTCGAGCTGGCGCGGGTTGCGAGCGGCTGGCGCTTTCAAACTCGACCCGAAATGAGTGTCTTGCTTGAGCGTCTGCGCCCCGAGAAACCGCCACGCTATTCGCGTGCTGTGCTGGAGACGCTCGCCGTGATCGCTTATCGGCAGCCGGTGACGCGCGGCGACATTGAGGCGATCCGCGGGGTAACGGTTGCGACGACGGTGGTCCGGACGCTGGAGGAACGCGGCTGGATCGAAACCATCGGTCATCGCGAAACGCCTGGCCGGCCGGCTCTTCTGGCCACCACGAGAGCCTTTCTTGATGATTTTGGACTGCGTGCGCTCGACGATTTGCCGGCGCTCGAAGACCTTTCGCAGCCGGCGTCCGCGCCGCCCTTGCTCGCCCAACCCCCCCAAAGTGCCGCCGTGCCACCCGTTGTTGATTTGTCAGGATCTGCATGAGTTCGAGCCCCGACTCCGATCACTCGGAACCGATCGCGCCACCGACGATCGTTGAGTCCCCTCCAATTGCTGAAGAACCCGTGGAGCGGGTGGCGGCCGAGGAAGGGCGACCCCCGTCGACCCGATCGCCATATCGCCCGCGCCGTGGCCGGCGTCCAGCGGAAGAGCAAGACGAACCCGCCGAGGAAGGGATCCCGAGGTGGCCCATACAGGCGGCGGTTGGACTGGATGCCGGCGATCCGCGGCGCCGCTTGCCGCGCCACATTCGGCCCCTGCCCGACGACGATGCCCCCAAGCTGCACAAGGTGCTGGCCGAGAGCGGCATCGGTTCGCGACGCGACATGGAGGAGCTAATCCTCGCCGGGCGTGTCTCCGTGAACGGCGAGCCAGCCCACGTGGGCCAGCGGATTGGCCCACAGGACTTGATCCGAATTAACGGACGGCCGCTGCGACGCAAGCCAACAGGCTCCGTGCCACGGGTTTTGCTCTATCACAAGCCCGCTGGTGAGGTGGTCACGCGCGACGATCCACAGGAGCGGCCGCTCGTCTTTGAGCGTTTGCCGAAGCCCCGCGGCGGGCGATGGGTGGCGGTCGGGCGACTCGATTTGAACACCGAAGGCTTGTTGATCCTCACCACTTCGGGCGATATCGCGAACCGCCTCATGCATCCTCGCTACGGCTGGGAGCGCGAGTATGCGGTGCGCGTATTGGGGCGCGTCGACGAGGCTGCCCGTGCGCGCCTGCTGGCCGGTATTGAGCTTGAAGATGGCCCAGCGGCCTTTTCAACGCTCGATGAGATTGGCGGTGCGGGGGCTAATTGTTGGTATCGCGCTGTGCTGAGCGAGGGCCGCAACCGCGAGGTGCGCCGCATGTTCGAAGCCGTTGGCCTCACCGTGAGTCGGCTCGTGCGGGTGCGCTTTGGGCCGGTCGCCTTGCCCACGCGCTTGCGCCGCGGACGCTGGGTTGAGCTCGAGGGCGCCGAGGTGCTTGCGCTGCAAACCGCGATGCGGGAGAGCGATCAGGCGCTGCGCGACGCCGGCGTCATTCTTGAGCCCGACCCTCTGCGCGCGAGCCACGGCGATGAGGACGACGCCGCGGATTGGGCCGAGGAC
>Ga0114963_10001477_pt1 | contig 16256 bp, 15 predicted proteins | sample C_131016_EF_Meta_FD_87019 | JGI IMG/M metagenome (GOLD analysis project Ga0114963, IMG submission 87019) | Freshwater microbial communities from Lake Croche, Canada to study carbon cycling - C_131016_EF_MetaG | ecosystem: Environmental > Aquatic > Freshwater > Lake | place: Lake Croche, Canada...
GAACAAATCGGACGTTAATTATTCATTGAACCTTTGCGATTACGCATAGGTAAATTTTTAAAATACTTAAAAGTTCCTGTTGCAAGACAACACAGCTTTTCGTTTTCATCAAACACCCTAGCCTCACAAAAAGCCATCGTTGTTGATTGGTGAACTACTTTTCCAACAACGTGAACCTGACCATTTGCCGCTTGCATAAAACTATTTTTTAGCTCAATAGTGACCACACTACGATCATCAGGATCTGCCGAGCGAGCAGCAATAGCCATCGCAGCATCAACTAAAGCGAGTAAAACACCGCCATGAGCAACTGACCAGGAATTGGTATGTTTTTCTTCTATAGCTAAAGTTATTTCTCCAAAACCATCTTCCATTTTTAATAATTGAACTCCTAAAAGATTCAAAAATGGGACATCCAAGGGTAAAGATTGATTTTGATTATTCATATATAGTTCATTAAAAATAATTTCTAGTAGATTTTACTTGAGAAAAATAATATAGCCTTTAGCAAACATCCCCTTCCCTTTAAGTGAGAAGCATTCGTCAATTCTTCTTTGAATTTATAATATGAATGTTGATGAGTTATATAGCTATTTCCATCCCTAAGGTACATAAAATGAAAAAAACGGATCAAGAATATCAGGCTGAGTTAAGCCCGATTGAATATGAAGTAACTAGAAAAGCTGCTACTGAACGTCCTTTTACTGGTAAGTATTGGGATACATGGACAAAGGGAAGCTATCAATGTATTTGCTGTGGTGTCGAATTATTTCTCTCAGACAGTAAATTTGATGCCGGTTGCGGTTGGCCTAGTTTTTTTGTTCCTGCTGAGGGCGCTCCCATCCAAGAAATCAAAGATTTTTCACATGGTATGGTTCGAACTGAGGTCAGATGTCAATCATGTGACGCACACCTAGGTCATGTTTTTGATGATGGCCCAGAACCAACCGGGCTGCGTTATTGCATTAATTCTGCGTCTATTGACTTAAAACCAAAAGAGTAGGCCTGTAAATGAAATTCTTATTTGAATTTTTACCCATATTGGCATTTTTTGTTGCCTTCAAAACATTCGACATATATGTAGCAACTGGAGTCGCTATTGCTATTACTCTGTTGCAAATGGTCTGGTTGAAATTTAAAAACCAACCTATTACCAAAATGCAGATATTCAATTTCTTAATTATTTTGATATTTGGTGGACTTACTATTTTTCTTCACGATAAAACTTTTATCATGATTAAACCAACCATCCTTTATTGGAGTTTTGCTCTTGCTTTAGCCATTAGCTTTTATCTTTTCAAGAAAAATCTTATTCAAATGGTTCTTGGAAAAGAGATTAAATTAAAACCTGATGCTGATCCAACTATTTGGTCAAAAGTAAATTTGTCATGGGTAATCTACTTTGCTATCTTAGGTCTATTAAATTTATATGTAGCCTACAACTTTACAGAAGAAACTTGGGTTAACTTCAAACTCTCCACGATTGGTTTACTTCTGATTTTTATTGTTTTACAGGGATTATGGTTATCCAAGCATATCCAAACTGAAGAGAGTGAAATTTCCTAACATGACACAAATCCACCCACAAATAGAAATCTATCAAAAAATTTTGGTAGAGCAACTACAGCCATATAGTATCGAAATTGTGGATGATTCACACCAACATGCAGGACATGCTGGTCATAATTCAGCTGGTGCAAGTCATCTAACCTTACATGTTGTATCAGATAAGTTCACGGGCTTATCTCGTGTTGCAAGACATCGATTAGTGTATGATGTCTTGGGTAATTGGATGAAATCCCACATACATGCTCTTGTTATAAACGCTAAAACACCCTCAGAAAAATGAAAATATCTAATTTAGTCAATACTCTATTGCTCGCAACTAGCTTTGTTTTAAGTTCTCAAGCATTTGCTCAAAATGCTGTTGTTGTGAATGGCACACCCATTCCATTATCCAAATTAGATCGTTTGGTCCAAAGTTCAGGTCAAGAAAACACGCCTGAGATCAGAAGTAAAGCTCGAGAAGTATTAATTACAAAAGAACTTATTTCACAAGAAGCAAATAAGCGTGGTATTACGAAAGAACCCCAAGTCCAAGATGCGATTGAACAAGCGAAATTAAGTGTTTTGGTTTCTGCTGTGTTTGAAGATTGGATTAGTAAAGAAGGTATTAAAGATAAAGATCTTCAAACTGCTTATGACTCGATGAAATCGCAAATGGGTGGAAAAGAGTATAAAGCCAGTCATATCTTAGTAGAAAATGAAAAACTTGCTAAATCCTTATTGACACAGATTAAAGCTGGCGCAAATTTTGGTGATTTAGCTAAAAATAACTCTTTAGATAAAGGGTCAGCTGTTAACGGAGGTAGTTTAGATTGGGTATCTCCCTCCTCTCTTGTTCCTGAGTTTTCAAATGCTATGGTTGCACTTAATCCTGGTCAAATCAGCCAGTCTCCAGTTAAATCTCAATTTGGCTGGCATATTATTAAATTAGATGAAGTTCGCGAACAAAAAGTACCAACATTAGCTGAAGTCAAACCACAGTTAATCCAAATGTTGACTCAAGATCAAAATTTCCAAAAAGCAAAGTTTATGGAAATGATGGAAAGCTTTAAATCTAAAGCAAAGATTCAATAAGATATTAAATACTTAAGATTTTTTTGGGTTGAACGTTACATTTTCTAAGATGTTTAACCCACTTCTTTGTTGGCAATCCCGATTCTTTTCTTATCTGTTGGGATCTTTTTTCTAAATCATCCCAAGAAACTTCTAAGTGGGGTCCTTTAAATGCGATCACCACGACATTGCAATCATGCACTTCATTGAATAGAAGTACCCGATTTTCAAAAACATCACAAATGTGGTTAATATTGGTCTTAAAGCTTGGGTGTCTGCTAAACAAATTAACGGTCATCACACCAACTTCTTTTAAAGAATGATGGCATCCTTGATAAAAATCCAAAGAACTTAATGCTGGCCCTGATGCTTCACCATTAAATATGTCTACTTGAATACTGTCAAACTCATGATGATTATTGGTGTTTTGAACGTAATGAAGAGCATTTTCTTGAATAATTTTCATTCTTGGGCTTTGCACATCCAAGGAAAACATAGTTTGAGCTGCAACAATAATTCCAGGATTTAATTCAACAGCAACGGTTTGGATAGAATCGTTTAAACGATTAGTAAATTGGGTTAAAGCACCTGTTCCAAGACCTAATTGCAATGTTTTGGTATTACTAGCATCCAAAAACAATAACCATGCCATCATTTGTTGGGCATACTCCAATTCAATTGAATAGGGTTTTTTAATTCGCATAGCACCTTGAACCCAAGGAGTTCCCAAGTGTAAATATCGGACACCATGGATTTCAGAAAAGGTAACGGGTTCGTATTGCATATGACTTATCTTTATTAATTGATCCAATAACGTGCGTTTTTAAACATTCTCATCCAGGGACTTAAGCCGTCCTCCCATTGAGACCATTGTGTCGGCGACCAACTCATTTGTGCAACCCTAAATACTCTTTCGGGATGAGGCATCAACACAGTAAAGCGACCATCGGATGTTGTTACGCTCGTTAGGCCACCAGGAGAACCATTTGGATTGAGCGGGAACTTTTCTGTAGCTTGACCATAGTGGTCGGTATAACGTAGCGCAACTAGATCTTGATTAATTAATTTTGGTAATGAACCTTTATTGGAAAAGTTTGCGTAGCCCTCACCATGAGCAACGATGATCGGCAATTGACTACCCTGCATGCCGTCAAAAAAGATTGATTTAGAAGGCAGAACTTCAACCTGTACAAGCCTAGATTCATATTGCTCAGATATATTTTTCGTAAAATAAGGCCAGTCTTCGGTCCCAGGAATAATTTCTGAGAGCTGACTTAACATTTGACAACCATTACAAACACCTAATGCAAAGGTATTTGATGATTGAAAAAATTGCTCAAAGTTATCTCTTAATCCAGAATTAAATAAAATTGATTTTGCCCAACCCTCACCGGCACCTAAAACATCACCATAACTAAATCCCCCACAGGCTACCAAGCCGTTAAAAGAACTTAACTTTTGATGCCCCTGAATCAAATCAGTCATATGGACATCATAGGCATCAAAACCCGCTAAAGAAAAAGCGTATGCCATTTCTTGATGCGAGTTCACACCCTGTTCACGAAGAATAGCTATTTTAGGTTTTTGATTTGTATTCACAAAATGTACAACTGGTTTATCTTTAGGGTCAAAACTCATTACCGGAGTAATGCCTGGATCTTGATCATCATCGACTAACGACTGCTCACTCAAAGCACACTCGGGATTATCTCGAAGTGCAACGATGGCACTGCTTGGTTTTTCCCAAAGCTGCTGGAGATCTTTTCTTGTTGCTTGAAAAATCTGCTGAGCATCTCGCCAAATCTCAATGACGTCTTTTCGATTAACCTTACCAATCACGTGAGAAAAGCCACTCAAATGATATGCACGAAGTATATTAAAGACCTCATCACGATCGCTTCGTTTGGTTTGTATAACAAGACCAAGCTCTTCATTAAATAAGGCTCTTAAAGTGTTTTCATCTCTTCTTCCAGAAACTTGTTTAGCCCAATTCTTGGCATCTCCATAGTCTGACTCGTGCCCCTTTTCTAAAACAAGAAGATCAACATTCATCGCTACACCAAGATGTGAACAAAACGCCATTTCACAAATCGTTGCAAGAAGACCACCATCTGATCGGTCATGATAAGCAAGAACATAACCTGCATCTTTTAGAATGCTCATTGCCGTAAATGCGTTAATTAAAAGTTCAGGATTCGCAAGGTCCGGACATACAGATTCTTCTTGATTAAAAACTTGAGCTAAGATACTGGCCCCTAAACGGTTTTCGCCTTGTCCTAAATCAATTAGGATGATTTCCGTATCGTCCACATTTTGTAACTGAGGAGTAATGGTTTTCATTACATTCTCAACTGGTGCAAATGCTGAAATAATCAAGGACACAGGAGAAGTAACATTCTTTGATTCTTGTTGATCTTGCCATTGGGTGCGCATAGATAAAGAATCTTTGCCAACAGGAATAGAAATTCGTAATGCTGGGCATAACTCTAAACCTACTGCTTTGACGGCGTCATATAATTTAGCATCTTCTCCAAAAGATCCACAAGCTGCCATCCAATTAGCCGACATTTTGATATGAGAGATATCTCTTACATCAGTACTTAATATATTCGTGATAGCTTCACTGACTGCCATTCTTGCTGCAGCAGCTGAATTAAATACCGCAATAGGTGATCTTTCACCCATGGCCATTGCTTCGCCACGATAACCCGAATAGTCCATCATGGTAACAGCACAATCAGCTACCGGAACTTGCCAAGGACCGACCATTTGATCTCGATGAGACAAACCTCCAACGGAACGGTCTCCAATGGTAATTAGAAAAGATTTACTCGCAACCGTTGGGTGTTGTAATACCTGAAAGATAGCATCTTGTAATGGAAATTCTGACCATTCTGATCGGTAAGAAGTCTGCTCTACTCGCTCTACATTGCGATGTGTCAGAGGAGGTTTTCCAAGTAATACCTCCATGGGGATATCAATCGGTAAATGCTGACGATTTGATTCATCATGATGATCATCAAACAAGACCAATTGACGATCTTTCGTTGTCTTACCAACTACGACAAAGGGACAACGCTCTCTTTCACAAATGGCTTTAAAACGGCTCAAATCATGTTCTTTGATGACCAAGACATATCGTTCTTGAGATTCATTACACCAAATTTCTGCAGGACTCATCCCTGTCTCTTCAAGAGGAATTCGTCTCATATCAAAAATAGCACCAAGCTTTGCACTATCCGCTAACTCAGGAAATGCATTCGATAAACCACCAGCGCCAACGTCATGAATAGAAACAATTGGATTATTTGTGCCAAAACGAATGCAGGTATTGATAACCTCTTGCGCACGACGTTCAATTTCTGGATTACCACGCTGTACAGAATTAAAGTCTAAATCCTGGGCATTCGCACCCGTATTCATTGAACTTGCGGCGCCACCACCCATACCAATCTTCATGCCTGGACCGCCGAGCTGAATTAAAAGATCACCTTCTTGAATATCTTTTTTGAGGGTATGTTCATCACGAATCGAACCTATACCGCCGGCAATCATGATCGGTTTATGGTAGCCCCAGCGCTTTCCTAACAAGCTTTGTTCATATACACGAAAGTATCCTCCAAGTACCGGACGACCAAACTCATTATTAAATGCTGCGCCACCAATCGGGCCCTGAATCATAATATCTAAGGGCGAGGCAATGGTATTAGGTTTTCCGTAAGGTGATTGTTCCCAAACCATAGACATTTGTGGAATATGTAAATGCGATACAGAAAAACCTGTTAATCCCGCTTTTGGCTTACCACCGATTCCAGTGGCACCTTCATCACGAATTTCTCCACCAGCACCTGTTGATGCTCCAGGGAACGGCGATATTGCTGTGGGATGGTTATGGGTCTCCACCTTCATTAAGGTATGGACAAGCTGATGACGCTCTTCATATAAATTGGTCTGTGGAGATGGTCCCCAGACACCGGCTTCACAGCCCTCCATAATGGCAGAATTATCTGAATAAGCAACCACAGTACCTTTAGGTTGTAAGCGGTGTGTATTACGAATCATCCCAAATAAGGTTTGATCCATATTTTGTCCATCAATCGTCCATGAGGCATTAAAAATTTTGTGTCGACAGTGTTCACTATTCGCTTGGGCAAACATGATAAGTTCAACATCCGTCGGATTACGATTTAAGGATGTAAAGCTATTTACCAAATAAATGATTTCATCATCAGAAAGTGCTAATCCTAGTTCTATATTTGCTTGATCAAGAGCTGCCCTGCCCCTACTCTTCAAATCAATTAATTTGAATTCTTGATCAGTTAATACTTGATATTGATGTTCAAGAACTGCTACATCAAGAACTACTGACTCTGTCATACGATCATGCGTCAGTTGATATAAAAGCTGTTCTTGATCATTTGATAAATTCGTTTTTGTGGTGTATCTAAACTCGATACCTTTTTCAAGACGGAGTAATTGAAAATTACATAACTTAGCTATTTCAGTAGCTTTACTTGCCCATGGAGAAATAGTTCCCACTCGAGGAATAACATAATAGCGCTTCGCACGCTCAAGAACAGTTTGATGAACACTTGATAGGTTCAATAACCGTTGTAATTGAGATAGCTGTTCTGAACTTAATACAGTTTCAGTCCAAATTAAAAATTGTTCAAGAGCCTCAATGGACGTGACAGGAAGATGATGCTTTTGAAAAGTATCAAGTAGTCCTTGCTGACGAAATTGAGAAAGTGCGGAGGATCCGGATAAAAGGCAAAAAATAGGCATACCTAGATTATACGAAATGCCGTCACGATTCAGTTAAATGATGATTGGCTGATCGGGTAATTCATTTGGTGTAATGACCTCAGCAGGATAATGTTCGCGTAAAACTTCATGAATCCGTTCAATTCCTAATAGGACACCATCCTCGAATTGCTGATTTTTCAGTAAAACTTCCATTTCTTTACAAACTTTTACCCAATAATCCTGTCCAGCCTTCACATGTATATTTCTGTCAGCAATAATTTCAAAATCATGATCTGCCATTAGAAGATAGATTAAAACTCCATTATTTTCTGCAGTGTCCCATACCTGAAATAAAGAGAATATTTCTATAGCCCTCTCTCGAGCGGATTGGCGATGATAAAGAGCTATTGGAGAGAGTGAAGTTTCAACAATAAATCGAATTTGACCACTGTGCGTCATCTCACTTTTAGCAATAGCTTGCTCAATGCGGATTAATACATCTTGATTAAAGTGTTTGTTTGTATTCCCACTACTAGCAAATAAGTGTTTTAAAAGTCTTGAAAAATAGTCCATTACCATCCTCCGGAAGCACCGCCTCCACCAAAACCGCCGCCCCCACCACCGAAGCCGCCACCGCCTCCACCAAAACCACCCCTACTACCAAATCCGCCACCACCGCCACCAGGAAAAATAATTGGGCCACCTCTTCCACCGAGCCCGCCCATCATCGATGCTACAAACCCAATCAACCCAGCAATAATGGCGATTCCAATAATGCCAGTCATAACAAAAGCTAAAAATCCAACAATACCTGCGGTTGTTAAACCACCAATTGCTTTGCCTAAGACCTTCTTCAGTACACCACCTAAAAAGAGTGAAATCATAAATGCAATTAATAAAACACCTTCAACCCCACTCGAATCATTAGCATTACTAGCTTCACTTCTTTTTTGAACTGGGGGAGGCAATTCCTCACCATTGACAACCGAAATTAGGCGATCAATACCGGCATTGATGCCCTCATAAAACTGCCCTTGACGAAAATATGGAGTAATAATCTCTGAAATAATTCTTTTAGCAGTTAGATCATTAACTGCGCCTTCAAGCCCGTATCCAACCTCAAAACGGAGTCGACGATCATCTTTCGCTACTAGTAACAAAACACCATCATCAACTTTTTTTCTTCCTAACTGCCATTTCTCAACGACTCTTAAAGCATATTGTTCGATTGCTTCAGGTTGGGTAGTAGAAACAATCAAAATAGCGATTTGGCTACCTTTTTGAGCCTCAAAAGCAGCTAATTTTTGCTCCAAACTACTAACTTGACCCTGTGTTAATGTTCCAGTTAGATCCGTAACTTGGGATTTTAATACCGGAATTTTTACTAAATCTGAATCTCTTGCAGAACTCTTCTCAAATGCAACGCCACGACTCGTAGGAACATTAATCTGGTTTTGAGCACAAACGGAGGAAGAGCCAGTAAAGATGACCGTAAATAAGAAAAAAAGTGCTAGAAACTGTCGTTCTAGCACTCTTATAAATTTGAGCATGGATTACTTAGAGTTGTTGAACTGAACTGTTGGAGGCTTTGCTATAACGGCCTCATTCTCAACCGTGAAGTTAGGTTTTGCTTTGTAACCAAAAATCATCGCAGTTAAATTATTAGGGAATGTTCTTACAGAAAGGTTATATTCTTGGACAGCTTTAATGTAACGATTTCGAGCTACCGTAATACGATTTTCTGTGCCCTCTAACTGAGCAGATAAATCTCTAAAGTTTTGATCCGATTTAAGAGCTGGATAATTTTCAGATACAACCATCAACCGAGATAAAGATCCTTTTAATTCATTCTGAGCTGCAATATACTTTTTGAAGGCTTCAGGATCGTTAATTAACTCTGGTGTTGCTTGCATTGAACCAACGCGTGATCGAGCTTCCGTAATCTGCGTTAAAACTTCTTTTTCTTGAGTTGCGTAACCTTGAACTGTGGCCACTAGATTTGGAATCAAGTCTGCACGACGTTGATATTGATTTAATACTTCTGCCCAATCAGCTTTTACTTGCTCATCGGTTGTTTGGAAGGTGTTATAACCACAACCGTGAAGAAATAAAGTAATTATTGTAAAAAATGAAAAAATCAGGCTACGCTTAAACGTTAGATTCATAACTGTCCTTAATATAAATATATTCATAATTTAATCTTCAATTATGAAAATTAATCGTTTTTCAAACATTCACTCATGAATGCTCTGAAATCTGCTTGATTACGCCCTTTACCCATAGAAGAACATTCCCCCATTTTCATCTGTTGAGGTGTTAATTGTTTACCATTTTTGTCAACATCATTTGGGCCAGGCTTAAGATCTCCAATTTTTGCTCTAGCTGCTGCACCCTCAGCAGCAGGAGATCCAGCTGGAGCAGAAGATTTAGGAGCTTGCTTTGCAACAGGTGCTTTTTCCTTTACTGGTTCAGGTTCTTTTTTAGGTGATGGTAAAGGTACTGGATTAGCAGGCGTTTTAACTTCTGCTTGTTTTGCTACATCTTTTGCTTCTTGTTTTTTCTCTAAAGCAGAACTGTCAGCAGTTTTCTTAGATGCTGCGGCTTTCTCCGCTGCTTCCGCCTTTTCTTTGGATACTTTATCTGACTTATCTTTTAATGCAGCTTCTTTATCGTCTTTAGCTTTGCTTGCCTTTTCTTTGACCTCTGCAGTATTGTCTTCTTTAGCTTTCGTTACTTTCTCTTTTGCTGCGGGAGTAACGTCTTCCTTCGCTTTAGTAACCTTCTCTTTTGCTGCAGGAGTACTTTCTTCTTTAGCTTTAGAAGCTTTCTCTGTCTTTTCTTTTGCTAAAGACTCTTTATCTTCTTTAGCTTTGGTGGCTTTATCTACTTTTTCTTTTGCTAAGGACTCTTTTTCTTCCTTTGATTTGGCGAGCTTATCTGCTTTATCTTTGGCAATTTTTTCTTTTTCTTCTTTAGCTTTAGTAATCTTTTCTGATTTCTCTTTGGCAGCAGCTTCTTTGGCTTCTTTCGCTTTCAGGGCATCTTGCTCTTTTTTTGCCGCGACTGCTTTCTTTTCTTCAGCAATTCGTGCTTTTTTTTCTTCAGCTGTTTCTTTCTTTACAACTGACTCAGTGGCTTGCTTAGCTTCTTTAGGAGGAGCAGTTGTATCGACTGGATCTTTAGCAAAAGCCAAAGACAATGAGAATAAACAAAAAGCAATTAATATTTTTTTCATTATTTTTCCTTTGTGTATTAAATTGGCTATTTCAATGCTTCATACCAAACAACCTGCCTTTAATGTTAAAACTCTATCACATTGCTGAGAAACTTCTGTGTCGTGGGTAACCATCACAATGGTAGTGCCAAAATCTTGATTTAGTTCGAACAAAAGCTCTATCACTTTTTGGCCATTTTCGGTATCTAAACTACCCGTTGGCTCATCTAAGAATAAAACTTGAGGTTTACTTATAAATGCTCTAGCTAGAGCGATACGTTGTTGCTCTCCCCCAGACATGGTGGAGGGATAATGATTTGCACGTTCGGAAAGACCGATTCTAGCCAATAAATTCTCTGCAAAATCAATTGACTCTGGATTAATATTTCCAGAAATTTCAAGGGGTAAGCAAATATTTTGAAAGGCATTCAGTTCAGGTATTAATAAAAAAGACTGAAACACAAATCCAACATCATTTTTACGCAAGGCTGAACGTTGATCTTCGTTCAGCTTTTTTAACTCTTGACCGAACAAATGAACTGATCCTTCATATTCTGGATCTAGACCTGCCATAATGCTTAATAGGGATGATTTCCCCGAGCCAGAAGCACCTAAAATTGCTATCGTTTCTTTTGGGTAAATGGCAAAATTGATATCACTTAAAATGTTGAGTAATCCGGAATGAGCAAAAACCTTTTTTTGCAAATTTTTTACTTCAACTAATGGATTGTTAAGCATAAAAGCCTACAGATGAATAGATCAAAACTTATTATCATACAGAAATTTATTTTTCTAATATCACTGATGTTTTGTGGATTGAATCTATCAGCGCAAGAAAAAGTGATACATCGAATTCTTGTCTTGGGCGATAGTATTTCTGCTGGATATGGCTTACCTGCAAATGCAAGTTGGGTTAACCTTTTACAAGATAACTTAAAGAAAAATAATGATTCTTTTACCTTATTTAACTCGAGTATTAGTGGTGAAACATCAGCAGGTGGTAAAGTTCGTATCGCAAATCTTCTCCAACAACACCAGCCCAATATTATTATTTTAGAACTTGGTGCAAATGATGCATTACGAGGCTTTCCGCTCAATACAAGCTATCAAAACTTACTTCAAATCATTCAGATGTCTAAGGCTAAAGGCGCTAAAGTCCTTATTTTGGGAATGCGAATCCCAAGTAATTACGGCCCAGAATACACTGCGCAGTTTGCTAATATGTTTGTTGATCTTAGTAAAAACACAAAAAGTGCTCTCGTCCCCTTCTTTTTTGAAGGAATCGCCACCAAGCGAGAGTATTTTCAAGATGATGGAATACACCCTAATCAAGCAGCACAAATCATTCTATTAAATAATATGCTTCCTGAGTTCAAAAAGTTATTGAAGTGATTTCAATTTTTTGACTGGAAATCGTTCTTTCATATTCGAAAAATAAGCAGCTAATTCATTTTGCAGATTTAAATCTGCAATCTGCTTGAATTGTTCAATTTGCGCTTTGGGATTATTCTCTTTTGTTTCTCTCACTTGAGTAACACGATAAAGTGCAATACCAGAGCCCGGAAGCTTAGCAGAAACAACTTGAGGTAACTTAGTTGGGTCTACACCAAAAATCTTCTCAAAAGGCTCTCCACTTAAATCCAATGGTTTATTTCTAGAAACCCAAACCGACTTGGAAAATTCTTTACCTGGCAATTTTGCGCTTGGATCACTTTGCATTTTTTCAACCAACTGACTTCCTTCTTTAACAGCCATTTCTTCAGCTTTTTTGGCCCGAACTAATTTTTCAATATCAGCCTTCACTACGTCAAAGTTTTGGGTTTTAGATTCATTGAATTGAGTAACATGTACAGAAATTAAATCTCCATTAGGAAGCTGAACTACCTCTGAATTTTTATTTAATTTCAAAACATCATCTTTAAATATCGTTTTTAATACTTTCGACTCATTAATCGGATGACCTTTAGCTAGGGATGCTTTGCCAGATGCGCTCACACCTGATGCCTTTTGAATTGTTAATTTTAAAGAATCAGCCACAGCTTGGAGGCTATCTGCCTGCTCATAGACGATATTGGCAAAAGAGTCAGCCTTTTTCGCAAATTCTTTCTCATCTATTTTTGCATCTCGTTGCAAAATAACATATTCAACATCTGCTGTTGGGGTTGTCTGAAAATCACTTGGATGAGCTTGGTAATAGTCTTTCAACTCAGACTCTTCCACTTTTATATTTTTAGCGTATTGATCTGCCAAGAAAAACACGACTTGAACTTCTCTTTCAATACCATACGCAGCAATCAATTTTTCCGATACGGTATTTGAGTTGATACCTTGCTGATTAGAGGCAATCGCATTTTGTAAATCTGCACTCATTAACTCAGAGCGTTTGATATTTTGGAATTGATTCACACTAAGGCCATTACTTTGCAGTAGTTGTTTATATTTTTCTGCATCGATACTGCCATCAGATTTTTTTAAGGCTTGAATTTCAGGAAAGCGATTCAATTCTTTTGTTAAACGCTCATCAGAAACTTGCAGATGTAATGACTGTAATTCATTTTTGAGTAGTTTTTGTTGAATGATTTGATCGAGAACATTTGATTTAAAAGCACTTGAATTTGCATATTCAGCGGGTAAACCACTTTTAGCTGCTTGGTTTTTTAAAGTGTTATCAAACTCAACTCCGGTAACAAGATCCTTACCAACCTTAGCAATATCAGAATCTTTACTACCCATATTGGTATAGCTTTCAACCCCAATAAAAGCAAAGGATGGAAGTATTAAAGCCAGTAAAACAATTTGTAGTAGTTTTTGATGTGTGCGAACGAATTCAAACATGGGAAATGATTATTTAGTAGTAATGGCTAGAGTATAACGGAGAGGAAATTGTGGTGGGTGCTGACGGGATCGAACCGCCGACATTCTGCGTGTAAGGCAGACGCTCTACCATCTGAGCTAAGCACCCTTTTGAAGAAATCATTAAAAAAATAACTTCAGAAAGCTTTCTAGATTTAAATATCCAAACCAAGAAAGTCTTCTATTATATATTGAAATTTTCTAGAATTCAATCTTCTTAATGCTTTAATACTTCCTCAGTCTCAGGTTTTGGAGGTGTAGCATCCTTAGCGACGACAAGCTCTTCCTCTGTGAGGGCTTTTGGTATTGTCTCAAGTGCCATTTCTAAAACCTTATCAATCCAGCGAACTGGAACAATTTCAATTGAATTTTTCACATTATCAGGGATTTCCGTTAGATCTTTTACGTTTTCCTCAGGGATTAATACCGTCTTGATACCACCACGATGGGCTGCAAGAAGTTTTTCTTTTAATCCACCAATTGGTAGAACTTCACCACGGAGGGTAATTTCACCTGTCATAGCAACATCTGCTTTCACTGGAATACCAGTCAAAATTGATACGAGTGCCGTTGAAATCGCGATACCAGCTGAAGGCCCATCTTTCGGTGTAGCTCCCTCTGGAAAGTGGATGTGGATGTCTTTTTTCTCAAACATCTCTTCACGAATCCCAAGTTGTCTTGACCTTGAACGCACGACAGAACGAGCAGCTTCTACAGACTCTTTCATCACGTCACCAATTGAACCCGTACGAATAATATTACCTTTACCTGGCATGAGAGCTGCTTCAATGGTTAATAAATCGCCGCCTACTTCAGTCCATGCAAGACCTGTAACTTGACCAATCTGATTTTCTTTATTTGCAAGGCCAAAATCATAGCGTTTCACAGATAAGAATTTCTCTAAATTACTTGAATCAACAACAATTGGGGCCTGCTCTTTTTTCAACAGCAATAATTTAACAACTTTACGGCAGATTTTACTTATTTCACGCTCCAGAGCACGCACACCTGCTTCGCGAGTGTAATAGCGAATAATATCTTGTATTGCCGATTCTTTAACATCGATTTCACCTAGCTTTAAACCATTATTTTTAATCTGTTTAGGTAAAAGATATTTCATTGCAATATGGGTTTTTTCATCTTCTGTATATCCAGCAAGACGAATCACTTCCATACGATCTAATAAAGGACCAGGAATATTCAGTGAGTTTGAGGTAGCAACAAACATCACATCGGATAAATCAAAATCAACTTCGACATAATGGTCTTGGAAAGTGTGATTTTGCTCTGGATCTAAAACCTCTAGCATCGCACTCGCCGGATCACCTCTAAAATCCATCCCCATCTTGTCGATTTCATCCAATAAGAACAAGGGATTTCGCACACCAACTTTTGTCAAACTACTCAAAATCTTTCCAGGCATGGATCCAATATAGGTTCTTCTATGGCCACGAATCTCAGATTCGTCACGGACACCACCTAGAGCCATTCTGACAAATTTACGATTTGTTGCTCGCGCAATGGATTGACCTAAAGAGGTTTTTCCAACACCAGGAGGCCCAACTAAACATAAAATTGGAGCTTTTACTTTATCAACACGTTGCTGAACCGCAAGGTATTCTAAGATACGTTCTTTGACCTTATCAAGGCCATAATGATCATCATTTAAAACCGACTCAGCATGAGTAAGATCGTTATTAACCTTGCTTTTTTTCTTCCAAGGTAAATTAATTAAGGTATCAATGTAATTACGAACGACTGTGGCCTCAGCTGACATTGGAGACATCAACTTCAATTTTTTCAATTCTGATTCAGCTTTTTTCAGAGCTTCTTTAGGCATTTTTGCGAGTTTGATTTTCTTTTCTAACTCTTCTAAATCGGCACCCTCTTCACCCTCTCCAAGTTCTTTTTGAATGGCTTTCACCTGCTCATTCAAGTAGTATTCACGCTGACTTTTTTCCATCTGACGCTTCACACGTCCACGAATACGTTTCTCAACTTGTAAGATATCAATTTCGCTCTCTAATTGACCTAAGAGACTCTCAAGACGCTTCACCACATCACTCATTTCAAGCAATAACTGCTTTTGATCTAGCTTGATGGGTAAATGAGCACAAATGGTATCTGCTAAACGACTAGCGTCATCAATTCCAGTTAAGGAAGCTAAAATTTCCTGAGGAATCTTTTTGTTTAATTTTACATATTGGTCAAATTGAGCAACGATGGCTCGTTTGAGGGCTTCTGTTTCAGATTGATCAACATTAGCAATTGCTTGCGGTGTAGCTTCACAATTAAAGTAGCCTAAAGAATCTTCAATTTGACTGACGTCAGCTCTTTGCGTACCTTCAACTAATACCTTAACAGTGCCATCAGGTAATTTCAACATTTGCAAAATATTAGCAATGCAACCAACATGATATAAATCTTGAACCGTTGGTTCATCTTTAGAAGCTGTTTTTTGGGCTACTAACAAAATACTTTTACCAGTTTCCATTGCGGCTTCAAGCGCCTTAATAGACTTTGGTCTTCCTACAAACAATGGCATGACCATGTGCGGAAACACTACTACGTCACGCAAGGGTAGCAATGGTAACTGAATCGGTTCAGTTGGTAAGAGTAAATTGCCAGGCATATTTAAATCTCCAATTAGGCGAAAAGCATTAAATAAGTATTTCTACAGAGTATTTAGTGCCAAATGGTTCAATAACAAGATTAGAATACACTTTTTTTATTGAACATGAGAACTTCTAGGCATTTTTTGGGAATCGCTTCAAGCTAAACCAAGTAAAAGCTTAAGCTACAGAGGATGAGTTGTGATGAACTA
>Ga0114963_10001481_pt1 | contig 16242 bp, 15 predicted proteins | sample C_131016_EF_Meta_FD_87019 | JGI IMG/M metagenome (GOLD analysis project Ga0114963, IMG submission 87019) | Freshwater microbial communities from Lake Croche, Canada to study carbon cycling - C_131016_EF_MetaG | ecosystem: Environmental > Aquatic > Freshwater > Lake | place: Lake Croche, Canada...
CTTTTCCTGGGTGATGAGGCTTGAGGCGGTCCGTGGACCACGGACCTTGGGTCCCTTGTGTCCCTTGACCAATTTCTAAAATTATCTCCCGATTCATTGCATAAGGCGTCCCCCCTATTTGGGGTGTGCGGTTTGGAGGTGCACCCTATCAAACCCGAATAGTCATATTGGGGCACATACCAGAATATTTTGAACTGGCTATGTGCCCGCATCTGAACTGGCACCAGTGAGCGTGGCCATCGCAGCGCTGGAGGCGATAAAGTTTATGACCTGGAGAGCAAGGGAGAGAGCCGTCGAAATATTATCCTCAAGCCCTCTCGGTAAAGCCTAATTGTCCTATCAAAATGGATGCAAGTCCTCACCCCAAAAGAATTTCCTCGAGATCTCAAAGACGAGTAAGGGGCAATATCAATTGGCTCGTATCACCGCGCAGCCGGGTCTAGGGCCGGCATTGCCGGTCGGCTGTGTGGTATAGTCATCCGCATCGCGGTGGACGATGAGGCCGCGTCCTATGATGCTCGTTTGACCGGGCGAAACCCTGAGAAGCTTGGTCTCGAAGCTAAATTCAGCAACTCCGCTTGCATCGGCTTTCAAGGAAACGAGATCTCCGACGTGATGGGTATGATCACCATGTCTACCATGTGCTGTGCCCGAAGGGTTGAAGTGACCGCGGGTTGCCATACCGTCGTCAGTACAATCTGCTGCTTCATGGACGTGGAAGCCGTGTTCTCCGGATGGTCTGAGCCCTGTTATGCGTCCGCTGACAAAGACAACGTCGCCACGTTCGACGAAACTTACTGTGCCTTGTGGGTTCATCCCGGCGGCAGAAGCTACGGAGGTGGGGGATACAACAGCCGTAGCCTTCAGTTCCTGTGCCTCTGCCGAAATCAAATGGAACATGTATCCAGAACCCAAAAGAGCTAAAGACAAGATCTTTGCGGCCTTAGGGTTATGTGTCGCCATTTCAGCCTCCATGAAAAAATATATTCTAAACATAGTGCCTTTGTGATGGGGTCTCAAGTTCATTTCTTGATCTTAGGACAACGGACCTTAACTCCTTTTTTATTTTCAATTGAAAGTAGAGCCTGAGGGTGCTTTTAGACGCTAACCATATCCCGACAGTGGCCACCACTAATTACAACAAGCCCATTGTAACGGCGCTTAATTCGTCCATATTGTCGTTTGTTCAAGCTGCCCGCGCGTCCCTCACCTAAGCCGCGAACTTGGCGACAGACAACTCGCTTGCAAAGGAGACCCGTCGTGCCGCTGTCTTATACGCAGAATTTGGAAGACTACCATCTGGCATTGGCCTTCGAGGGACAAAAGACCGGCTTCTATATTGACGTCGGAGCCGGGCACCCTGTTGCCGACAATGTGTCTCTCTGGTTCTACGAGCGCGGCTGGAAAGGCATCGTGGCGGAACCACAGAGCGATTTGGCAAGACTCTATGGCTCAATAAGACCGGACGATATCGTACATCAGGGGCTGATCGGTGCATCGACAGGCGAAGCAGATTTCTTTCATGTCAATCACCTGCACGGCTTTTCGACAACCGTTAAGAATTTCGCTGAAAACGCGAAAACCTTCGGAGTGGACTATACTGCGACCCCCACTGCCATGATCACGCTGGCCGACCTTTGCTCCCTTCACTGCGTCACGACAATCGACTTCCTGAAAATTGACGTGGAGGGCGCTGAAGGTGACGTGCTAGCCGGCAATGACTGGACACGGTATCGGCCCAAAATCATTGTCGCCGAGGCTGTGTCGCCCGGCAAGGGTGAACCGATGTGGGAGACGTGGGAGCCCTTGCTGATCGCCAACGGCTACAGGTTCCGGTTGTTCGATACACTGAACCGCTTCTATGTGGCGGAGGAATGCCCCGACCTGTTCGAGCGGCTGCCTGCAGAGCGTGCGCCATGGGACGCCGTCATTCACATGTACGAAATCGGTCGTGCGCCAGAATGCGCCAGACACCCTGACCATAATCTGGCCGCGCAGCTAGCGCGAGGCCTCTGGGCAGCGCTACCCGAACTGGATCCCGCGCTGGTCTCGGAATTCCTGCTTAGGGGCTCAACACCCTCCAGCGACGCAACTGCGCTATGGACGCCCGACCGGGCTGGGCGTATTGCTCTTGGACGTATTGCTTGCGGTTACGATGGTGGCCAAATCCACGAAGATTGATTTAGAACAGGATGTCGAGACCAGTTTACCATGTCGAAACTGATACCGGGTTCGACTTAGCGGGTGCAGCTGGACGGGCTCATTTCGGCCTTTGCGAAGGGCTGGGGAGCGGTGACAGCTCTATGCTTCAGCCGACACGATATACCAATGTATTCGACCGCACACGACCTTGTCGGAAAAGCAAGATTTTGTGACACTCTCTTCTGATGTAATCAATATTACTGATGCTGGGCATCAAAAACGGTTGATGATAACCTGGTTGCTCCTCTGGATGAGGTCATCTAAAATGATGTACTGGCTTTCCGTCGGGTGGGGGCAATAGACCTTTCCGAACGTGTGCCGGTTTATTTTAGGATAAATATCCATGGATCATAGCATAACCGGCGGCTGTCTGTGCGGAAAACTGGCTTATGAGGTGCCTGGCCCCATTACGGCCATTGACTATTGCCATTGCTCGCGTTGCCGAAAGGCCAGCGGCAGCGCATTTGCAGCCGTCACCTCGGTGTCCAGATCGCATTTCAAAATCATCAAGGGCCTGCAATATCTCAAATCCTACAAGACCGATGCGGATTTTGAGCGTGTCTTCTGTTCGGAATGCGGCTCGCAACTCTACAGCATCAGGCCAGCCCTTGCCGACACCATCCGGCTGAGATTGGGCTCGATTGATACACCCATTGACGGCACGGTCTCAGCCCATATTTTCGCTTCATCGAAAGCAGATTGGCATGACATCTGTGACCAAGTCCCGCAATATCAGCAAAGACGACCGATCCCTTAGCCCGCAAGCGCGTGTGAGCTTTTTCTCCGAAGCAGTATCTTCAGGGTGTGTTCTCCGTTGATTTGAAACCCAGCCAAGGGGCTGTTGTATCGGCGGCTCAGGGGTTGCGTGCCTGGAGCCTGACGGCTGTTTGCACCAGAACCAGCCTGTTGACCGGATCCACAAAGATCGACTGACCGCGAACGCCAGGAAAGGCAAAACTGCCATCTTTTGCGGGAAACTTCCAGGTCTGGAAGCCGAAGCCGAGCCACCGCCTGGTTTGAGCGGGGCTAGAATGCGGGCGGGTCATGTCCCGCCACCATGAAAGGAGCCATAGAGGCATCTGACCTTGTCAAGCGCTTTACCGCCATAGAGATTCCGTTACAGCCATGGCCAGATCAAAGCTTTGTCGGAGCGTCTGAACAACCGTATCCCGCCTCCCTCGCCAGGTTCTGCGATCTGGGGCAAACTGGAAGAACTCAGGCCCGCGCTGCCTTCATCCCATGAAAGCAGGATACCAACTCAAACAGACCCCATTCATCGCTGGGCAATATCTTGCCAAACGAAAGCACAATGAAAATTGCACTGGAAAAGCAGGCCGCATACGGCCAGAGCGGTCAACCAAAGCTCTCGCGAAAAGCGGATGGATGTTGGGTCTCCGGAATAAATTTGATTTACTATTTAATGTGATTTTAATTGCTGCAGCCCTCAAGCTGTCCTAAGGTCGCAAGTGGTCGGCTATGTATATCTGATCAACTCCGCTGGCCACTTTTAAGGACATTATGTGCGACACACGCAGGAGGTTTCCAACAAGCGTAAAGTGAACCGAGTCATCCGCTTGTCCGGATTACCCGGTCTATCCGGGCTGTGCCTATGCGTTCTGGTCGGCCTTTTTGCGTTTGATGCCAGAGCCGAAAATCAGGCGGGTCAACCCCAATCAATTTTCCAACAAACAAGTTCAGAACAAGACAGAGGCAACAAAATCCCCGACAACCATATCGGTGCTTTTTTCGGGATGTCGCCGAGTTATTCAGGCTCCAACAAATTCAGCAAAACAGCCCTTCCCGATGTCGATGTGACCATCGACAAGCGCATTTTCATCAACACCGACAATGGCGTCGGCGCCTATCTGATCAACCAGAATGGCTGGACCTTCGGTCCCTCGATGTTTGTGCGGCTCGGCCGCTATCAACTGTCTCAAAGCAGCCTGAGAGGCCTGCACACCATCAAATCCACCCCTGAAATGCGGCTGTCGGGCGGCTATGATTTCGGTGTCTGGGATATTTCTGCAGCCTTTTCGCATGATGTCGAAGGCGGCGGCGGCAATACATTCGAACTGAAGGCATCGACGACACTGCCTATGGTCGACAAGCTCTATCTGATGCCCTCGATCAGCATGATGCTGGCCGATCGGGAATTCATGAACACATGGTATGGTATCACCGAGGCTGAAAGCACGCAGACCCGCTACAAGGCCTTCCACCCCCGTGGTGGAATCGAGAGCTTTGGAAGCAGCGTATCGATGACCTATTTGCTTGACAAGAATTGGGCACCTTTTGCCAAGGTGGATTTGCGCTATCTGATGGGACCAGCCGCAAATAGCCCTCTCGCAAGCAATCGTTTGCAGGCCACATTCGGGGTGGGACTGAGCTATCTGTTCGACTGAGAACCGCTTTCGTTCGGCTCGCTCTCATCATCGGACCGCTTCATTTTGATGCCGTATTTTTTCAGCCTGTGCCAGAAACTGCGTTCGGGGATCCCCAAAGCCTCGGCGGCGCGCACCTGAACACCGTCATTCTGGCGCAGGGCTTCCAGCAAATAGGTTTTTTCGATCCGCTCCAGTTCGTCGTCCAGATGCTGGGGCACGCCGGTCCGCAGGGGTGCCGAGCCGTCATTTTCAAACAAATAAGGCGGCAGATCGGGCACATCGATGGTCGATGACCGGCACACGATTACGGCGCGTTCGACGCAGTTTTGCAGCTCGCGGATATTGCCGGGCCAATGATAGGCCTGCATGGCTTTCATCGCACCGGGAGTGAAGGCGACAATCGCCTTGCCCATTTCCTCGTTGAAATGCTGCAAGAAATTGGCGGTCAGCAAAGACACATCTTCCGAGCGGTCACGCAAGGCGGGCAATTCGATCGGAAACACGTTGAGCCGGTAAAAGAGATCGTCGCGGAATTGCCCGCCGACGACCGCCTCTTTCAGATTGCGATGGGTGGCGGCGATGATGCGGACATCCACCTGCTCGGTCTTGTTGGAGCCTACCGGCTCGAAACTGCGCTCTTGCAACACACGAAGGATTTTGGCCTGCGTCGGCAGAGGCATATCGCCGATTTCATCCAGAAATAGCGTCCCGCCATGGGCGGCACGGAACCGCCCTTCGCGCTGTGACAGCGCACCGGTAAAAGCTCCTTTGACGTGGCCGAACAATTCGCTTTCCAGCAATCCTTCCGGAATAGCGGCACAATTGACGGCCACGAACGGCTTGGTCCGACGCGGACTGTTGAAGTGGATGGCCTTGGCCACCATTTCCTTGCCGGTACCGCTTTCACCAGTCAACAATACGGTCGCGCGGCTTTCGCAGACCTCGCTGATCGCCTCGATCACCCGACGGAAAGACGGGCTGTTGCCGACAAGCTGGTTGAAACTGTACCGGCCCTCGATTTCGGCCCGTAGCCGCCGGTTGTCCTTCACCACCTCGGTGAGCTTGAGTGCCTGGGCAATGGCCGTGGCAATTTCGTCGATTTCAAACGGCTTGGAAATGAAATCGAACGCCCCTTCTTTGACCAGATCGACGGCATCGCGCAGAGAGGCATAGGCGGTCAAGATGATGACAGCGGTATCAAGATTACGGCGTTTGATTTCATTCAGCAGACCGCGTCCGTCCATATCGGGCATTCTGAGATCGGACAGCACCACATCCACCCGCTCGCGGTCGACAATCACCAGAGCTTCGGCCACGCTGCTGCAGGCAGTCGCCGCATAACCGAGATCCGAGAGCGCTTCGCAGACCAGATTGGCCAGCCGTACCTCGTCATCGACCACCAGAATCCGGTAGGCTGGATAAAGGCCATCCGTCTGTGACTGATCTAGGGCCATTGCTATGCACTCCGTTGCCTGAGTTATATCAAGATATCAGGATGATCGGGCAGCAGGGAAAACCAGATCGAAGCAGGCACCATAGCCCGCCAGCTTGCGGTATCGTACCTGCCCGCCATGGGATTCCATAATACTCTGTACTTTGGCAAGACCAAGGCCCGACCCTTTGGATTTGGTCGTGAAAAACGGATCGAATACGCGGCCCAATATGGCGTCGGGCAGACCAGGACCGCTATCGAGCACCGTCAGCCTGACGCCATCGGCATCATGGGCCAGCCGGATGGTGATCACTCCGCCCCCTTCAACCGCATCAATCGCATTCAGCAACAGGTTCAGCACCGCCTGATAGAGATGGTCGGGATCGGCGAGCACCATCGGCAGTGCTGTATGCTCCTCGATCACACAGCTAATCGCGAGCCGGTCAAATTCGGGTTGCATGATCGCCTTGGCGCGCGTCACCACGGCATGAAGATCAAGCGGCTCCAGACGCGGCGGCGCGGCACGGGCAAAATCCAGAAAGTCATGGATCAGCCGGTCGATGCGTTTGACCTCGTCCGAGATGTAATCCATCATTTTGGCTTCCGAAGGCGCCAGATGCGAGCGCGAGCGCACAAGATCGGTCGAGGTCTTGATGATACCGAGAGGATTTCTGATTTCATGGGCAATCATCGCCGCCGCTTCACCTACGGCAGAGAATTTTTAGCGCCGGCGCAAATCTGCCTCGATGGCCCTGAACCGTTCCAGCTCAGAGGCCATGCTGTTGAACGAGCGGGCCAGTTCCTCAAGTTCCGACCCGCCTTTTTCCGTCAGCCGCTGGTGGAAATCACCATCGCCAATCGAGCGCACCGCCTTGGTGAGTTGCTGCAAAGGTCTGGCCAACAAACCCGACATCGCCACGCCAGCCAGCACCGACAGGATAAATCCACCGAGAAAAATCCCCATAAACAGATCAAGCTTGTTGATATGCCCGAACAGGTCCTGCTCCGGATTGACGCCAGCCGCCACAATTCCGACCAGCTCTCCGGTTGCTGAGCGCAACGGCACATAGGCAGCGAGATAGAGCGGTGATTCATCGCCCGGATCATAGATCAACGGCCCAACGCGCAATTTCAGGATTTGCGCGAGCGTCTCTGCATTCGGCTTGATCGAGGTCGCGATATCATAGGTTGGCGATAATTGCTCATCCCCGATCAGCGTCAGATTCAGTTTCTTGTTCTCGTAGACAAAAACCTCGAATTTTAGAGCCTGCACGATTTTGCCAAGCATACTGAACGTATCATTGAGCCAGTTGGCCACGATGATGGTGACAGTTTTGCCCTTGATATTGACGATATGGATCGCCCCGATCGCAAGCACCGAGCGGCCCTGGTTTTTGACGATGAAAATCGACCCCGTCGAACGATTGGGCAAAGGCCCGATCTCGGTAATGCCCTGCTCGCCGTAATAGCGCCATTGCTCGCCATCATGAATGGCCACGAAATCGGTTCCCAGCGCTGTCAGCAGCGACACGTCCGAGGCAATCTGCTTGTCCGGCAAGCCTTCGGACGAGGCGACAATCCGGCGGGCGATAATGCTGGAAACCCTCTGGGTGTTTTGCTGGACCTCTTCGACTTCGGCGGCAAAAAAATTCAGGGTTTCGGTCAGCCACTGGTTGAGATTTTTATCAAAGGCCGAGGACAGCAATTGCGCCGCCAACAAAGCGGTGATCAACATCGGCGGCACCGAGACCAGCAAGAAAGCGACGGTCAGGCGAAAGCGCAGGGTACCGAACGAAAACCAGCGTTTCATCACTCCTCCGCAGCATTACTGGCTTGATGTTCGGTGAGGCCCAGCATGACCACACCCGCAACAACCAGTGCACATCCGAGCAGTTGGACCGGCGCGAGCCTCTCATCCAGCCAGACATAGGCAAACACCGAGACGGTCACCAATTCCAGATGCGAGGCAGCAAACAGCGGACCGACATCCACCTCCTTCATCAAGGTCATATAGAGCACAAAGGCCCCGCAATAGGCCAAAACGATCATGAGAAAAGAGGGGGTCAGCAGCAAGCCTGTGAACCAGTCAAGAGTGAACTGCATCGCTCCCACCGCATTAGCGGTGAGCTTGAAGCCAATCTGGCCCAGCGTATCGCAGGCCACCAGGGCGAGAAATCCCAGGATGAAACCGCGTTTCATATGCCACCCCATCCCACCAGCGCAACACCGGCGACAATCAGGCTTATCGCCATCAGACGTTTTTTGGGCAGAGGCTCGCCGAACACAACATGGCCCATGACCAGCACCGACACAATATTGGCGCAGCCGATGAACAAGCCCATTGCCAGAGGCACTTCGGCCAGAAACGACAACCAGAACAACATTTCGAACACGAAGGCAGAAATGCCAAGCCACAAAAACGGACTGCGCGCCAAAGCCCGCCAATGGTCAAGCCCCTGCAGATCGCCGGTCGAGCGGGACGCATATTTGAAGGCCATCTGGCCGAATGTGTCGCAGACCAGATTCAACAGCCAGAACAGCACGGCCTGAAACGACATCATTGTGTCTCTCCCTTGCGGGACAGGTGGCGCAAATCGGGATCCTGGCGGTCAAAAGCCAGCCAAGGAGCCACTAGCCGCAACACACTGTTCAAAAGACGGTTGCGGTGATGGAAATAGAGCGCGGACCCGACCAGCCGGCTGCCATAGCGCAATTTGGCGGCATAGGCTGTCTGTCCGGTTTGCAGCATTGCGATATGATGGTCGATGCAATAGCGCACATTGGTCATCCAGCTGACGGCATAGAGGTTATGCTCGGGGCCGACAGGATAGCGCATGCCGAAGAATTTATCGATCACTCGGTGCTGTTCGACCAGCAGAAGGTTGAAGCCGACCAGCGCACCGTCGAGCCGGTAGAGGATGAATACAGCGCGCGCGCCCAGCGTTCTGGAAATCGTGCCGAAATAGCCTGCGGGCAGGGTTTCAAGCTCGTCATAATCATAACGGCTATTGAGGCGGGTATGCTCATAGAGCCCCTCGATCTCGTCGGCCGCCGTGCTGATATCGTAGCACTGTTCGATGGTCACTTGCGTGCTTGTCTTGAGCTTGCGCCGGATATCCTTGCGGGTGGCCGATGACAGGGAGGCCAGATAATCGGCTTCCGAACCGGCAATATCGAGGACGGCGACAGGCAGGCTGTTGACGCGCTGATAGTCTTGCTGTTGCAGGACGGGCACGAGCAGGGGCTCGTCGGGAGCCGCCAGATCCTTGACCATTACCAGTCCCGTCCCCGCTTGATGGGCGTGCGCGCGCAGACCCTGCATCATCACGGCGAATGCGGCGGCTTTGTCGATGTCGCCCAGAGTCGGATCAAAGCCGATATGGCAACGCTCGGCCAGCGCCGAACCGAGCCCGATCACATCGATGCGCAGAACACCGTCCCAAACGCTGTTCAACCAATCGGTAAAACGACGCAGCGGACCTTGCAGGCTGGTATCGAGCCGGTAGGATAGGCCCATCACCGGCGCAACGGCGATGATATGCCCCTCGCGCGCCACTGTGATCGCCGCCGGAACCGCGCCTGGATCCTGCCCATGACAGGCCCGATAATAGGCATGGGATTCGGCCTCATCCGGCAGGCAACGGTCCCAATCGGCGGCGGCAATTGTTTCGAAGGTCGGGTGCAGCGTGGCGATCATCACCTGCCCCTATCCGGCCGCGACAGTCGCGGCATCGCGATACGGGGCGGATGCCTTCAGGCCCGCAATGAATTCGGCACACCGGCGGATCACCAGATCACGCTGCCTGTCGATGGTCACCAGATGATAGGAATCATCGAGCACCAGCACATCCACCAAACCGCCCAGCTCTTTTTGCAAGGTGAAGGCGTTGGACAGGCCGGCAATATCATCCTCACGGGCATGGATGATCAGGGTCCGGGTTTTGATCGTGGACAGTTCGGCCATCACTGTCGCATTCAACCGCCATAATTCTCGGATCGACAGCGACGGCGTGCCCAGCAATCCGGCTTCGGCACTGTTGCCGCTGGTCATGGCCGCATGGATGATCTTGCGGATGCGCTCGTCCTTGATACCGAACGGAAAGGCTTCGACAAAGCGGAACCGCCGGCCGATCGGCGTGTCGATCAGCACCCTCAACAAAAAATTATACCAGGGCAGCGACCAGCCATCATAGCGCAAGGTCGGCCCGAACAGGGTCAGACCCGCGAGCTTGTCAGGATGTTTGGCGGCCAGATGCAAGGCCATGACCGCCCCCATCGACAGACCGCCGACCACCACGCTGGTGCATTGCCCGCGCAAGGTCTCCAGCGCGTCTTCGACGCTTTTGAACCAGTCATGCCAATCGGTCGCCAGCAAATCCTCTTCTGTGCCGCAATGGCCCGCCAATTGGCAGCAATGCACGGTGAAGCCTGCTTTGTGCAGGCCTCTGGCCACCACTTTCAACTCGACAGGGGTGCCCCCCAAGCCGTGGATCAGCAGCACGCCCACCGGACCGCCTGCATAAGTGAGTGTCATATCCTGTATCATTGCTCAGGCTCCGATGGACCGAAACATCTCCAGCAGCGCGGCATTGGTCTGCGCATTCAGATGGTGGTGGTGATCGGGGGGACGCGGTGTGTCCCGATCGAAATAAGACAGGCCGCGACGCCAGAGATCGTCAAAGACCGGCGGTGAATAATCACCGCAGACATCGATGCCGGTCACCTGATGATGCTCACCCAGAACATTCAGGATGGCCTCGACATGCTGTAGCGTCATGCAGCCCTGATCCCAATTGGTGACCGCCTGTTGCGGAACCAGAACATCCTTGTCGATGGTGATATAGACAGCGTGGGTGCGGATCAATGGCGACAGACGCAGCAGATGCGCCCTCAAATCGCCCTCGCCCATTGCATGCCAGTGCAGGTTCCGGCCTTTTTGGACCCAGCTGTCATTGTTGCCATAGCGGCCAAACACCAGCGAGGGCTTGTGCTGCCATGGCCAGACCACCAGACGTCCGCCAGCCACAGCCCTGAGATTGGCCGCTTTGACTTCCGGCCAATCGAGATCATCGCCAGACGGGCCGAGCGTGATCACCCGGTCCACCTGCGGCAGTTCGAGCGCGCAGTTGACCCAGGAGCCGCAGTTGATACTGCGCGGAAAGGTCACCCAATCGGGATGCTGGTCGAGATGGATCACGGTCACAGGGGTCTGGTGGCGCGCGATTAGCCCTGCTGTCAGATGGTGGAAATCCCCCGAACCATAAAAAAACACTTCGGCCCCGCGCCCGCTATGCTGATCCATGGCGGTGTTAATCCGCTCCTGCAATTTCTGCCATACAGCCTTATTGGCCACCAGACGGAGTTGCGGAGCAAGATCGGTAGCTTCGATACAGACGGCCTGACCAGCATCGACAAGAGCCGCCAGCGGCAATTGCCGCGTGACTGTCTGGTCAAGGTCAATCAGGCCGACCCGCATGCTTCAGGTCCGCGTGACGCGGTACAGCAGCACATCCAGCAGCTTGATGGCCAGATCGATTTCTTCATAGGACATGTGCAACGACGGAGCGAGCGTGACGACGTTTTTGTAATAACCGCCAATGTCGAGGATCAGCCCGTATTGCTTGCCGCCGACTTCGAGATTGCCGAGCAGCGCTTCATCGACCATCCGGTCGACAATTGCCTTGTCCGGTGTGAAGCCGTCGGACTGGCAAATCTCCATCCGCAACGCCATCCCCATGCCATCGACATCGCCGATGATCGGATAGCGGCTTTTGAGATCCTGCAAACCTTTGAGGAAATAGGCCCCTTTGGCTTTGGTCATGGCCTCGTAGTCGGTTTCTTCCATCATCTTGATGGCTTCAAGCGCGACAGCCGTGCCCAGCGGATTGGCATTGAAGGTGGAGTGGGTCGAGCCCGCCGGAAACACCGTCGGATTGATCAGCTCTTCACGCGCCCAGATGCCCGACAACGGATTCAGACCATTGGTCACCGCCTTGCCGAATACGATCACATCGGGTGTGACGTTGAAATTCTCGATCGCCCACATTTTGCCTGCACGATAGAAGCCCATCTGGATTTCATCATCGACCATCAGGATCTTGCGTTCGCTGAGGATTTCCTTCAGACGCTCGAAATAGCCTGGAGGCGGCACGACATAGCCACCGGTACCCTGGATGGCCTCGACATAAAACGCCCCGTATTCGCTTTCGCCGACCTTCGCATCCCAGACGCCGTAATATTCGGTATCGAACAGACGCGCGAATTGCTCGACGCAATACAGCCCGCAATCCTCGCGCTTCTTGCCATAGGGGCAACGGAAGCAATAGGGGAACGGCACGAATTGCGCCCGATCGGAGAAGTGACCGAAACGGCGACGGTAGCGATAGGACGAGGTGATCGCCGAGGCGCCGAGGGTGCGGCCGTGATAGCCGCCCTCAAATGCGAACATCAGGCTTTTGCCGTTTTTGGCATTGCGGACGATTTTGAGGGAATCTTCGACCGCCTGCGAACCGCCGACATTGAAATGGACACGGCCCTTGGTGCCGAATGTGGTTTCGATCCGCTGGCTGATTCTGGTGGCCAGTTCGATCTTTTCGCGGTGCAGATATTGGCTGGCCACCTGCGGCAATTTGTCGAGCTGGCGTTTGACCGAATTGTTCAACCGCTCGTTTTTGTACCCGAAATTGACGGCCGAATACCACATCTGCAAATCCAGATAGGCCTGCCCCTTTCCGTCATACATATAGGAGCCTTCGCAATGCTCGAAAATTTTCGGCTCATCGACATAGTGGACCGTATCGCCGTGCGAGCAATAGACATTTTCCAGAGCCAGCAGCTCGGAATCGGTCATATCGTCAAATGCGGAGGCAGTCCCGCTTGCAGCAGGATTGGATGGTAAGGTCATGATGTGGCTCCGTATGCAGAACAATTAAGTGGCAAGACGATGAATCTACAACACAATCAAGCCGCAAGGCCGATCGCCAGCCGCTGGGACAGTGGGGCCAGCACATCGCCCAGATGGGCTATCGGAATATGCGGCAGATGATGATCCTGGCAATATTGGGCCAGTCGGCCTTTCGCGAATACCAGACTGGCCTGATGCGCGACGCAGAAATCCGAGCGGCCGTCACCGATCAGGATGGTCGGCGACTGGGACGCCGCATGGCATTTGCAGGTGCCTGCACCCGATGTGCAGCCCGCATGGGCGTAAGGATGGGTCAGGGTCCAGCGATCATGACCGACCGGCATCAACTGGTTGGCCTTGATGTCACATACTTCGCCGACCCGTTCCAGCACACGCCGGACCGAGCGTTCGAACCCGTCCGACACCACGCTGACCGCCACACCCGACTGGCGGCAATACATCAAAAGATCGCTCAACGAGGCGTCGACTTCAATGCCGTCGATAAAACGGTCCATCGCATAGGGCGTAGCGCGAATCAGCGCGACCTGGCGTTGCAGACATTCCAGCGAGCCGATGGCACCACTTTCCCATTCCTGTTCCACCTCTTGCCATTGCGGCAAGGCAAACCGTTCGAGGACAGCATCGACGCTGTCACGCGTGGTAATGGTTCCGTCAAAATCGAGAAGGATGCGGGGTGTCTGAAGCGTTTGAACAGTCATAAAACCCTTCATGCACGGAGCGTGCCAAGACATATTTGCGAGAAAATTCAACGGATTCGAGCTATTTGAATTTCCACTCAAGCAACAGGAAACAGCGCAAGCTACAAACTTTGTAGCTTGCGCTTCATATCACACGGCTCAGCCCAACGGTCAGAAAACATAACAGACCGGAGTGAACCAGCCACATCCCGCGCATTGATCATTTGGATACACATAACTGCATTGAACCGATTGGAATTTAATTACTCCATCAACAGAGCACTTTAAAAAAACTTGTGTCTAATCCCGATATCAAGCCATGATTGTCCAGCAATTGACAGCTTCAAGAGACAGGTCTAGGCCATCGGGCATAAAGGTATAGATGACATGATGCTTGACTATGCGCTAGATACTGCCCTTCGCTCTCTCGTAAGCCGTGGTTCGCTTTTTGTGAGAACTGCGTCAGGCAAAGAATTGCGTTTTGGGGATGGAACACCTCCGCATGTTGCCGTTCGGTTTACCGACAGACGTGCGGAATTGGCCTTTCTTCTGGATGCCGATTTGAGGCTTGGTGAACTGTTCATGGATCAGCGCCTGATCGTCGAAGAAGGCACGATATATGATTTTCTTGATCTGGTTCTGCGCGAACAGGCTGGCGAGCCAGATCCGTTCTGGGCAGCCTTGTTGGACCGCACGCGGTTTCATATCCGCCGGCTCACCTCATATATCGGCAAGCTGCAGGCACGGGCCAATGTGGCCCATCATTATGATCTCAACCGCCAGTTCTACGAGCTGTTTCTGGACGAGGACTATCAATATTCCTGTGCCTATTTCGAACATCCGGATGCGACGCTGGAGCAAGCCCAATTGGCAAAAAAACGCCACATCGCGGCAAAACTCAATCTGCAACCCGGCAATAGCGTGCTTGATATCGGGTGCGGCTGGGGCGGACTTGGCATCTATCTCGCTCGCGTTGCTGGAGCCGGTCATGTGACCGGAATTACGCTGTCCCAAGAGCAGTTGAGCGTAGCCCGGGACCGCGCCAGCAGCGGGGGTCTGGCTGACCGCGTAGCATTTTCGCTAACCGATTATCGCGACATCACTGGTCCCTTCGACCGAATTGTGTCGGTCGGGATGTTCGAGCATGTCGGCTATCAAAATTACTCGTCGTTCTTTCGTCAGTGCCGCCAACTGCTCGACGAAAACGGGGTCATGCTGTTGCATACGATCGGCCAGTCCGATGGACCTAATGTTGTGCAGCCTTGGCTGACAAAATATATTTTCCCCGGCGGCTATTTGCCTGCTTTATCCGAAATGCTGCCTGAAATCGAAAAGGCAGGTTTGGTGGTCACGGATATCGAAGTGTTGCGGCTTCATTATGCGTCGACCCTGCGGCATTGGCGCGACAGGTTCATGGCCAATCGGGAGAAAGCCAGAGCGCTCTATGATGAACGTTTCTGTCTGATGTGGGAATTCTATCTTGCGATGTGCGAAGCGGCGTTCCACCACCAGAACGTTGCCGTGTTCCAGGTTCAGCTCGGGCGCAAACAAACAGCTGTTCCTCTGACCCGCGATTATATTATCGAGCGTGAAACAGCCCTCAGAAACCGCGAAATCTGATAGAAATGTGATAACCGTTAGAGCAAGTACACCTGCGATCTGGTTTGACGGAAAGAGTGAAAGGACCTCGCTTCCATGCCTATCCCGAGCAAGAGGATCCTGTATCGGATGAGCTTGCTGGCTCTCTGTATCATCGCGCCCAATCTGGCTTATGCGCAAACTGCCCCAAAAGTCATCGAGCGGCCGCCAGCCCTCGGCATCGGAGAGATCCCTTCGGCTGGCCGCAAAAAGGGAAACGAACCCGCTGTCACCATCAATGATTGGGATGATGCCTTTGCCAATGAGGTCATTGCCCCTTTGGCTGCCACAATGAAGGCACCGGCAGAATCCGCCGCCTTGCGGGCCTTTCTGCTCGACTTCAGCGGCAGCGCGATTGCCACGTCCGAGCAGGAAAAGCATCTGGGCAGCGGCTTTGAAAACGCCGTCGAAAGCCCTGAATTATGGGATGAGAATGGCTGCAGCTTTCGCCAAACGGTTGTCTTGAAGCCTAAAGCCATCCCCACGACGCCAGCGGGTTTGGCACGTAATGGCGCACCGGCCGCCATCACCTTCCGCTACCAATTCGGGATCAGCGATGCGGATCTAGACGCTATGACAATTAGCGATATCGCCACCTCTTTCAAGCAGCATTACAAAGGTTCGCTCAAGCTGCCTTCGATGCCTGCAGTGATGAATGCAAAGACTTTGAAGCTGCAAGTCTCCAGAGGCTTTATCAAAGACAATGCCATCGTGTTCGAACCTTATTCGCAAGAGATGCTGTTTTCCTTTGTGGCCCCAAGGGGAACTAATCCGGAGCAAATCAGGTCAAATCTGAAAGAATTGCGCGAGCTATGCGGTAATATCCCGACCAGATAGATCATTGCCCTCCATAGGCATGTGATAATTATGGAAGCCCTTGATCAAAACAGCTTTGCTGGGCCTAATGTTTTTATCTCCGGAGTCGTAATTGTTTGCCCGCTTTAACGTCGCAACCACCTTGGCCTTCAATGGCAGCCAGCCGTC
>Ga0114963_10001483_pt1 | contig 16234 bp, 16 predicted proteins | sample C_131016_EF_Meta_FD_87019 | JGI IMG/M metagenome (GOLD analysis project Ga0114963, IMG submission 87019) | Freshwater microbial communities from Lake Croche, Canada to study carbon cycling - C_131016_EF_MetaG | ecosystem: Environmental > Aquatic > Freshwater > Lake | place: Lake Croche, Canada...
ATCCCAGTAGCACTCGTAGGCTTTGCCTTCAACGGATTTTTCCAGCGCAATTTTCAAAAACCATTGAGCGCAGCCATCTTCCTCACTCTCAACGGTTTTATTTTGTTGGGGGCAGAACAACTCACTGCAAAGCGGCAACCTCGCACATTTCCAGATGATGAGGATCTGGCTATCGCCGAACGCGTATCACCCGCACAAGCTCTTGCGATTGGCGTTGGACAGAGCGCTGCTCTCTTTGCGGGAATTAGTAGATTCGGCATTACGGTCTCCTTCGGAATGCTTCGAGGGCTCTCTCGTTCGATCGCCGCAGATTTTGCATTCTTGCTCGCCTTCCCGGTGATTTTTGGTGCATCTATTCTCAAACTGCCAAAGTTAGGAAACGGCGCGCTTTCAGGCTCCTACGGAGCACTCGTTTTTGGCTCAGTCATTGCCTTTCTCTCGACGATCTTTGCCGTCAAAGTATTGGTGCGATGGTTTGCTCATAATTCCCTGCGCCCCTTTGCCTTCTACTGCCTCGCAGCAGGCGCACTTTCCATCATTCGCTTCGGGTTCTTCTCCTAGTGCAACGGGTAATCTGATGTTTATTGGTTTAGGAACAATCATCAACATCATCACCATCACGCTTGGTTCGTTCATTGGCATTCTCACGGGTAATCGAATTCCCGAGAAACTGCGAGATCAGATCACCAATATTCTGGGGTGCATAACGCTCATTGTTGCTGCCGATAATCTGACAAGCATCTGGTCCCGGACGTTTTCATCGGCCGTTCCACGAGGTTGGACCACGCTTGGCACCCTGACGGCATTAATTCTTGGTGGGATCGTCGGCTACCTTCTGAAATTAGAGACCCGACTAGAAGATTTCGGCACAATGCTCAAAGAGAAATTCTCCGCCAGTAAACCAGACCGAGGGAATTTTCTCGAGGGTTTTATGGCCGCATCACTACTCTTCGTTATTGGCCCTCTGGCAATTTTGGGAAGCGTGAGCGATGGCATGCGCTCTGGAATCCAACAGTTAGTCCTCAAAAGTACTTTAGATGGATTTGCTGCAATTGCATTTGCGAGCAGTTTTGGTTGGGGGGTTGCGTTCGCGGCGATCCCAGTCGGGATTGTTCAGTTCTTCTGGACTGCAGTGGGATACTTCCTGGGAAACATTTTGTCTGACTATCAGGTTGCATCTCTATCTGCTGCCGGGGGAGTCATGCTCTTCGGTATCGGCCTGCGATTGCTCAAAATAAAGAGTATGAACATCGCTGATCTTCTTCCGGCTCTGATCTTTGCACCACTCGTTGCCTGGTGCGCACATCAGCTCGTCTGACCGAGCGCCTAACCAATGTAACTCAGGATCGGTCCTTACTTGTGTCCGAGAAGGGAGTTGAACCCTCAAGCCCTTGCGGGCACTAACACCTCAAGCTAGCGCGTCTGCCAATTCCGCCACCCGGACGGGTGCAGCCAAGGATACCAAATATGTCGTAGATATTTAGCCAAAAAATACGGCAAGATATCCCTATGAATGAGTCTGAGTTAATTACCATAGAAGACGATTGCATCCAGATACTTCAAGAGCTTATCCGAATACCCAGCGTGAATCATGGTGAAGGTCGCGGCGACGAGGAAGCGGTTGCTCACTACGTAGTAGCAAAACTCAAAGAGGTCGGCATTGAGAGTGAAATTATTGAAACCGCACCAAAGCGGCTCAACGTGGTTGCCAGAATACCTGGCGCCGACACGCAACGTCCTGGGTTAGTTGTTCATGGTCATTTAGACGTTGTTCCGGCAAATGCAAGCGATTGGGAAGTTGATCCTTTTGCAGGCGTACTTAAAGATGGATATGTCTGGGGTCGCGGCGCTGTGGATATGAAAGACACCGACGCAATGTTCTTGGCGATCGTTCGCTCTTGGGCACGCACGGGCTATACGCCACCTCGAAATATTTTGCTTCTCTTTTTCGCTGATGAAGAGGCTGGCAGTTCCTACGGATCACGTTGGCTCGTTGCGAATCGGCCAGAGATTTTTGATGGATATTCCGAAGCAATCTCTGAAGTCGGAGGTTTCTCGGTCACAATCTCGAGTGGACACCGTCTGTATTTTCTCGAGACAGCCGAGAAGGGCATCCAATGGATGCAGATCACAGCCAAAGGAACTGCGGGTCACGGATCTTTTATTAATCAGAACAATGCCGTAACAACCTTAGCGAAAGTAGTAGCGCGAATTGGTTCTCATGTATGGCCACAGCGAGAGACGGCCACGGGTAAGAAATTCTTTGGAAAGATCGCCGAACTAACTGGCGAGAAATATGATCCAGCCAACGCAACGGATCTACTCAAGCACATTGGGGGAGCGGCTCGAATGATGGGCGCGACGATGCAGAACACTGCGAATCCCACAATGCTTGATGCAGGGTATAAGGCAAACGTCATCCCACAATCAGCGAGTGCGATTATCGACGGTAGATTCTTGCCTGGTTTTGAACATGAATTGGAAGAGACCTTACGGATGCTCGTTGGCGAGGATGCCGAAATCGAAGTTCAAGTAAGAGACAAGGCTCTTGAAGTAGATTTTTCTGGGCCTCTCGTTGAAGCCATGATCAACGCGATTTTGTCCCAAGATCCAGAGGGTATTCCAGTTCCGTATTTGATGAGTGGTGGAACCGATAATAAAGCGTTGAGCGATCTTGGAATTGTCGGCTACGGATACAGCCCACTACGCCTTCCGGATGATTTGGATTTCTTCGCACTCTTCCACGGGATTAACGAACGAGTTCCTGTTGAAAGCCTTAAATTCGGGGTGAGGGCGTTGGTCCATTTCTTTGAAAACTGTTGATTCGGATGGCCTAACCAGCATTTGCCTGATCTAGGAGATTCTTGAACTCAAAAGAAGTGAGGCGAGAAAACTCATTGTGATGAAACGTCGTTAAGTGCAAACCTGACTTGATCCGGGAGTTCTACTTCCTCGACCGTCAAGATTCCACGTAATTGTGCACCAGTTCTAGCGCCAACAATTGCACTGGTGACACCCGGGCGATCTCTCACCCACGACAATGCAACTTCTATCGGCGAATAGCCCAGCCCCTCGGCTGCAACACAGACAGCTTCGACAATTCCTCTCGATCGAGAATCGAGATACGGGGCGACAAATCCAGAAAAATGGGGACTCGCTGCTCTGGAATCGGATGGTGTCCCGTTTCGATATTTACCAGTGAGGACACCGCGACCGAGCGGTGACCATGCCAAAATCCCGGATCCGACTGCTTTGGCTGCGGGAATCGCCTCGGCTTCAATGCCTCGGTTAAGTAATGAATATTCTGATTGCAAACTCGAGATCGCGGCTTTGCCAAAAAGTGGATTTTGTAATGTTGCCGCACGTGCTAATTGCCAAGCTACGAAATTAGAAAGCCCGACGTATCTCGCCCGTCCGCTTGAGATCGCATAATCCATTGCCGAAAGCGTTTCTTCTAGTGGCGTTCGTTCATCCCAGGTGTGAATCTGCCAGAGATCGACGTAGTCAACTTCCAAGCGATGTAACGAAGAATCCAAGTCATTGAGTAGCGATCCACGAGAGTTACTAATAATCCGCTCGCCATCTTTGATGGAGATTCCAGCCTTGGTCGCAATAACTATCTCTTCTCGATTTACTAGGGAGCCCAAGAATCCACCAATGACTCGCTCGGAGTCACCATCACCGTAGACGGCTGCGGTATCCAAAAAATTCCCGCCAGCATCCAAATAGGCACGAAGTTGTTCGGCGGCCTCGCTTTCATCAGTGTCGCGACCCCAGGTCATTGTTCCCAGCCCTAGTCGCGATAATTCGAGGCCGGATTTCCCGAGGGTTCGAAGTTCCATACGCAGACCCTAGCAACGCCCGCGGCAAATGGTCGGTAACCTTCTCCTCATGGCGAATTCAAAGAACGAGAGCCCGGCAGTAACGAATCAGAGCTGCACGATTGTTCTCCTCCGGCACGCCCATTCAACGGCTAACCAGAAGGGGATTCTGGCAGGTAGGGATAACACCGTCGGCCTCTCACCCCGAGGAGAGCGGGAAGCAGAAGCCCTGGTCTCGGTGTTAGAGAACTATTCCTTCGATGCTATCTACACATCCCCACTTAAGCGCTGCATTGACACGATCACGCCATTCCTCAAATCGTCCAAAGAGAAGGCTGTCAGAGATCCCGGCCTACTTGAGATGGAATATGGAAGTTGGTCTGGCAAAAAGTTGAACGCCCTCTCCAAACAGAAAATGTGGGAGACGATTCAACAGCGTCCAACTCTTGTTCGATTTCCAGAGGGAGAGAGTTTTACCGAGATGTCTTCTAGGGCAAACCAAACAGTCATTGATCGTGCCAAAGGTCTCTCAAATATCTTGATTGTCTCCCATGGCGATGTCATTAAATCTATCGTCGCTTTTCATTTAGGACTACCGCTAGATTCTTTCCAGCGAATCGCAGTTGATCCAGCTTCGCTCACGACGATTAGATTCCCGCAATCTCAAGTGATCTCTGTCAACGTAACAACGCATTTAAATGAATCAAACAATCCGCATGGTACGCGCGATCGATTCTCACTCGGTGGGGGAGCAGGGCAAAAATGAGTAGATTTGTCTTTCACCACCAGAATCCCCAGAGAATTATTGTGGCCACTGTTGGACTACCAGGCGAGCGCCAATTCTTTTTGCAGGTCACCTCAGAGGACTCATCGACCTGTGTCTCAATCGAGAAGTCACAAGTGAGCGCTCTCTCTGAGCGAATCAGATTGATGATTCGCGAGCTACGCCGTAACCAATTAGCGAGCCTCGATGAGCTCGGAATTCCTTCGACAAGAGAGAATGGCACATTGGATTTCCCTATCACCGAAGATTTTCGGGTAGGAGTCCTCGGTATCAGTTGGGACCAGGAGTCTCAGCGGATAGTTGTGGAGGCTCAATCTGTAGGCGATGAGTCCTTCACTGAACTTCTCGCCGAAGACCAGGCGGCCCTCATTGAAGATGCTCCAGACATACTTTCCTTCTCCATGAGAATCCACCAAGCCCGATCTTTCTGCGACCTAGCAGATGCTGTGGTTTCATCTGGTCGTCAACCGTGCCCATTCTGCGGACTGCCAATCGATCCGCTTGGTCATTTATGCCCACGAGCCAATGGATACCGTCGTTGAGTGATACCGCAGATCCTCAGAACTTGGAAATCCCAGTAATTGGCGACGATCTTCACCGGATTATCGATCAAGGAGAGTTACGGGTAGAAGGCCGGTTTGTGGATGCTTCAAATGCCACACTCTTTGGAATGGTCTCACTGGACGAGAAAGAACACCATGTCATTTACAAGCCAATTGCGGGCGAGCGCCCGCTCTGGGATTTTCCAGATGGAAATCTGGCCCAACGCGAGCGAGCTGCATACCTGCTCTCTCATGAACTCGGACTTGATCTCGTTCCCTACACAATTGTGCGCGATGGACCGTTCGGTCCAGGAATGGTTCAGCGCTGGATCGAAATCGATGAGAGAATCGATGTTATCGAATTGGCCCAGAGTAGCCATTCGCGCATCAGAGAACTCGCCCTCTTTGATGCGATTATCAACAACACCGATCGCAAGTATGGTCACATTCTTCCTCAGAGCGAACAATCATTGTATGCCTGTGATCATGGCGTTACTTTTCACCACGAAGATAAATTACGTACGGTGATCTGGCAGTTTGCTGGAGAACTATTTACGGATCAAGAGAAAGAGCTGCTGATTGCGGCTCGAAAATTACCCGCAACGAGCTTCTCTTCACTCATCTCCGCCAAGGAGATCAAAGCACTGAGGAGGCGAATAGATTCGATGTTGGAAAGATCATCTTTCCCTGAACCCTCCGACGACTGGCCAGCCGTCCCTTGGCCACCTTTTTAGATACGCTTGCCATCTATGGAAATTATCCAACACCCCTGGCCTGATCCGTTTCAACCACCGATCACTATTGATTACCCACCGCTACAACTAGAGAGCAGCTTTAGCTTTGACACTCGCTCGAGTGATGACGACTCAGGGACTGATAAGCGTTCAAAGAGCAGAACGAGGGAGTTTTTCCCTGGGGAATCACTCCGTCTTTATGTCTGTGGGATCACTCCGTACGACGCGACCCATCTCGGTCATGCCGCGACGTATCTGACTTTTGATTTGATCAATCGATATTTGCGCGCATCCGGCAGCGAAGTCAATTTTGTCGAGAACATTACAGATATTGACGAACCTCTTCTGGAGCGCGCGCAACGAGACGGTGTTTCTTGGGAGGGACTAGCCCAGGAAGAGACAGAGCTCTTTATGCAGGATATGACTGCTCTTCGGATTTTTGCTCCACGGTGGTTTGTTCCCGCAACCCAAGTGATGGAGTTGGTTGATCAGGCAATCACTCAAATGAAGAGCAAAGGTTATGTTTACAGCGTCGAGAATGATCTCTATTTTCGTGTCAACGATTTTTTGATCAACCTACCAATTTCAGAAGCGGAAGCAATTGAAATTTTTTCCCAACGTGGTGGAGATCCGCATCGTATGGGCAAAGAACATCCGCTCGATCCAGTGCTCTGGCTTGCCAATAAAGAGAATGAACCTGGCTGGGAGAGTAGCCATGGCTTTGGTAGACCAGGTTGGCATATCGAATGTGCGGTCATCAGTCTTCGCTATTTACTGGGTCCAACATTTATTGAAGGTGATCGAACACGAGAGACTTTAATAGATATCCAAGGTGGCGGTTCAGATCTAATCTTTCCTCATCACTTCATGAGCGCGGCTCAGGTTACATCCATCACTAATCAAAATTTTGCCCATGCCTATGTCCATACCGGCATGATCGGTTTAGATGGCGAGAAGATGAGTAAGAGCAAAGGAAATCTGGTTTTTGTTTCACAATCGCTCAAAGATGGCATCGATCCGATGGTTATTCGCTATGCGCTGATGAAATCGCATTATTCGACAGATCGAATGTGGGATCAAAGTTTGCTCAATCAAGCGACAGTGGAAATCGCGCGAATTCGCAGCGTACTGGCGAGAATAGAAGTTGCCCCATCATCGTCGTTAGTCCACACGATTATTCAATCCCTGTCACTCAATCTTGACACGCCTGGAGCTATTGGCGCGATCAACGAGTGGGTCATAGCCTCTGAAAATGGTGAAACCGGCGGTTCTGTTGGTGAAGTTGCGAGAGCCCTTGACTCACTCCTCGGTTTAGCTCTATGACCACACTGGGTCAGAGCGAGATCACTGGTACCAAAAACGTTGATTCGTTTCGGGATAGCGTTGATGCCGTTCTCTGGGATATGGATGGAACCTTAATCAACTCTGAGCCCTACTGGCTTATTGCCGAAACAGCACTTATGGCTCGATATGGCCATGCATGGACCGATGAAGATCAAGCACACTGCCTGGGGGGTCCGCTACCCAAAGTTGGGCTTCACATGGCTCAGCTAGCAAAGCATGCAGAGGCTCCAGAGTATTTTGCTGACGAACTTGTGCGATTAGTGGCAGAAGAATTCTCAAAGGGTTTGGAGTTCATGCCGGGTGCCAGAGAACTCGTTGATGAGTTGCGAGCGCAAGAAATACAGATGGCGTTGGTATCGGCAAGTCCCAGGATCTTGGTCGATGCAGCCATCTCGCTGCTACCCGCCGGAACCTTTGGTTGCAGCGTCTCTAGTCAGGATGTTTCTATAAGCAAACCAGACCCAATGAGCTACCTTCAGGCGGCGCGGATTCTCGGTGTTGATATCACGCGATGCATCGTCATTGAAGACTCGCGTACCGGTATCGCATCAGGTTTAGCAAGCGGCGCCGTAGTACTAGGCATCCCTTCGCTCTTTACATATCCCGCTAATCCAAACCTGCGGTTAAGAAAAGATTTAATTGGATTACTACCCGAAGAATTATTGGAAATCTATCAATCCGCTCATCATGCACCGAATCGATCAGGAGAGGTAACATGAACCCGAATTTTCAGTACGGCGACCGAGTCCAGCTAACCGATGCCAAAGGTAAATTGCATACAATCACACTCAAGGAAGGCGGGGAGTGGCACACCCATAAGGGCTGGTTGATTCATGATCAGATCGTCGACCTGCCTCAGGGATCCGTAGTCGAGACCACAGCCGGGTTGAAATTCCTGGCCTTTAAGCCTCTATTGGCGGATTACGTTCTCTCCATGCCGCGAGGAGCGACGATTGTTTATCCTAAGGATGCCGCATTGATTCTCGGGTTTGCGGATATTGGACCTGGCAACCGCGTGCTCGAAGCAGGGGTCGGTTCTGGCGCATTAACGATTTCCCTCTTAAGGGCTGTCGGCGAAACGGGCTCTGTAGATTCGTTTGAACGGCGGGAAGAATTTGCCGCAATTGCGCGACGCAATGTCGCTGACTATTTTGGTGGGACACCAGAGAACTGGTCATTGACCCTTGGCTCAGTCCAAGACCTCACGATAACTGAGGGTGCGGAGGCGGCAGGTGATGGCGATCGTTACGACAGGATCGTCCTGGATATGTTAGCGCCGTGGGAGTGTGTTCAATTGGCCGATGATCTCCTTTTTCCAGGGGGAGTCCTCTTGGCCTACGTTGCCACGACAACGCAGCTATCTGCGATGGCGGAGGCGATAAAAGAGAGTGGTCGTTTTACCGAACCAGAATCTAGCGAATCCTTAATCCGTTCTTGGCACCATGAAGGTCTAGCTGTTCGACCCGTTCATAGAATGATCGCCCACACTGGATTCCTTATTCAAGCCAGACGTCTAGCACCAGGCGTTACCGCACCACTCCGACGTAGAAGACCGTCTAAGGGTGCTTACGGCCTACCTGAAGAAGAAGCGAATCTTGACCCGCAATAGCCCTCAACCGAACCATTCCTTTTGAATTACTTAACTGCCTGAAGGTCCACCACAAAAATCAGAGTTTCATTCGGTCCAATCGGACCTGCACCATTTGGCCCATAGGCGAGTTGCGGTGGAATCACCAACAATCTGCGGCCTCCTATTTTCATGCCCGGAATACCTTGTTGCCAACCGGGAATGACATTCGACAACGGAAAAGTGGGAGCGGAGCCACCTGACCAAGAGCTCTCGAGTACTTTTCCGCTCTTCCACGACATCAGTACATAATGTGCGGTCACGGTAGAGCTGCTGAGAGCTGCCGCACCTTTACCAATTACGACATCTTTGATGGTCAAGGTCGTTGGAGGTGCACCAGCAGGCGCGGAGATAGTTGGAGCGGATCCAATGGCAGTGGATACTGATGGCAATACGGTTGCAGTCATAGTTCCCTTTTTCGGTGTCGTCGTAGTCGTTTTCTTGGCACTCTTTGTTGGTGTAGCAACCGGCGTCTTTGCTTGGGCAGGGAGAGCGCCTACTGTCATGGCTGTTACTAAAATCAGAGCTAAGTGCCTGCCTAGCTGCTTGCGGCTATACGCTGCCAAGTTCGGTTTCATGAATTTCATCTTAACCCCTGCCTTTTGTGTAGAAACTGATAGTAGCAAAGCCCTAGAGTGAGAGCGTGTCGGATCAGAAAACAGAGCGGTTAATCAATCTCACAATGGCGCTCTTAGCCACGACGAGATATTTGAGTAAAGGCGAGATATTTCAGAACGTCGCGGGTTATTCGGGCTCTGTTGAAACTATGGAACGGATGTTTGAACGCGATAAGGAAAATCTGCGCGAAATTGGACTGAGAATTGATGTTGCACCGCTGGATCTTCTTTTCGATGACGAGGTCGGCTACAGAATCAAAAGCGAAAACTATGCACTCGCTCTCGGAGAACTAACTCCGACGGAACGCTCTTACGCTTCACTAGCGGCCACGTTATGGAGAAATAGAATTTTGCATGACTCCGGACATAGTGCACTCCTTAAATTATCGGCACTCGGAGGAAGTGGATTTGGGGATGATTTTGGTTCGGGTCTCATTACGCTTGAAAATGACACTCCTCATCTGGATTCGCTATGGAACGCTATTGAAAATCGAACTCTTATTCATTTCAGCTATGCAAACCCAGAGATTACGGAGAGGACTTTTGCGCCTTACGGTTTATCTCTCTGGCATGGCGTTTGGTATGTCGTTGGCTTTGATACTAATCGGCAAGACATCAGGGTCTTCCGATTATCCCGGATCACTTCAAGTATTGAGATTGAACCAAAGAAAAATGCTTATGTAATTCCTGATGACTTCCATATTAAAGATCACTTGGTCATGCTTCAGGAACCTCAACGAGTCGATTGTCTGGCATTGATCAGGGTCGATAGGTGCCATGCACTTCGCGCGCTGGGAACTGTCACTTCGATTGACGCGGAATGGGACCAAGTCCAATTTCAATACCAGGAAGAGAAGATTCACGAACTTTTATGGTTTGCAGACGACCTCATACTTCAATCACCTGAATCATTGCGCGAATCACTCTCTTCGCTGATTCACTTGAAGATCGAAGTTGCTGCCCGCAAAAGTATTGATCAGAGCAATACACCGAGAAGCGGGGGAGATGATGAGTGAATCCGCCCTAGATCGAGTGGCACGGGCTCTCGATCTCATCCCATTTTTGGCCTCTAACCCTGGTCTATCAATTGTAGAAATAGCCGAGCAATTCTCCACAACACCCATGCAGATATCGAAGGATCTCTCACTTCTGCACATGTGTGGATTACCAGGCTATTCTCACTTGGAGTTGCTCGATATTGACTATCAAGACCCACACTACGTCTCTGTGACAGACCCGCAAGTTTTAGATAAACCGAGAGCTTTGACTCATATAGAGACACTGGCGCTGGTTATGGGTTTAACCATGCTCGAAGGTTTAACTAACGATCAGCAAGAGAGAGACAATATTGCGACGTTTCGAAAACGCCTCTCTTTTATGCTAGAAGAATCCGAGATAAATATTTCTCCAGCCATGGGTTTGGCAATGCTCTCAACTGAGCAAGCAGTCAGTGAATCCCCGTACGCCTTAATTCTTGCTCAAGCAATCGCGGCCGGATCGGCAACAGAAATTGAATATATCTCTGCGACCTCGGATACCAAAACTCACAGGGTGATATATCCTCAGCGATTATTCTTTCAAGGTGGCGTTGGATATTGTGAAGCGTTCAGCGACGACGGTCAGAGCTCACGCACATTTAGATTAGATCGCATGATATCGATCAATGCCAGAGATCGTGTTTCTCCCGATCGTGTTTCTCCCGATCATGACAATCCGGATCAATCATCAGATCACCATCCACTTTCCGAATCAGGGACTTCGGAGATATCGCCAACACTGAAAACACTGAAAACATTGAAAACATCGCCAACGCATGAAGTCCGGATAGTTATCCCTAAGGAGGGTTTCTCTTTTCTAGAAAATCATTCAGAGGTGATTACCTCAGCTCACTTTGACGGGATTAACTACGACCTAGTTCTTCAGGTTCAATCGGGGGAGTGGTTGTTGAGGACCCTTATCGCCCTGCCATATCCGGCCGCCATAATAGGACCAGCAGAATTTGCCGTCACTTTTTCCACGCGCTTGGAACGTACCGCCGAAAACTATAAAAACCGTGAAAACTAAGGTGCGTAACCACCGACTTGCTCGCCAAGCCGGCTACGCCTGGGGTATCATTGCCTCATTCTCGAGAATGGAAAAGACATGGCTGGATTAGATAGACCTTCACATATATTGATCCTTGTTCTAGTGCTCGTCGTCCTATTTGGTGCCAAGCGTCTGCCAGATTCTGCGAAATCCATTGCGAAATCACTGAAGATTTTTAAGGATGAAATTAAGTCAAATGATGAGGTTAAGGCCAACGAAGAGGTCAAGACCCATGATGAGAAGAAGACCGAAAGCGGACCTTCTTCCACTGCAAGCTAGGAAGTAAGAGATGACCACCCAAGGTGGTCGGATGTCGTTACTCGAACATTTTCGAGAGCTTCGTAAACGAATAATCCTGGCCTCTATCTCAATTCTCGCGTCTTCAACAGTAGGTTGGATTTTCTACACAAAAATTATTCACGTTTTGACTAAGCCGGTCTGTGATCTATCAACGGTCAATAACGCGAAAAAACAATGTGGCGTTCTCTATATAGATGGAATTCTGGGACCCATAAATCTGCAGGTAACCATTGCGCTCATCACCGGCATATTTCTCTCCTCGCCATTTTGGATCTATCAGCTCTGGGCTTTTATCGCTCCGGCCTTGCACAAGAAAGAGAAGCTTCGTTCGATAATCTTTATCGCCGTCGCAACGCCTTTTTTTCTTTTGGGCTCCTATTTGGCGTATTGGCTCTTGCCACTAGCCCTCAAAGTGCTTTTGGGATTTACGCCCAGTTCAATAACGAATCTCGTCAAATTTGGAGATTATCTGACCTTTGTCACTCATCTCATTCTTGTTTTCGGCTTAGCTTTCGAAATGCCTGTCTTCTTAGTAGCTCTTAACCTCATCGGCGTGCTCTCCGGTCACGCCATCATTAAGCGATGGCGAATCGCAGTCTTCGCCATCACGTTTTTTTCTGCAGCCTTCGTGCCTACCAGCGATCCATTTAGCATGGGAGTTTTGGCGATTCCGCTCATTGGATTCTATTTTCTGGCAGCGGGTATCGCGTTATTTAATGACCGACGACGCCGCCGCAAATCTCTTACATGAAACTCCTGATCGTCATCAATCCAGTCTCCGGAGGTGGCAAAGGTAAAAAATTTGGCGCCAAAGTAATCGCCGAATGCGACCAACTGGGACTTGCTTATGACGTCGTGATAGAGCACTCGTCAGAAGAATCCCTGAAAACCGTACAAGTACAACTTGGCAGCGAGGAGTACTCAACGCTGATTGCAGTGGGTGGGGACGGCTTAGTACATGATTTGCTGCCAATTCTTTTGGGAGAGAACATCTCCCTCCTGATTTTTCCCGCTGGAACGGGTAACGATATCGCTCAGACCATCGGGCATGTGAAAAATTCTCCTAGTGCCCTTCTGAGAAAAATTGCCGCCTGCAAGGATGGATCAGAGCTGAAAACACAGCTCCTCGATGTAGGAATTCTCGATCGCGAGGGTCACAGAGCATATTTCATCCAAATTGTTAGCACTGGTTTTGATTCTCAGGTGAATCAACGGGCTAATAACTACCGTCACATCAAAGGGAAGATCAAGTACGTAGTAGCAGTCGTAAGCGAACTTTTTTATAGCAGGTCGTATCCCTTCACGATCGACGTTGATGGAGTGAAAATCGAGATCCAGGCTATGTTGGTCTGCATAGCCAATGGTTCAAGCTATGGTGGCGGAATGAAGATCGTGCCGCATGCAAAAAACGATGACCAGCAGCTTGAAGTCATGTGTGTAGAAAAAGTTTCAGCGATCAGGCTCCTGATGGTCTTTCCACGAGTATTTTTCGGAGCTCACGTTAATCATCCGAAAGTTCATTTCTTTTCCGGTCGTAAAATAACGTTGTCTGCGCCAACAGTGGCATTTGGAGATGGCGAGCATCTTGGCCCACTTCCAGCAACAGCTTATCTCTCCGAGGAGAAGTTACGGATTTTGGCGCCATGACAAATCCTATAGATATGAAATCTCCAGCCGAGCGGTTCGCTCAAGCCAAGGAACGAAATCGATTTATCCGTTCTCGGGAATTTGCAGAACAGTTTGAATTCCCACTCGATGATTTCCAAATCGAAGGGTGTCACTCACTGGAATCAGGCAGGGGAGTCCTGGTGGCCGCCCCGACCGGAGCAGGCAAGACCATCGTAGGTGAATTTGCAGCTTACCTCGCGATGAAGACCGGAAAAAAATGTTTTTACACTGCTCCGATCAAAGCTCTCTCCAATCAAAAATTTTCAGACTTCAGAGAGATGTTTGGTGAAGAACATGTAGGTCTCCTGACTGGCGATTCTAGTTTTAATTCCGATGCATCAATCGTGGTTATGACAACTGAAGTTTTGCGAAACATGGTCTATGCCAGTTCCAGAACTCTAGATAATCTCCAGTATGTAGTCATGGACGAAGTTCACTATCTTGCCGATAAGTTTCGTGGCGCAGTTTGGGAAGAAATTCTTATTCACTTGCCAGAAGAGATTCAAGTTGCATCGCTATCGGCCACGGTTTCAAACGCGGAAGAGTTTGGCGATTGGCTCAATGAGGTACGCGGAAACACAGATGTGATCGTCTCCGAATCGCGACCCGTGCCTCTCTATCAACATGTGCTTTTTAATAATCGATTACTAGACCTATTTGTCGGTGACGGAAAAGTAAATCCCGAGATCATCCGGTTAGAGAAAGAGAGCTATCGGCAGGTTCGCACTGGTGGGGGACGCACTGGTGGGGGACATGGCAAGCGTCAGGCAAATGGGCGGATAGAGAAGCCTTCGATAAAGCAACTCAGTAGACCAGAGGTTATTGAGAAACTCGATCGAGAGGGGTTGCTTCCAGCTATCACCTTCATATTTTCGCGCAACGCTTGCTCGGCGGCTGTTCATCAATGCCTCGTTGGAGGCATTCGCTTAACAAACGCTGAGGAACGGAGCAAAATTCGAGAGATTGTTTTTCGTGCCACGGCCAATATTCCGGAAGAGGATTTGGTTGTTCTTGGCTTCTCCGAGTGGCTCGATGGACTAGAGCGCGGAATCGCAGCTCATCACGCAGGGTTATTACCCTCCTTTAAAGAGACGGTAGAAGAGCTCTTTCAACAAGGTCTCATTAAGTGTGTATTTGCCACTGAAACTCTAGCCCTTGGTATCAATATGCCAGCGAGAACAGTCGTCTTAGAGAAACTCACAAAATGGAACGGAGAGTCCCATGTCTCTATTTCGCCTGGCGAGTTCACGCAATTAACAGGGCGTGCAGGTCGACGTGGAATCGACATAGAGGGCAACGCTGTTATTTTATGGAGTAAAGATATCGATTCTGGTTCTGCTGCTGGATTAGCATCCACGCGTACCTATCCATTGCGCAGTAGTTTTAAACCTACCTACAACATGACGATCAATCTGATCTCGCTATTCGGTGCAGAGCAAGCTAGAACTTCGTTGGCATCATCTTTTGCCCAGTATCAGGCCGACAAAGCGGTTGTTAGTTTGGCAAAACAGATCAATAGAAACGAGCAAGCGATCGCAGAACTAAAAGAGTCACTACTCTGCCATGCTGGAGATTTTTTGGAGTACGCTCAAATAAAGAGTGACATTAAAAGCTACGAAAAGAGTATGGCAAAATTAAACAAGGCGAAACGAATAACCTCCGAAGAAGAGCTCGCCGAGTTACGTAGAACTCTGAGATCGCATCCATGCCATAGTTGTTCTGAGAAAGAGAGTCACTCGAGGATCGCTGAAAAAATTGATCGCCTTGAAAAAGAGACCCAGGGATTATCGGAGCGAGTCTCGACTCGGACAGATTTAATAGCGAAACGCTTTGACCGGGTTCAGATCATGCTTGAAAAATATGGATATTTAGAAAATGGCGTCATTGGATACTGGGGACAGTTGCTCGCAAAAATCTATGGCGAGACCGATCTTTTGATTGCAGAGATGATCAAAAAGGGTAGTTTTGACACTCTCAATGGAGCCGAGATGGTAGCCGTTTTGGCGGCGCTGGTCTTTGAAGCCAGAAAGGATGAAAGTCCAAAAATTCCTAGGGGAGCGGTCGAGGAAGTTCTAATTGATCTTGTACACCAATGGGGAAGGATCCATGACGACGAGAAAGAGATCGGACTCGAAACTATGAGAGAACCAGACCTAGGATTTTGTAGCGCAGCTTTTCGTTGGGCTAGTGGGCACTCCCTTGCCTCCATTCTCAAAGGCACCGAGCTAACCGTCGGCGACTTTATTCGTTCAATGAAGCAGATTGTTGACTTGTTGCGACAAATAGGAAATGCGTCACCGCACCTATCGCAAACAGTCGAGAGCGCACTAAAAAATATTGATAGAGGTATTGTTTCTTACGCGGGCATTAATTCATGACCCTACTGTTATTGGATAGCGCATCGCTTTGGTACCGGGCCTATTATGGGATGCCTGACACGCTGCTCGCACCGGATGGTCAACCAGTCAATGCAATTCGTGGATTTCTGGATATGACAGCCCGTCTCATCACCCAGTATCGACCTTCTAGGGTTGTTGCCTGTCTCGAGGGAGATTGGCGCCCAAGCTGGCGCGTAGAGCTCTTTCCGGAGTACAAGGCAAACCGTCTCGATGCCTCGGGAGAGGAAGACGAGCCCGATACCTTGGGTCCTCAAATTCCCATTCTCTTAGAGATCTTGGATGCTTTCGGTATCCCTATGTTGGGTGTTGATGA
>Ga0114963_10001484_pt1 | contig 16225 bp, 11 predicted proteins | sample C_131016_EF_Meta_FD_87019 | JGI IMG/M metagenome (GOLD analysis project Ga0114963, IMG submission 87019) | Freshwater microbial communities from Lake Croche, Canada to study carbon cycling - C_131016_EF_MetaG | ecosystem: Environmental > Aquatic > Freshwater > Lake | place: Lake Croche, Canada...
CGCACGGATTGCTCGGCGCCGCTCACATCGCCGCGCCCACCCGGCGCTTCGACCTGGACTATTTTTAGGCGACGCGACACATCTAAAGCCGATACGCCCAGCGCCGCCATACGCGCGGTATCGAGCTCCACCCGCACCTCGCGGTAGACACCACCGATGCGTTTGACCGCACCCACGCCGGGCACGCCGCGCAAACGCTTGCTCACTGTGTTGTCCACAAACCAACTAATGGCTTGGTCATCACGCACTTGCATACCGGGCGCGCCAGAAGTCTGCACCGTGTAAGCCAACACCACGCGGCCCGCCGTAGTGGCCTTCGTTACTGAAGGGTCGCGCAACTCAGAGGGCAAATCTGCACGCACGCTGGCAACCGCATCACGCACTTCATTGAGAGCCTCGTTGATCGGTTTTTCCAGTACAAATTCCACCGTTACGACAGCACTTCCATCGAGTACGGTGCTGTACACGTTTTTCACGCCAGCCAAAGTGGCCACCGCGTCCTCTATCTTGCGCGCCACCTCGGTTTCCATTTGCGCAGGCGCAGCGCCGGGCAAACCCGCCTCTACCGTGACCACGGGTAACTCAATATCTGGAAAGTCCTGCACCACACTGCCGCGAAAGGCCAGCAAACCAGCCAGCGTGAGCAAGGCGAACAGCATGATCGCCGGGATCGGATTCCTGATCGAATAAGCCGAAAAATTCACATTCGCCCCTTACTGTGCGCTTGCACTGGCAGCGGGCCGCGCCGCACTGGCGGGCGCAGCGGGGGCAGCGGGCGCGGGCGCAGGCGCGGCTACTTTGACGCTGTCGCCATCGCGTAAAAAGCCCGCACCCGAGGAAACCACCAAGGCATCGGCTTGTAGCCCATCGGTCACCTCAATCACCGGGCCTGCCGGGCTGTTGGCACGCCGGCCCGTATTTATGCGGGTCTGCGTGACGCGGCCATCGTTTTGCAGAAGGAAACAGTAGCTAAATCCGTCGCGTACCACGACTGCCTGCTGGGCCACCGTCAAAGCCGGCGTTTGGCCCAACACAAATTCACCCGGTGCATACATTCCGGGCTTGAGCGCTGCGGCATTTTTGTCCAAGGGGCCGAGCAAGTCCACGTAAACCAGGCCCACCCGGCTTTGGGCATCCACCGTAGGCGACAGCATGCGCACCCTGCCCTGCCACTGGCCGCCGCCCGGCGCAGTAATGCGGGCGCTGGCACCCACTGCGACGCGCGCCAATTCATGGGCCGTCAGCTCGGCACGCCATTCCAGACGGCTGCGGCGCAGCATGCGGAACAACTCGCTGCCAGGTGCTACTACGGCACCCAAGGCGGCATTGCGCGCAATGATGGTGCCGCTGTCAGGCGCGATGATTTGCGTGTGCTTGAGCCGCAGCATCTGGCTGTCTAGCCCGGCTTGGGCCGCCTCCAAGCGGGCTTTGGCCATTTGTTCGGCACTGAGCATCTGGCTGATTTGCTGGCTGCTCAAAGCGCTGTCGTTTTGCAGGGCGCGGGCGCGGTCGGCGTTTGCCACCGCGTCTTGCGCAGCGGCTCGAGCCTCCGCTAATTGGGCGCGCGCCAAGGCGACATCGGCCTGCACACTTTCGGCCGATAGCTGCGCCAATAATTGGCCTGCTTGCACCACATCGCCGACATTGGCCATGAGGTCGGCAATACGCAAACCGCCCACTTCGGCAGACACACTGGCCTCTTGCCAGGCGGCCACATTGCCATTGGCGACCAGGGACAAGGGCAACATCGTTTTTTGTACGCGGGTGGTGCTAACGGTTAATGCCGGTTTCGCTGCGGGCTGGGCTTCTGCCGCTTGCAGGCCTGACACCATGAGAGCCGCTACTAGCATGGCCATCGGCCACCAATCCCTGGCCAGTGGGCGTACCGGAGCCAAATGCAAACGTAAAAAAAATAATGAGTCCGGCAAATACATACGTCTTAACTTTCAGTCTTATGGATGGTTGTCGTTGTGCGCAGGCTGCAACACCGAAGCAGGCCCGCTACCGACACTGGTACTGTCCCAGCCGCCACCGGCAGCACGGTATAGGGCTACCCATGCGCGACGGCTTTCCCATTGCAAACCGGTGCGTTGCGCATCGGCTGCCAGCAGACCACGGCGCGCCTCTTGCAACTCCAAGCCGGTAGCCATGCCCTGACGCTGGCGGGCCAGCACGGCATCGAGCACCTGCTTTGCGTTGTTGTAGCTGCGCTGCACTTGTTCGCTGCGGTCCGCATTCAATTGCAATTGCACCAACGCCTCTTCCACTTCGCGCACCGCACCGCGCACGCGCGCCTGGTAGAGGACCACTTTGCTTTCAAAATAGGCTTGCGCCGCTTCAATATTCGCCTGGCGCTGGCCCGCATCAAAAACCGGAATCATCAAGGACACCGGCCCCAACGACCAGGTCGTCAGGTTTTTATCCACACCAGCAATACCGAACTGCGCAGGCCCAATAGAGCCATTGATGGTCAAGCGGGGCCAGCGTTGCGCCTGGGCTCCAGCTACCAAGGCAGCGGCCTTGAAGACATCGCGATCGGCCGCAAACACATCCGGGCGCTGGGCGATGGTTTTCGCAGGCAGGCTGCCAAGGGCCAAGGCGGGTGCCTCCTGCATCGCGCTCCCCGTGCGTACCAAGGCGCGTACCTGCGCCTCAGGCAGCGCCGACAGCGCCACCAGGGCCTTGATGCCCAGGTCGCATTGCGCGCTTTGCTCTAACCAGCGGCTGCGCGCATCGGCAGCCGCAGAGCGCGCCAGGGCCAGGTTGGCCGCAGGCACCATACCGGCAGCCAGTAATTGGCCCGTCAGGCGTGCGGTTTCGTCATAGGACTGGCTGACGGTGCGCGCGTTTTCGGCCAAAGCCTGGCAGGCGCGCGCGCCGAAATAAGCGTGGGCCACTTCGGCGGCCAGGGCCACACGGGCATCGTGCCATTGCGCTTGGCTGGACTGCAATTGGGCCTGTGCGCCGTCATTGACCAACTGGTTGGCGCCCACGAGGTCGATTTCCCAACTCGCCTGTAAAGAAGCTGCGGCCGTGCTGGTCACGCCCATGTCGGGCTGGCTCTCGCCCCGGCTGAGCGACACAGCGGCGCCCACCTGGGGCAGCAAGGTCGCGCGGGCGGAGGCACTGCTGGCGCGGGCTTGGGCGATGGCCGCCAGGGCGAGCGACAAATTAGGGCTGGTACTTTGCGCAGCATCCTGCAAACGCAGCAGCGAGGGGTCGGCCTGCGCTTGCCACCATTGCTGCAAAGTGCGGGTGTTGCCCTGGTGCGGCAAGGCGGCTTGCCATTGCGCCGCCACCGGCGTAACAGGCGCGCTCGGTTGCTGCGGCAAGGTGCAGGCAGTCAGTAAGAGTGCGGCGGCACTGGCGGCGATGGCGCACAAACGCTTGCACATCACTCTGTTCTGCAAATGCTTCATTCAATAAAAAGTTTTCAAGACATTAGCGCGGTGGCAATCGGCCATACGCCTGCGTCAGTTCCAAATAGGACTTATTTTCGGGGATTGGCGGCAATCGGCCGCCGTATAGGGCTTTCAGGCCTGGCGATCTTAAGGCTGCGTTGTGACACGACAGCTTAGTTGCCATGTGCCATGGAGCTGACCGCCGTGACCAGCGCAATACCGGCCAAAAGCCAGGCAATTTGCGCAGCGGTTTGCCAGCCGCCCAAGCGTTTTTGCAATTGCGGAATCAAATCAGCCAGGGCCACGTAAATAAAACTGCTCGACGCGATGACCAGAAAAAAAGGCAAATAGGCTTGCAATTGCTCTACCAACCAATATCCCAGCAAACCGCCCAATGCGGTTACCGAGCCGGCCATAGACACCTTGATGAGCGCTGCCCGCCGGTCTGTCGCGCCTGCGCGCAGAACGACCAAATCGCCCATATGGTGCGGCACTTCGTGGGCTAGCACGGCTACCGAGGCAATCATGCCCAGGCGGATATCGGCCATAAAGGCCGAAGCGATCAAGACGCCATCACCAAAGCAATGCACGCTGTCCCCCGCCAGCACCGCCCAGCTACCGCCGGTATGGCTGTGGCCCGCAGCATGCTCAGGCGCATGGTCATGGTCATGGCTGTGGGCGTGCGCACCGTGTTCATGGCCGTGGTGCCACAACTCGGCCTTGTCCAACAAAAAGAAAAACACCAGCCCGACGAGCAGGGTCATGAATAAATCATGCGCGCCGGCCTGGCTTTCGAAGGCCTCTGGCAGCAAATGCATAAACGCGGTGGCCAGCAAAGCCCCCGCCGCCATACTAAGCATGTGCTGGGTGTAGCGGGCAAGCATTCCAAAACTCAGCGCTGCCGCGACCCATACGCTGCCAATGCCAGCGCAAAGCGTACCGACCAAAATCGCAAAAATAATCACCAGCGATCCTTTTGTATTTCACCTACAGGGCTAAAACCCTTGGGGCGGGTATTGTGCAACAGGCAGGACGCAGGCTGGCTTAATGCGCTTGGTCCCAGTTCGGTCCCACGCCCACTTCAGCCAGCAGCGGCACTTTGAGCTGCGCTACCGCAGCCATGATGCGCGGTATCTCGGTGCGCATCCAATCCACCTCGGCTTGCGGCACTTCGAACACCAGTTCGTCATGCACTTGCATGATCATCCGCGTGCGGTAGCCCCCCGCATCCAATGCGCGCTGCACCTGCACCATGCTGAGCTTGATTAAATCCGCCGCCGTGCCCTGCATAGGCGCGTTGATGGCGGCGCGCTCGGCCCCGGCGCGGCGCTGGCCGTTGGGCGAATTGATTTCCGGGAGGTACAAGCGCCGCCCGAACACGGTTTGCACATAGCCTTGCGCTTTGGCCTGGGCCCGGGTGTCGTCCATATAGCGTTTGACACCTGCAAAGCGCGTAAAGTAGCGCTCGATATAGTTTTTGGCGGCGGTATTGTCGATGCCCAGGTTGCGCGCCAGGCCATAGGCACTCATGCCGTAAATCAAACCGAAGTTAATCACCTTGGCATAGCGGCGCTGTTCGCTGCTGACCTGGTCCAGCGCCAGTCCAAAGACTTCGGCAGCCGTTGCCCGGTGCACGTCCAGGCCCTGGTGGAAGGCTTGCAAAAGCGCCTCATCAGCGCTGATATGCGCCATGATGCGCAACTCTATCTGGCTGTAGTCGGCACTGGCGATCACGCTCCCAGCCGGAGCGACAAAAGCTTCGCGCACACGCCGCCCCTCCGGCGTGCGGATAGGAATGTTTTGCAAATTAGGGTCGTTGCTGGACAGGCGCCCGGTCACCGCCACGGCTTGCGCATAGTGGGTGTGGACGCGTCCGGTACGCGGCAGCGCCAGTTGCGCCAACTTGTCGGTGTAGGTACCCTTGAGTTTGGACAGTCCCCGGTGCTCCAAAATTTTGGCGGGCAGCGGAAAGTCTTCGGCCAGTTTTTCTAGCACTTCCTCATCGGTACTGGGCGCACCGGTGGCAGTTTTCTTGACCACTGGCAGACCCAATTTGACGAAAAATATGTCGCCAATCTGCTTCGGACTGCTCAAGTTAAAGGGCTGTCCAGCCAGGGCGTGCGCCTCGGTTTCCAACTCCACAATACGCGTACCTAATTGTTGACTTTGCGCGGCCAGTGTCGGGGCATCGATGAGCACGCCGTTGCGTTCAATACGGTACAGCGCTTCGCTGCTGTCTATTTCCAACTGGTAAATAAACAGCAAACCGGCGTCCATTTGCAAGCGCGGCCACAAGGCCTGGTGTACGTCCAAGGTCAGGTCTGCATCTTCGCAGGCGTATTGCGCGGCGCGGGCAATGTCCACTTGGTCAAAGCCGATTTGCTGCGCACCTTTGCCACACACATCTTCAAAGCTCAGACCCTTACGGCCCAAATGGCGCTCGGCCAGGCTTTCCAAGCTGTGCGGCTTGTGCACTTCCAGGACATAGCTTTGCAGCATGGTGTCATGCACATAGCCACGCACTTCGATGCCATGGTTGGCAAATACATGGCGGTCGTATTTCACATGCTGCCCCAGTTTGTGCTTGCTGGCGTTTTCCAGCCAGGGCTTGAGCAGGGCCAGCACCTCCTCGCGCGGTAATTGGGCCGGGGCGTCCGGATAGCGGTGCGCCAGCGGGATGTAGGAGGCGGCGCCTACGGCCACGCTCAGGCTGATGCCGACAATCTCAGCGCGCATCCCGTCCAGGGAGGTGGTCTCGGTGTCCAGTGACACCACATCGGCCGCTTCTATCAAGGCCAGCCAGCGTTGCAGCGCAGCGTGGTCCAACACGGTTTCATAGTCGGTGACGCGCGCTAATAAAGAAGGCGCTGACTCACTTCCCTGCGCCAGGACACTTGCAGCAGTGACAGGCGCTTGCGCCGCGATATTGCCAAACAAGTCTGCGCCGCTAAGCGGAGACTTGGCGACGGCTTTGTCTAATTGCGTGGCGACCGTGCTAGCCAGACCCTTAAAGCCAAAGCGCAGATAGAACGCATGCAAGCCCGCCAAATCCTCCGAGCCGCAAAGCAAATCAGAAAACTCGGGCAGCGATGGCAACCAGGCCTTGAGATCGCAATCGGTCTTGATGGTCAGTAATTGGCGCGCGGTAGGCAACCAATCCAAAGCGCTACGCAGATTTTCTCCCACCACGCCTTTGATAGAGGCTGCGTTGTCGATCACCGCTTGCAGGCTGCCATATTCCTGCAGCAATTTGACGGCAGTTTTTGGGCCTACTTTGCTGACGCCGGGCACGTTGTCCACGGTATCGCCCACCAGGTTCTGGTAGTCCAGCATCAAATTTGCCGGGACACCAAATTCTTCCAACACACCGGCCATATCGCGGCGCTTGCCGTTCATGGTGTCGATGATGGTGATGCGCTCATTGACCAGTTGCGCCAAGTCTTTGTCGCCGCTGCTGACCACCACATCCATGCCGCGTGCAGCGGCCAAGACAGCCAGCGTGCCGATCACGTCATCCGCTTCCACACCCGGCACATCGAGCACTTGCATGCCCAAAAGACGCACCATTTCGTGGATAGGCTCGATCTGCGCACGCAAATCGTCGGGCATGGGCGCGCGCTGCGCTTTGTAGTCGGGGTAAATAGCGTCGCGAAAGGTGGGGCCCTTAGCATCAAATACACATGCCACAAAGGCGGCGGGAACCTCTTTGCGTAAGGCCTGCATCATGTTGACCATGCCGCGCAGCGCACCGGTGGGGGTGCTGGTCGGATCGCCAGGCACCGCTCGCAGATCGGGCATGGCATGAAAAGCGCGGTATAGGTAGCTGGAGCCGTCAATCAGCAATAAAGCGGGCGTAGGAGCGGTAGAAGTGGGATGCATGGCGGCATTTTGCCTCGCACCCTGGGGATCGCTGAGCGCCGCCTACAATCTCGCCCGGTGCCGCTGGGAGTCTGCCCCGCCTTGGTACCCGCAAAGTCCGCTTAGCCGTTGGGCTCTGCGTTCTTCATTCAGGTTTGCTTCATGGCGGTTTACACCCAAGTTTCCTTCGACCAGGCCGATGCCTTTTTCCACACTCTGGGGCTGGGGCCGCTGACCCGTCTGGAGGGCTGCGCCGGCGGCATTGAAAACACCAATTATTTTGCCGACACGGCGCAGGGGCGCTACGTACTCACCCTGTTCGAGCGCCTGAGCGCCGAGCAACTGCCCTATTACCTGCACCTGATGCGCCACTTGGCCCAGCAAGGCATCCCCGTGCCCGACCCGGCGGCCGATGCCCACGGCCAATTACTGCACCAACTGCAAGGGCGGCCTAGCTGCGTGGTGAGTCTTTTAGCAGGCAAAAGCGAATTGCAACCGGGGCCCGAACACTGCGCCCAAGTTGGCGCGATGCTGGCGCATATGCACTTGGCGGGACTCAGTTTTGATAGGCAACAGCCCAATTTACGAGGCCTAGACTGGTGGCAGCGCACCGTCCCTGAAGTGCTGCCCTTTGTGACGCCTGCGCAAAGCGCGCTGTTGCAAAGTGAGTTGCACGCGCAAGAGGTGCTGGCGCACAGCGCAGAATATGCGGCATTGCCGAGCGGCCCCATCCATGCAGACCTGTTTCGCGACAACGTGATGTTTGCGCCCGACCCACAGGGCCGCGCCCAACTATCGGGCTTTTTTGATTTCTACTTCGCCGGGAACGATACCTGGGTATTCGATATTGCCATCTGCCTGAACGACTGGTGTGTGATGGCCGACGGAGCAGCCGATACGGCCCGCACGGAGGCTTTTATGCGGGCCTACACCAGCGTGCGCCCCCTGCAAGCAGCGGAATTGGACGTATTTGCCACCATGCTGCGTGCGGCTGCATTGCGCTTTTGGCTCTCGCGTTTATGGGACTTGCATCTGCCGCGCCAAGCCGCCATGCTCAAAGCGCACGATCCGGCTCCCTTTGAGCGCATACTGCGCCAGCGCATCGCCCATCCATTCGGCTCGGGCGCATCGTCCGACACCACCCTTACCACTGCATGAAACTTCATATCGTTCCCGCCCGCCAAGGCGTCCTCTGGGTCAAGCTGGGCATGCGGACCTTTTTCCGCCAACCCTTGGCGCTCACGGGTTTGTTCTTTATTTTCATGGCGGTGATGTCGGTTATCTCGATGGTGCCTGTGATCGGCAATGTGCTGGCGCTCGCCTTGTTGCCGGGCGCTACCCTGGGCCTCATGGTGGCCACGCAGGAAGCGCTCAAAGGCCAATTCCCTATGCCCAGTGTTTTGATTGCGGGTTTTCGTGCCGGGCGCGCCCAACTGCGGGCCATGCTTATATTAGGTGCCCTTTATGCGCTGGGTTTTGTCGGCGTGCTCGGCCTGTCCGCCCTGGCAGACGGTGGCAAATTCGCGCAAATGTATTTGTTTGGCGGCGCGGTCGGCAGCGAGGTATTGCAAGACCCGGCGTTTGAAACCGCCACGATGGTGGCATTGGTGTTTTATATGCCTTTGTCCTTGTTGTTCTGGTTCGCACCGGCGCTGGTCTATTGGGACAATGTCAGCCCCATGAAAAGCCTGTTCTTTAGTCTGGTCGCTTGCATCCGTAATATCGGCGCTTTCACGGTTTACAGCTTGGTGTGGATGCTGGCCTTTATGGTCATCGGACTGGGCGTGGTCCTGGTAGCCGGTTTGTCCGGTAGCGAAGAGGCCGTAGCCCTGGTGCTATACCCCACCGCAATGGTAATGGCGGCCATGTTTTTTAGCTCGATTTACTTTACCTACGCGGATAGCTTCAGCATCCCCAGCGTGCACCTGGCCTGAATCGGCCTGGCGCCGGCACCGCGCGGCATCCCCATTGCAAGAGCGAGCGTCAGCCCGCCGATTAGATTAACCCTAAGGCTTTGCCGAGTTGGTAAAGGCCAAATAGCAGCAAAGCCAGTACCGACAGGCCCAACATAGCCCGATTAATTCCTTCGCCAAAGCGCGCCGCCAGCCCGAACACCATCACAATCGTGGCCAAGCCACCCACCAGCGTCAGGTAAAAGCCCCCGAGAAAAGTGAGTCCGCAGGCCGGCGACTCGCGCCAACCCGCCACCAAAATAGGGCCAGTCACCAGGGTCCAAAAAATATAGGGGCCGGGGCTGAGCATATTCATCACCACCGCTTTGCCGATCGGCAGACCCACTTCGAGCTCTGGGCCACTAGGCACCGGTGGCGCGCGCCAGGCGCGAAAAGCGCCCCAGGCCAGGTACAAAATGAACACGCCGCTCACACCGTACAAGACCTGCTCCATCCACACTGGCACCTGCGACAACACCAGCAGGCACAAGGCGATGATAGGACCGTCGCTGAGCAAAGGCGCCAGCGCCGAGGGCAAAGTGCGGCGCCAGCCCTGGCTGATGGATCGCGATATCAGGTAGGTTTGAAACGGCCCGGGTTGCGAGGCGGCAGCAAAACCAAAACCAATTCCCTCAAGCAGGTACATCCACATCCAAGCATTCTAGGTTGCCCTGCGGAAGGCTTCACACAACCGTCATAGCGCTTCGTTAACATACGAATTCATGTGCACATCCCACAAAGCCATACCCGCCGGTGCCCGCACAGCTACCACGGCCAGCTTGCGAAGCAGCGTGGTGGGCGCGGTGCTGCGCAACTACCTTCGGACCCTGTGTATGGGTCTCATGATGAGCGCTTGGTTTCCGGTGGCAATAGGGCAGACAGCTGTGCAACCAAGCGCGCAGCCAGAATCTGTGCGCCTGCGCATGACTGAGTTTTTTCAATTTCCGGTGGGGCCTAAGGGCCTTCAAATAAGTTCGTCATTGCGGGAAGCACAGGGTAAGAGAGTTTCCATGCAGGGCTATGTGGTGCAGCAAGAAGTGGCGGCGCCAGGTCAATTTTTACTGACGCCGCGCCCGGTGCAAATGAGCCAGCATGCCGATGGCGAAGCCGATGACCTTCCCCCTTCCACGGTAGCGGTGTCGCTACCCCTTGAACAGCAGGACTGGATAGTCGCCTATACACGCGGCCTGGTAGAGGTGGTGGGCGTGTTAGACGTAGGCCGCCAAGAAGGCCCGGATGGGCGTGTCACTTGGGTTCGCTTGCAATTGGACAGTGAGGCCACGCGTCGCATGAACGCAGCCGAGTTCTTCAGCTACCGCCACGCCATGCAGCACAAGCACTAAGCCTGTGGAACATCGGGCGGGTGGCAAGCTGATCGCGTAAAGAAGCTAGTTTTAATTTGTTTAATAGGAGTATGGAAATGACTATGTTCAACAAGCGCACTGTTAGGCTGACTATTGCGTTTGCATCCGTATGGATGGCAGTCGCTGCGCAGGCCGCTCCCAGCGTGACCCGATTGACCCCACCCAGTGAGCTCTTTAGCAGCGGCCAAGCGGCACCGGTTATTGCACGTTTTTTACCGGGCCAGCGCTTTGACCTGCAGGCCACGATCCGCCCCGACGATGCCGCCAAGCAAATCAGCAGCGCGGTATTTGCAGTCGATGGTAAAACTATCGCTGCACCCGTGGCACTCAAGACCTGCGAAGCTGCGTGCCTCAAAGGCGTACCAGCCAATGCGACACTGGCCAGCATTCGCGCCTTCAGTGTTGACAAACCAGGTGTGCACAGCCTGCGCGTGACCGCCACGCAAAGCGATGGCCAAACCGTGACGGCAGAAGGCAATTTTGAAGTGGTTGCGCTGATGCCTGGCGCACAGAAGGTAAAAAACATCATCATATTGCTTGGCGATGGCATGGGCGCTGCACAGCGCACCGCCGCGCGCATTGTGGCCGGCGGCTATGCCCAGGGCAAAGCCATCAAACCCTTGGCCATGGACACCTTTCCGGTCACCGGGATGGTGAAAACCGCCTCGCTCAATTCTGTGGTGACGGACTCGGCCCCCGGCATGTCAGGCTACGTGTCCGGAAATAAAAATAACAACAATGAAGAAGGCGTTTTTCCCGATGACACCACCGACCCCTTTGACAACCCTCGCATTGAGTACCTGAGCGAATACCTGCACCGGACGCAAGGCAAGGCACTGGGACTGGTAACCACCTCCGACGTGTTTGACGCCACGCCTGCCGCCAATGCGGTTCACACTAGCAACCGTGGCGCTGGTACCGGCATCGTGGACCAGTACCTCGATGACCGGGGACTGACCGGCCTGAGCGTGCTCATGGGTGGTGGACGTAAATGGTTCTTGCCCGCCAGCACCCCGGGTTCTGCACGCGGTGATCGCACTGACTATGCTTTTTCCTCCACCGATGCGCATACCGCTGACATCGTCAAGCGCTGGGGCGCTGCGCCTGGCGCGATGGACAAAGACCGTAACCTGCTGGCCGAGTTTCAAACTGCTGGTTTTGACTATGCCGGTGACAAGACCGCACTCGACAGCATAGACCCGAAGAAATCCGAGCGTTTGCTGGGCCTGTTCGCATTGTCCAATATGAACGTGGCTTTGGACAAGATCGATGGACGCCGCAACAAGGCCATGGGCATTAGTGGACGCGTAGTCGATGACTACGGTTTTCCTGACCAACCCATGCTCGACGAAATGGCGAGCAAAGCATTGGCGGTATTGGATCGTCAGAAGAATGGCTTCGTACTCATGATCGAGGGCGCTTCCATTGACAAACAAGCCCACAACATGGACACCGAGCGCTGGATGCTAGACACCCTGGAATTTGACCGCGCAGTGGCTTTGGCCCAGGCCTATGCCGCTGGGCGCAATGACACGCTGGTGATCGTGACCGCCGACCATGAATGTGCAGGCGTAGCGCTGATTGGTGGCTCGCGCGTCAGCGATGCGCGCCTACAAGCCCTGGTGCGTGAAGGCGGCGGCACCGCCATGCGCGACGCAGTGGTAGGGGTCTACGAGCAAGCCGGTTTCCCGAAGTACAAAATTTCCGCCGACGGCTACCCTGACACCACCGATATCGACAACCGCATTCTGGTGGGCTACGGCGCCAACTCGGACCGCATGGAAGACTACCGAACCAATGCCCGACCCTTGCAGGATAGTCAGCAACCCTTTGTGAAAAAAGAGCCACTTTCAATTTATCCAGCGGGCCCCATGGCGCGTGACGCAGATGGAAAGTACATGATTACTGGCCAGGTGCCCGGTGACAGTGCTGTGCATACCGCGAGCGACATTCCATTATCGGCTTACGGACCTGGGGCTTATGCATTCACCGGCGTCATCGACAACACCGACGTGTTTTTCAAGCTGGCCCAAGCAGCCATTAAAGGCATCCTGCCACCACCTGGCTGGACCGGCGGGGCAGCCAACAGCAGCAAAGCGCCCTGAGGCGTTCGCCCGCAGCCTAAGCTGCCATCCCGCCAAGGCTCTCCCGGCCTGGCGGGATTTTTTTTGTACCTACTTGCTAGCCATTTGCGCTGCGTCAGGCCCGGCACAGAGACAGGGATCTGTTTGCGCTCTAAAATTGAAGGCATGCGAGGCGAGCCGCCCCATTGCTCGGCCCTCGGGTTCACGCTAGTTTGGCCCGGAAAGAATTACAAGATGCACCTATCGCCCTTGAAAATGGATCGTCCTCCACGCTGGCAATTTGCACGCCGCGCCACGTTGTTGTGCTTGACACTTGTTGGCCTATTGGCAGGCGCGGCCGCGCTAGCCCAGAGCGCACGCCCGATCCAAATTTGGCCCACCATCCCCTTTGTGCGTGGCAAAGACTTGTGCCAGTACCAAGAAAACTACGCCAAAACCAAGAACGAGCAATCCAAGGAGATGCTGCAAAACGTGGTGTCGCTAATTCGGGAAGGCGCTAAAGAGGCGGTCGCCTTTGGCATTGTGCAGGCCATGGACGACATGGAGAACGCCAACCGCGCCCAGGCCATTGCGGGCATGGGCATGGACGTGCTACTAGAGGGTAGCTTCAAAGCCACCTTGGATGCCTATTACCGCGACCTGCAACCGGGCCAGCGCAAAATTGCATTTTTCAACCCCATGCCCTTGACTCAATTGGTGCGTGGACTACGCGACCAAAAGCGCCAAGGGTATTTAGATGACAAGCTGGTGCGCGAGCTGTATGGTATTTTTTGGGGCACCTACTCGTTTGCCCAAGACTGCAATGGCCAGGTGCTAGTCACCATGCATTTGGAGGGCAAAGACGGCACTACGCGCAGCTTTCAGGCCCAAGGCTTTCCGCAATCAGTCATGCAAAGCGCAGCCGGCCAAGTGTTTGACTATTTTCAGAAAACCAAATTTCCGTCCAAAGTCATGATCGGCAACCGCGCCTTGGAATTACTAGGTGCGCCCAGCATGCCCGTGGCGCACACCGCTGGTCCGGCCGCGGCCGAGCGTGCCTGTAGCAATATGAATGCGCGCCTTCCCACGGTGGCTGAACTGGAGTACTTGGCGGCACTAGGCGATTACAACGGCGGCGTGAGTTTGCGCAGCGACGTCTGGGTACTACCCGGCGGCATGGTGTATGCGCCAGACCTTCCCAACCCCTCGCCCGTGCGCAGCGCCGACGAAGTGCGCGGGCCGGATTTACATTTTTACTGCGTGCGCTAGAGGATATGGGGCAAAACAGCACCGTGCTGTTTGCACCTTAAGCGCGGCCTTGGGCTTCGAGCTGCGTTTGGCAGGCCATGCAATGGGCGGTTTCGGGCATGGCATCGAGACGGGCTTCCAAAATTTCACTGCCGCACTCGGTGCAAAAACCATAACTACCTTGGTGCAAGCGCTTCAGGGCCGCCCCGACTGCATGCATACGAGCGATCTCGCGCTCGCCGATACAAAAATCCATATCCCGCTGAGTCATGCTTTGGGCATGGGAGTCACCAGGCCCGGGCAAGGACTCTGCCGCCACTTCTGCCCGCGAACGTTCGCCCCCGCGCTGCTCATGGATTAGCCGTAGCAGATCCGACAGCATGTTTTCAAGACGTTCAAGGTGCACCATGGCATGGTGGTGCTGCATCGCGGAAATAGTGTGTGTCATGGGCGCATCATGCGCCCCTGCCGGGCGGTGCACTTTGACAATAATCAAGGAGATGCCAGCTTGCTACGGGACACAGTTGCGCACGGCGGGCGATTCATCCGATGGGTAGCACTGTCAGAAAAGCCAGGCGGGTATCGCAAAAAAACAGTGTATTGCGGCCTCAACCTTACTCCACCGGCGTCAGCTTGGCCACGCTCAGGGCCAACCATTTGGCGCCGTGGCGCGGGAAGCTGATTTGGGCGCGGGCGTCGGCTCCCTCGCCTTCCAGGCTTAGCACTTTGCCTTCGCCAAATTTGTTGTGGAACACCTGCAAGCCCACGCGTAGGCCGTGGGCGGGGTCGGTTTTGCGGGCCACCGGGGGGCCGGCGTTATAGATCTCCGTGCGCAAACTGGTGGTCGGTGCCTGCCAGGCCGGCGTGCTGCTGCCGGCCCAGGGGCTGCGCGCGGGGGCGCGTTTAGGGGTCAGAAATTTCAGGCTGCCCTCGGGCAATTCGTCAAAAAAACGGCTTTTCAGGTTGTAGCGCGTTTGGCCGTGCAGCATGCGGGTTTGCGAATGGCTCAGGTAGAGCCGGTCGCGCGCGCGGGTAATCGCGACGTACATCAGGCGGCGCTCTTCTTCCAGCCCGTCACGGTCGCTCATGGCGTTTTCATGCGGGAACAGGCCCTCCTCCATGCCGGTGATGAAAACGCAATCGAACTCCAGGCCTTTGGCGGCATGGACGGTCATCAGTTGCACTGCATCTTGCCCAGCCTGGGCCATGTTATCGCCCGCTTCCAAAGCGGCATGGGTTAAAAAGGCTGTCAGGGGCGATAGGGTTTCGCCGGTATCGCCAAATTCGGGCTCGTCCGAGATTGGCGATACCCTGTTGGTTTGTTCAAGCGCTAGGTCCTGGGCCCTGGGCGTGGAGTCAGCGGCTACCCCTGGCACGGTGCCCGCAGCCAAGCCACGCGATGCTTCTTGGCGGCCAAAACCTTCCAGGCGCACAAAGCTTTCCGCGGCGTTGACGAGTTCTTCCAAGTTTTCGATGCGGTCTTCGCCTTCGCGGTCCAGACGGTAATGCTCTAGCAGGCCACTGTGCTCCAGCATGGTGGCCACAATATCGCGCAAGCTGCTGGTGGCGGTTTGCTCGCGCAGCACGTCGATCTTGGCCACAAATGCGGATATCAGCGCGCCAGGCCGACCTTTGAGGGCGCTGACCGCGTCGTGCAGCGAGCAGCCCAACTCTTTGGCAATATCTTGCAATTGCTCCAGGCTGCGCGCACCTATGCCACGCGCCGGGAAGTTGACCACGCGCATAAAGCTGGTGTCGTCCCGCGGATTAGAAAGCAAACGCAAATAGGCCAGTGCGTGCTTGATTTCAGCGCGTTCGAAAAAGCGTAAACCACCATACACCCTGTAGGCGATACCGGCGTTAAACAAAGCGGTCTCAATCACCCGGCTTTGCGCATTGCTGCGGTAGAGCACGGCGATTTCGGACTGCGGATAGCCTTCGCCCAAGCCGGGCTTGCCCGACTCCATCAGGTAGCGCATTTCCGAGACCATCCATTGCGCCTCTTCAAAGTCGCTGGGCGCTTCATAGACGCGCACCGCTTCGCCCGGTCCTTGGTCGGTGCGCAGGTTTTTGCCCAGGCGGCGGCTGTTGTGGCTGATCAACGCGTTGGCCGAGTCCAGAATGTGGCTGTGGCTGCGGTAGTTTTGCTCCAGCTTGATCTGGTGCTCCACCGCAAATTCGCGCACAAAGTCGGCCATATTGCCCACGCGTGCACCGCGAAAAGCGTAAATGCTTTGGTCATCATCGCCCACGGCCAGCACCGCGCCGCCGGGTCGCTCACTGCTAGCGTCGGCACCGTCTTGCTTACCCGCCAGCATCTTGATCCAGGCGTATTGCAG
>Ga0114963_10001485_pt1 | contig 16222 bp, 14 predicted proteins | sample C_131016_EF_Meta_FD_87019 | JGI IMG/M metagenome (GOLD analysis project Ga0114963, IMG submission 87019) | Freshwater microbial communities from Lake Croche, Canada to study carbon cycling - C_131016_EF_MetaG | ecosystem: Environmental > Aquatic > Freshwater > Lake | place: Lake Croche, Canada...
ACCTTCCAAAACATCCGCTTGTTTGCCGAAATGACGGCGCTGGAAAACGTCATGGTCGGGCGGCACATCCGCACTCACTCGGGTTTGCTCGGGGCGATTTTTCGCACTGCCAGTTTCAAGGCCGAAGAAGCTGCCATTACCCAGCGCGCCCAAGCGTTGCTGGACTACGTGGGCATCGGTCAATATGCGGACTACAAATCGCGCACCCTGTCCTACGGCGATCAGCGACGCCTGGAAATTGCGCGCGCCTTGGCCACCGATCCGCAACTGATTGCCCTGGACGAACCGGCGGCCGGCATGAACGCCACCGAAAAAGTGCAGCTGCGCGAATTGATCGACCGCATTCGCAAGGACAACCGCACCATTTTGCTGATTGAGCACGATGTCAAGCTGGTGATGGGGCTTTGTGACCGCGTCACGGTGCTGGACTATGGCAAAACCATTGCCCAAGGCACACCGGCGCAGGTGCAAAAGAACGAAGCTGTGATTGAAGCCTATTTGGGCACGGGAGGACATTGACATGCGCACCGCTTTGCTGAAAGTCAAAGGGCTGAAAGTGGCCTATGGCGGTATCCAGGCCGTCAAAGGAGTGAGTTTCGAAGTGCAGGAGGGCGAGCTGGTGTCTTTGATCGGCTCGAACGGCGCGGGCAAAACTACCACCATGAAAGCCATCACAGGCACCCAGCCGCTGCATGCGGGCGACATCGAATACAGGGGCCAGAGCATTGCGGGGCAGGGCCCATGGGACTTGGTCAAGCAAGGCCTGGTCATGGTGCCCGAAGGCCGTGGGGTGTTCACCCGCATGACCATCATCGAGAACCTGCAAATGGGCGCGTACATCCGCACCGACAGCACGGGTATTGCGCACGACATGGAGAAGATGTTCAGCATTTTCCCGCGCCTGCGTGAACGCAAAGACCAGCTGGCGGGAACGATGTCGGGTGGTGAGCAGCAAATGCTGGCCATGGGCCGCGCCTTGATGAGCCGCCCCCAAGTTTTGTTGCTGGACGAGCCGTCCATGGGCTTGTCGCCCATCATGGTGGACAAGATTTTTGAGGTGGTGCGCGATGTCTATGCGCAAGGCGTGACGGTGCTGCTGGTGGAGCAAAACGCCAGTCGGGCTCTGGCCATGGCCAACCGAGGTTACGTGATGGAGTCGGGCCTGATCACTCTGACCGGACCGGGCCAAGACTTGCTGGCAGATCCCAAAGTCAGGGCTGCTTATTTGGGTGAGTGATCAGTCCACTTTCGCGCCACTGGCTTTGACCACGCCTTCGTAACGCTTCAATTCATTTTTCAGGAAGGCGGCAAACTGCTCGGGCGTGCTGGCCACGGGCTCGGCCATCAGCGTGCCAAAACGGCTGCGCGTTTCTGGCGATTGCAAAGCGGCGGAGAAAGCTTTGTGCAAGCGCTGCACCACTTCGCGTGGCGTGCCCGCAGGGGCGACCAAGCCCCACCAGGTGTCGATCTCAAAGCCTGGGAGGGTCTCGCTCATGGCCGGGATGTCGGGCAAGGCGCTGCTGCGCTGCGCTGTGGTCACAGCCAGGGCCAAAAGCCTGCCCGATTGGATATTGGGCGCGGCAGTGGCCAGGTTGTCAATGTTGAAATCCACCTGCCCCGACAGCAGCGCCAGTTGCGCCGGGTTGCCGCCGTTGTAAGGAATGTGCACTGCAAAAATGCCGGCAGCGCGTTTGAACATTTCACCCGCCAAGTGGCCGGCACTGCCATTGCCGCCAGAGCCGAAATTCAGCTGACCCGGATGGGCTTTGGCGTGACGCACCAAATCGGCCAAGTTGTGGATGTGCAGGCGCTGGGCGGTCTCTGCGTTCATCACCAACACATTGGGCACTCGCAGCATTTGCGTGATGGGCGCAAAGTCGCGGCTCGCGTCATACGGTATCTTGGCAAACAGCCAGGGGTTGATGGCATGGGTGGCAGTGGCGGCAATACCGATCGTGAAACCATCGGGCGCTGCTTTGGCCACCAGGTCAGCGCCCAGATTGCCACCCGCACCGGGCTTGTTGTCAATGATCACCGGACCCAGGCTGTCTTTGACCCGCTCGGCCAAAGCGCGGGCGGTCACATCGATGGGGCCGCCCGCGGCGTAGGGCACGATCAGGCGAATCGGTTTGTTTTGTGCCCCGGCTGGGGCCGACGCCAAGGTGAACACCATGGACAGCAGCAGGGCGCGCAGGAAGTCCAAGGGGCTGAGGGGCATGAGGGGCATGAGGCTTTGCATACAGGCGATGCCGGTCCTCAGCCCGCAGCTTTGTCGGCTTCGGAGGTGAAGGAGTCGGCAAAGAATTCTTCTTCCGGCAGGCCGCCTAAACTGAGGTAGTCGCGCTTGGCCGAGTCCACCACAATCGGAGCGCCGCAGGCATAGACCTGATAGCCCGACAAATCGGGGTGGTCTTGCAGCACCGCTTGGTGCACAAAACCGGTGCGACCGGTCCACCCGTCTTCGGGCGTGGCGTTAGAGATGACAGGCACATAGCGCAGTTGCGGCATGAGGGCCAGCTGCGTGTCAATCCAGTCGCTCATGTACAAGTCAGACGGCCGTCGTCCGCCCCAATACAGGGTGGCGGGGCGGGTAATGCCTTGGTGCTGCATGTGTTCGATCAGCGCCTTGATGGGTGCAAAACCGGTGCCCGAGGCCAACAAGACCATGGGTTTGTCCGAGTCTTCCCGCAAGAAAAAGCTACCGTGCGGGCCTTCGGCGCGAAGGATGTCTTTTTCCTTCATGGTGGTGAAGACCGGGTCGGTGAATTTGCCGCCTGGCATGTGGCGAATGTGCAATTCCACCTTGGGCGCAGCGGCCTCGAGCGTGTGCGGCGCATTGGCCATGCTGTAGCTGCGGCGCGAGCCGTCGCGCAGCAAAAACTCAATGTATTGGCCAGCATGAAATTTCATCACGTCGTTGGCGGGCAGTTGCAACTGAATCACCATCACATCGTCGGATTTTTTCTCCATGGCGGCGACGCGCACCGGCATTTTTTTGATGGGAAAAGCCCCGGCTTCTGTGACCTGGCGTGACTCCAACACCACGTCGCTTTGCGCTGTGGCGCAGCATGTCAAGATCAGGCCTTGGGCTTCTTCGTCGTCACTCAGCGCTTTGCTTTGGTGGGTACCGTGCACCACGCTGCCGGACAGTTTTTTGCATTTGCAGGAACCACACGCCCCGTCTTTGCAACCATAAGGCAGGCCAATGCCTTGGCGAATGCCGGCGGCCAGCAATGTCTCTGTGCTATCGGCGTTGAATTGACGCCCGCTCGGTTGTACCGTGATTTGAAAGCTCATCCATGTATCCTTGAGGGTCTGTCGAGTAACCCAACCCCTGATTTTGCCTTCAAATCAAACCCCTTTAGGCGCACTGCCTGCCCGTTTTCGCCGTGAGCGCATTTTGATCGTGGGTTGTGGCGATGTGGGCAAGCGCGCCGCGTCGCAGCTGCCAGGCCGCATACGTGTCTTGGCCCTGACCTCCAGCCCCGAGCGTCACGCCGAATTACGCGCTGCAGGCATTACACCGTTGGCCGGTAACTTGGATGCGCCAGCCAGTTTGCAGCGCTTGGCCGGTCTGGCCACGCGTGTCTTGCATTTGGCTCCTCCACCTTCCGAGCCGGGTCGAGACTGGTCGCACGACCCCCGTACCCTGGCTTTGACTCGAGTGCTGCATTTGCGCAGCGCGGCCAAAGCCTTGGTTTATGGCTCCACCAGCGGCGTGTATGGCGACTGCCAAGGGGCCAAGGTCAATGAAAGCCGGCCGGTTCAACCGCACACGCCCCGCGCCCTGCGCCGGGTGGATGCCGAGCGGGTGATCCGCTTTGCAGGCCGTCTGGGTCTGCGCAGCAGCATCTTGCGCATTCCCGGGATTTACGCCCCCGATCGGGTGGGCGGCACGCCCAAAGAGCGCTTGCTCAAGCGCACGCCCGTGTTGCGCGCCGCAGACGATGTCTACACCAACCACATCCATGCCGACGACTTGGCCCGTGCTTGCGTGGCGGCCTTGTGGCGGGGCAAAGCCCAGCGCGTTTACAACGTCAACGACGACACGACATTGAAAATGGGCGACTACTTTGATATGGCGGCACAGTTGTTAGGTTTACCAAAACCGCCGCGGGTGTCGCGCAGCAACGCCACCGAGTCCTTGCCGCTGATGTTGTTGAGCTTCATGAGTGAATCGCGCCGCTTGGACAACACCCGCATGAAGCGCGAGTTGCGTGTGCGTCTGGCTTACCCCACGGTGCGTGAAGGGCTTGGACCTCAAGGCCTCCTGTTATGAACCCAGGTGCAGGATGGGCATGGCGACCGCTGCAGGCCTTGTGTCAGCAGACCATCAGCAACAATCGCGAATAGCGCGTGCCTGGCGTAATGTCTTGCCAAGCGTTGGGCTCATCGATCTCGCCCACCACCAGCCCTTGCCCCTTGTTCTCGGCGTAGGCCGTGTATTGAATGCTGCGCTCCTGTTGATTTTTGCAATCCAATTCTTTGTGGCTGCGGGTGGACAAAAAACCGGCTTTCTCGCGCTGTCGGTAGTCTGTTAGCGTCCAAACGCGCACGACGCTGCCGCTGCGCTGGACGCTCGCAGCCTCGTAATACGAGGTGTTTTCTCTGGATTGGCCAAACAGCTTGAGGTCTGCATGCGCACCTGTGGCGCCGATCATCCAAAGGAGGCTGATGAGGTGTTTCATAAGGGCGGGCCAATCAGACAATGTTCAGTCCATCTTAAGTCAAGCACAGGCCATGGGCTTGATCTGCGCTGAGCGGCTTAAGCATGCTTGAGTAACAAAAAAGTCTGCCTTAAATGAAACCATAAATACTCAATAAATTACAAATTAATCTTTATAGATCATTTATTTTGAAAAAAGTAGTTATTTCTTCAATTGTTGGTTCAAAATTAGTTTTTTGTTTGATCCCCATCTTGGGTGCCGTCATCGGCCTGTATCAGCCCATGGATGACCTTCAAGGTCGATGAAAATTGTGAAGTCCCCATCTTCCCCTTACAGCGCCAATCGCCCGACCCGTCTTTGGGATGGGTGGGTGTGTGCGGCGTGGGCCTGCGCCTTTTTGTGCACGGGTACCGCCCAGGCCGAAGAGTCCAACTTGCTGGACTTGAGTTTGCAAGAGCTGGTGGATTACCGACTGACCTCCATGTCGCGCAAAGAGCAGCGCGTGGTGGACACGGCAGCCGCGGCTTATGTCATCACCGGCGAAGAGTTGCGCCGCTCAGGCGCTTTGTCGATCCCTGAGGCCCTGCGCATGGTGCCTGGGCTGAATGTGGCGCAAATTTCTCGCGACAGTTGGGCCGTGAGTTCGCGCGGCTTTTTAGAGCGGTTCTCCAGCAAATTGCTGGTCTTGGTGGATGGCCGCAGTATTTATTCGCCCATGTTTTCCGGGGTGCTGTGGGAAACGCAAGACACCTTGATGGAGGACATTGAGCGCATTGAAGTGATCCGTGGACCGGGTGCTGCTTTGTGGGGCACCAATGCCATGAATGGCGTGATCAACATCATCACCCGCAAAGCCAAGGCCACGCAAGGCAATAGGGTCAGCAGCCAAATCGGGCAGGGCGGATATGGTGCAGTGGCGCTGCGCCATGGCGGTGAGTTGGAAGGGGGCGGTCACTACCGCTTGTACGCCAAAACCGACACCATGAACGGTTCGCCGGAGACCGCCACAGGACTGATCGGCTTGGATGGCGCAGCGCATCAACGCGTCGGTTTGCGCGTAGAGCCGTTGCTGGGCAGCGGTGAACTCAGCGTCAAGGCTGAGGCGTACCGCCTGCGCTCGCACTCCCTGTACTTGACGCCCACCGTGCTGGCTTACAGCAGCCCGGGCACGCCCTTTCAAAGCGCCACGCCTGAGCGCAAAACCGGCGATGGCGCTTTGCTGCAAGCGCGCTACAGCTGGCGCTCGCCGGACGGTGCACAGTCGGTGTTGCAAGCATATGTCGACCGCGAATCCCTGTTTCACGAAGGCCTCTTGGGTTCGGGCACCAGCCCTGCCCAACCTTACGGTGTTGCCCCGGGCATGGCCCGGTTTGGTGGTGAAAAAACAGACATGGACGTTGACTACCAACGTCGCCAAGTGTTTGGTTCGCACGATGTCATTTGGGGCTTGGCTTTGCGCCACACGGTGGATGACTTGCGCTTGCCTTCCGGTCCTTATTTGCTGCTCGACGGCAAAGACGCACGCACCAATTACAGCGCCTTTGTGCACGACGAGGTGAGCCTGATTCCGGACCGCTTCAAGTTCATCTGGGGCAGTAAATTCGAACGCGATGGACTCACAGGTTCGAACATCCAGCCCAATGTGCGCATGTTGTGGACGCCCAACAGCAGTGACACGGTGTGGGGCGCGTTGTCGCGCTCGGTGCGCTCACCGCGCCGCATTGAAAGCCTGGCCACGATCGATATTGCCGCTCTGGATGCGTCCAGCGTCAGTTCGTTGGTGCCTCCCCAGAGCTTGACTGCCATGCTGCAAATAGCACCCCGCCCGGGCGCTCCTGTGATGGCGGAAAAGGCCCTGAGCCTCGAGGCAGGCTGGCGCAAGCAACTGACGCCGCAACTGAGTTGGGACACTGCGGTCTATCTGAACGATTACAGCGATTTACGTGGCGGACGTTTGGTGGGGGCATCGCCACAAGATTCTGTCCAAGGCCTTGCCCAAAGTGTGGCTTGCTTGATGAGCAACCCATTCAATCCACCTCAAAATTGTTATTTCACCATTCAGGGCACCAACAGCAACCAAGACAAAATCAGAACCTGGGGCGGTGAAGTGGCCCTGGACTGGCATCCGCACAGCCAATGGCGCATCCAGGGCTCCTACGCCTATTTGCATGTTCAGGGCGTGCACACGGGCGACTTGATCGGCGACATGCAAGTCAAAGCCTATGAAGGTGCGACGCCCCAACACCAGTGGTCGCTGCGCAGCAATTATTCCTTTGGACAAGGACTGAACCTGGACCTGTGGCTTCGCCAAGTCAGCGCCACCCAGCACTACGCGCTCAATGCGCTTGAGCCTTGGGTGATCAAGGCCTATGCGACGTTGGACGCCCGGTTGGCCTGGCAGGTAGACCGCCAATTGGAAGTGGCGGTCATGGGTAAAAACTTGCTCACGAATCGGCATTCCGAATTCGTTGACACCTATCCGTACACCCGGATGTACGACGCCCAGCGCGCCCTTTTCCTGACAGCCTTGTGGCGTTTTTGAAGGAGGGTGGCGCATGAAATCCCCTCTTCTTTTGGGTACTGCACGTCAGGCTTGGGCCGCAGCAGCGGTGGTGTTGACAAGCTTGGGCGCTGTGCCTGCAGTTGCACAAAGCACCAACAGCATGGCCGAGTACCGCGTCAAAGCGGCCTACATTTACAACTTTGCAAAATATGTCGATTGGCCCGTTGTCGATTCCAAAGAATTTCATGTGTGCACGGCCGGACGAGACGATCTGGGCGGCGCACTGTCAGCGCTGGACCGACGATTGGCGCAAGGGCGAGAAATCCAGGTGCGTCAGAATGTGACCATGGACCAACTCAAGGATTGCCAAATTATTTTTGTCGGTGAAAAGGACAGCAAGTTGCTCACCTCGGTGGTGCGGCAATTGTGGGGTGCGCCTGTTTTGATTGTCAGCGACAATCAGCAAGCGGCAGAAGCGGGGGCGCACATCACTTTAGCCTCAGCCGATGACCGGGTGGAGTTCGATGTCAATTTGGCCACCTTGCAACGTGCCAATTTGAAAGCCAGCTCGCAGATGCTCAAGTTAGCCAGAACCACCAAGCCTGCCAAGCCTTGAGCGTTTGATGGCCCACGAATTCAACCTCAGCGTTCGCCTGCACAGGTATATTACTCGGTCTATCCAAGACAAGCCGGTAGGCTACAAGCTCAGCCATGTGGTGACCATGAGTGTGTTGCTGGCTTTGGCGGTGTTTTTTGTGATCACCGCCGTTTGGCAAGTCAGTCAGTCCTTGCAGCGAATTGAAAACGAGGCGTTGAGCATCAGCGAGTTGACCTCGGACGCCAATGGGTCCGCTTTGCGCTTTGAAGACCCTGGCGCTGCGCAGGAGCAACTCAAAAGTTTGCGGCACATCCAGCAAGTCAAACGTGCGGTTTTACTGAACAAAGAGGGTCAGGTATTTGCTGTCTACCCCAGAGTCGATGCAGGCGCGTTGTCTAACGTGGACCTGGGCTGGGGGAGTGCCTTGTTTGAAAGCGCCCACTGGAGTTGGACTGCGCTGAGATTGCAGCATCTGATTGAGCAAGACGGTGAAAAAATCGGAGGTCTGATTTTAGACATCGACTTGTCGAGTGTGTGGTGGTCCTTGGTGATTGACGCAGCGGTGGCCTTGTTGGGCGTGGTTCTGGGCCTTTTCTCCATTCAAACCTTGACTTCGGCCATGCACCAGATGATCGCTCGGCCCGTGTCGCAGTTGGCTGTGTTGATGCGCCAAGTGGCGCAAAACAATGATTACAGCCAACGCGCCCCCCCGGGCCATGCGGACGAAGTGGGTGAGTTGATTGCCGGCTTCAACCACATGCTCAATGAGATCGAAACCCGGGACCGCAAGCTGGCGCACTACAGCGCTGAGTTGGAAAGTCAGGTGCAACAGCGGACGGCAGAACTGGTCACGGCCAAGAACCAGGCTGAGGCCGCCAGCATCGCCAAGAGTCAGTTCTTGGCGAACATGAGCCACGAAATTCGCACGCCCCTGAATGGCTTGATTGGCGTGTCTGAAATGCTGCACGACACGCCATTGGACAGCACGCAAAAACGCTTTGTTGACATGGTCAGCAGCTCCTCGGCCACGCTGCTGTATTTGATCAATGACATTTTGGATTTCTCCAAAATTGAAGCGGGCAAGCTGCAACTCGAGTCGGTGCGTTTTTCGCCAGCCAAGGCCATGGAAGAAGTCAGCACCTTGTTTGCTGAACGTGCACAAGACAAGGGCCTGGAACTGATTCAGACGGTGGACTCGAATGTGCCGGACACCGTGGTCGGCGACCCACACCGCTTCAAGCAAATCCTTGGCAACTTGGTGGCGAACGCCGTGAAATTCACCGAGCGTGGAGAGATCCACATTGTCCTGAGCGGCAACCGTGATGCCGGGCCGTCTCAGTATTTGCGTTGCAGCGTTGAAGACTCGGGCATCGGTATGGCCGCTGAGGCGCAAAAAGGATTGTTTGAGGCCTTCTCGCAAGCCGATGTGTCCATGACCAGGCGCTATGGCGGCAGTGGTCTGGGTTTGGTGATTTCAAGACAACTGGCGCAATTGATGGGCGGCGTGGTTGATTTTCGCAGCGTCAAAGACCAAGGTTCGACTTTCTGGTTCGACATCCCCATGGTGCAGCCTGAACGGGTCGGCCCTGTGCCCAGGGTGGCACAGACGGCATTGCTCATCACGCAATCTGCTTTTGTGGCCCAGTCCCTGCAAGCCAAACTGCAGCGGCTGGGCGTTGCCTCGGTATGGTTGCCCCAGATGTCGCAAGAAGCGCTGGTGCAACTCCAATCGAAGCATTTGACCTGGGCGTTCATTGACCACCGGATCGCCCATTGCACCCGCGCCGAGTGGCTGCAGACTTGGGCGGCTGCGCTCGGCCCAGCCGTGCGCCTGATTGCGCTGACCCGCATGCGATCGAGCAGCGAAAGTGAAAAAGCCAGGCAAGCCGGCGCCCATGTCTGTGTCGCTCACCCTTTGTTGTTCGACGATATTCAAATGGCTTTGCAAGCCCGTCTGCCTGCTACCTTGCAGGGCGGGGTGCACAGCGCCCCATCCAAGCTTGATGCGCCTGCGGTGGCGTGCACAGTGCTGGTCGCGGAGGACAATGATGTGAACCGCGAGATCGTCACCGCCATGCTGCGGGGCATGGGCTGCGTGGTCATGACCGCCAAAGACGGTGTGGAGGCCGTGCAAGTCAGCGCCGACCACGCCTGCGATTTGATTTTGATGGACGTGCAAATGCCAGAGATGGATGGCCTGACCGCCTGCCGTGCCATCCGGCACAGAGAAGCCGAACAGGGGCTTCCGCGCAAGCCCATTGTGGCCTTGACGGCCAATGCCCTGACCGATGACCGTGACAACTGCCTGGCCGCTGGCATGGACGACTATTTAACCAAGCCTTTCATGCGCGCTCAGCTGCTGGATTTGGTGCAGCGTTGGAGCCGCCCCGCTCCTTGAGCAAAACAGTGCATGTATGCCGCACGCAAGCCACTTTGAAGCCCAAAGCCATTTTTCATGTGCTAGAATATGCAGCTTAGCGGCTGTAGCTCAGCTGGATAGAGTACTTGGCTACGAACCAAGGGGTCGTGGGTTCGATTCCTGCCAGCCGCACCATATGAACACCCCCTCAAGCAGTCATGTTTGAGGGGTTTTTCATTGGTGAGTTCTATTGTTGCCGCATGCGCAGTGTGGCCCAGCCAAAGGGCTTGTATGAGCAAAGCATTCACCCGCGAATCCGATGCCCAAGACGATGAAGACATCGCCTTACCCGCGTTGCCCAGCGGCACTCGCAACTACATGACACCCGCCGGCTACGCCCAGTTGCGCGCGGAGTTGTTCAGCTTGCTCGATGTGGAACGCCCCCAAATTGTAGAGATCGTGCATTGGGCCGCCAGCAACGGCGACCGCTCCGAAAATGGTGACTATCTGTATGGAAAAAAACGCTTGCGCGAGATTGACCGGCGTGTGCGGTTTTTAACGCAACGATTGGAAATGGCGGAGGTGGTCGAGCCCTCGGTTCACCATGGTCGCGATCAGATTTTTTTCGGTGCGACCGTCACGTACCTGCAAGACGATGGCCCTGAGCGCACCGTCACCATCAAAGGCGTTGACGAAGCCGACAGCGCCCGGGGCGAAGTCAGCTGGGTGTCGCCCATTGCCCGCACCTTGCTCAAAGCCTGTGCCGGCGATGTGTTGAAGCTGGTCACCCCCTCGGGGGTGGTGGTGATCGAGGTGCTGCAAGTGCACTACCCGGCAAGGCCCGTATCGCCGGGGGTGTGATTACGGCGGCCCTGTGGAGCGTTCGGCGCTGATCACCGAGGGTGTGCGTTTGAGTTGACGTAAAACAGCGTCCAAGTGGGTGATGTCGCTCACCGCAATGACAAAGCGCAAGGCCGCACCATCGTGGGCGGCGTCTTGTCCCATGTCCACATGAACAATGTCGCACTCTGCGCTGGCCAGCGCGCCGGCCACCCGGGCCAATACGCCCTTGCCATTGACCACCGTGACTTCCACGCCGGCTTCAAAATTACGCACCGGTTCATCGGACCATTCCACGCCGATGAAGCGTTCGCTGTCTTTTTGCTGCAATTTACGGCCCACAGCGCAGCCGCTGGTATGCACCACCAAGCCCTCACCCCGCCCCAGATAGCCGACAATCACATCGCCGGGAATGGGTCTGCAGCAGGTGGCGTAGACCACAGAGGCATTCTCGCTGCCGTCCAATGTGATCGCGCCTTGCGACACCGACTCGTGGGCGGTGAAACGCTCGCGTGTCATCAAGAGCGCATCGGGCCGTTCGCCCATCTCGGCCAGCAGCTTGGCCATGCGCTTGGCCACGATGCTGGCAATGCGTTTGCCCAGTCCAATGTCTGTCAGCAAATCGGCGCGGTTGCGGTTGCCGGTAAAGCGCAGCAATTTGTCCCACAAGGCTTGTCGCTTGACCAACTCGTCAATGTGCTTGTCAATGCCTTCAGCGCGCAAGGCCTGTTCCAGCAATTTCTGCCCTAGCTCCATCGACTCGACTTGCGCCATGGTCTTCAGGTAATGGCGAATTTTGGAGCGTGCACGGCCGGTGCGCACAAAACCTAACCAGGCGGGATTGGGCGTTGAAATGGGGGCGGTGATCACTTCGATCACATCGCCGTTTTTCAACTCGGTACGCAGGGGCACTTGCTCATTGTTGATCTTGCAGGCCACGGCATGGTCGCCAATATTGCTGTGGATCGCATATGCAAAATCGATGACGGTGGCGCCTCGCGGCAGGGCCATGATTTTGCTTTTTGGCGTGAACACATACACCGCATCGGGAAATAAATCGACTTTGACATGGTCCCAAAATTCGGCCGCATCGCGGGTTTCTTTTTGGATGTCCAAGAGCGATTGCAGCCACTGGGTACCCAAACGCTCGGCGTTGATGCCGCCCAGGGCGTGCGCTTTGTAGAGCCAGTGTGCGGCCACGCCAGATTCAGCAATCACGTTCATGGGTTCGGTGCGAATCTGAAACTCGACATTGACGCCCGATGGCCCCACCAAAGTGGTGTGCAGCGACTGGTAGCCATTGACTTTGCCAATGGCGATGTGGTCCTTAAAGCGCCCTGGCACCGGTTTGTACAGCTGATGCAGCAAGCCCAAAGCCGTGTAGCACTCTATGACCGTGGGCAAGATGACGCGGAAACCGTAAATGTCGTTGACCTGCGCAAAACTCAGATGCTTGTCGTCCATCTTGCGGTAGATGGAGTAGAGGGTTTTTTCGCGCCCGCTGATGCGCGTGTGCATGCCCGCTTTGCTGAAGGTCGACTCCAACTCGCTGTTGACTTTTTGGATCAGATCGCGGCGCCGGTTGCGCGCACGCGCCACCGCTTTGGACAGGATGGTATAGCGCCAAGGCATCAGGTGTTTGAACGCCAGATCCTGCAACTCCCGGTAGGTCTGGTTCAAGCCAAGGCGGTGGGCAATGGGCGCATAAATTTCCAAGGTTTCGGCTGAAATGCGGCGCCATTTGTCGCGCGGCATGTCAGACATCGTGCGCATATTGTGAGTGCGGTCTGCCAGTTTGATCAAGATCACCCGCACGTCACGCGCCATGGCCAACAGCATTTTGCGAAAAGACTCGGCCTGGTTTTCTTCGCGTGTATTGAACTCGAGTTTTTCCAACTTGGTCAGGCCGTCGACCAATTCGGCCACCGGCGAACCAAAACGTTCAATCAACTCGGATTTGGAGACGCCGCAGTCCTCCATGGCATCGTGCAGCAGCGCGGCCATCAGGGCTTGGGCGTCCAGTTTCCATTCAGTGCATTGCGAGGCCACCGCAATCGGGTGGGTGATGTACGGCTCGCCACTTTTGCGCAACTGGCCCAAGTGCGCTTCGTCGGCAAAGCGGTAGGCGCGACGTACCAAGTCGATGTCGCTGGGGCTCAGATAGTCAAGCCGGGCGGTCAAGGCTGCAAAGCTGGCCGCAGCCGCATTGGCCGCGGCAGGACCCGGCACAGCGCCGCCCACAACACCTGCCAAGCTTGCAGGCAGACCAGCCCCCCCCTTGGTGGGCACAGTGGTGACAGTAGGGAAAACGGCGCTCATGACTCAAATGTAACGCGCCGCCAATGCCCTGACCGAGCAGGCTGTCAATGCCATTGAAAAAGCCCCTCGAAAGGGGCTTGTGAACCTGGGTGGGTAACCCCATGCAGACGGCCTGTGCGGCGGCCTGACAGCTTCAAGGTACTTTTTTCAGCATTTCAATGCCAACTTTGCCCGCAGCGATTTCGCGCAATGCGGTGACCAAGGGCTTGTTTTTGCTTTCAACGCGGGGGGTGTGACCCTGGCTGAGCATCCGGGCGCGGTAAGTGGCGGCCAAAACAAGTTGGAAGCGATTGGGGATTTGCTCCAGGCAATCTTCTACAGTGATGCGGGCCATGAAGTACTCCGAAAAGGGTCAGGTGAAAAAAATCAGGAAATCAAGCAAGGTGCAGGGCTTTGAAGGTCTCTGCCCGCGACCGCCGCTGGGCAACATACTTCAACCTTTGGGCATGAATGATGGTTTTGAGATCGAACAAAGCACGCTCGAAAACTTCGTTGATTATAACGAAGTCAAATTCTTGGGCCTGCGCCATCTCAATGGCGGCGTTTTGCATGCGCAAATCGATGATGTCCGGTGCGTCCTCTCCCCGCCGCTCCAAACGCGAGCGCAACTCCTCCCAACTGGGAGGCAAGATGAAAATCAAAATCGCATTGGCATACATTTTTTGGATCTGTAAGCCGCCTTGGTAGTCAATTTCCAAGACCACGTCAGCGCCTTGGGACATGCGCTCTTCGATCATTTTTTTGGAGGTGCCGTAGCGGCGGCCATGCACATGGGCCCATTCGACAAAAGCTTCCCCTGCCACCATCGCATCAAATTCTTGTTCGGAGGCAAAAAAGTACTCGCGCCCGTGTTTTTCCTGGCCGCGGGGCGCACGCGTGGTGTGCGAGACCGAGGGTTGGACGTTGGAGTCGAGTTCGAGCAGTGCATTGACCAGACTCGATTTACCAGCCCCACTGGGGGCTGCAACGACGTAGAGGTTGCCGGGATATTCCATGTTGCGCTCTTTGTTTCAGTCTCAAGGGTCAGGGCTTATTCAATGTTTTGCACTTGCTCGCGCATTTGTTCGATCAGCACTTTCATGTCGACCGAAATTTTGGTCAACTCCAGCGCCGCCGATTTGGAGCCCATGGTGTTGGCTTCACGGTGCAGTTCTTGGATCAAAAAATCCAAACGCTTGCCCATCTCGCCGCCCTTGGACACCAAGCGGCTGATTTCGTCCAGGTGCGACGCCGTGCGGGTCAGCTCTTCGGCCACATCGATGCGGATGGCGAAGGCTGTGGCCTCCGTCAGGGCGCGGTCTTGCGCCACCTCGGGCAGGGTGGCGCCCTCGGCCAGCGCCATCGCCTCTTTCCAGCGGTCCAAAAAGCGCTGGCGCTGCTGCTCGACCAATTGCGGCACCAAGGGTGCAGCCAGTTGCGCCAGGCCCCGCAGTTGTTCCACATGGCCTTGCAGCATGGCGGCCAGACGCGCGCCCTCGCGTTCGCGGGCGGCTGACAGGGCTTGGACGGCTTGTTTGGCCAAAGGCATCACGCTGTCTTCGCTGACCGCAGCGCCGCTGCGCTCTTGCGCGGCCAAGCGCAGCACGTCAGCCACACTCAGATCAATTGCGCCGGGTAACCAAGTCTGTATCTTGTCTTGCAAGTGCAGCAAGCGCTGCAGGGCTGCCGCTTGGGGCTCGGGCAAAGCGCCCTCGGCGCTGTCCACCACCGCGCGCACCTCGACCTTGCCACGTTTGATGTGGAGGCTGATCAGCTCGCGCAGCGCCGGCTCAAAGGCCCGCAGCTCGTCGGGCAAGCGAAAACTCAGGTCCAAAAAGCGGCTGTTGACGGATCGGATTTCCAGTCCCAAGCGTTGCGCGGGCAGGCTGCGCGACTCGCTGCTGCCGGGTGTGGCAGGCGTGCTACTTTGCACGCTGGCGTAACCGGTCATACTGTAAACTGGCATGAAGATGTTCCTTGGTGCGGCCCGGGCCCTGGCCCGATGCCAATGCACAAATCCGCGGTGAAAACCGATTGTCTGTGCATGAAACAGACCATTATCTCAAACTCGAGCCATGACACTTCTCACACCCGCTTATGTGCGCACGTCTCGTGCCAATGATCAATTGCGCGCTGTGCGCATCACCCGGGGCTTCACGATCCATGCCGAAGGCTCGGTGTTGATTGAATTTGGCAACACCCGGGTGCTGTGCACCGCTTCGGTGGAAGAAAAAGTGCCCGGCCACAAAAAAGGCAGTGGCGAAGGCTGGGTCACCGCCGAATACGGCATGCTGCCGCGCGCCACCCACACCCGCAGCGACCGCGAAGCTGCGCGCGGCAAACAAAGCGGCCGCACGCAAGAAATTCAGCGCCTGATTGGCCGCTCTTTGCGCGCAGTGTTCGATTTGAAGAAACTGGGCGAGCGCACGATTCATTTGGACTGCGATGTGCTTCAAGCCGACGGCGGCACCCGCACTGCCAGCATCACTGGCGCTTTTGTGGCCGCGCAAGACGCGGTCAACTGGTTGATCGCGCAGGGCAAATTAAGCGAATCGCCGATCACCGCCCATGTGGCGGCGATTTCGGTCGGCCTCAAATCAGGCCAAGCGCTGCTGGACTTGGATTATGTGGAAGACTCCGCCTGCGACACTGACATGAATGTGGTGATGACCGGCGCGGGCCACTTTGTCGAAGTGCAGGGCACTGCCGAAGGTGTGGCCTTTACCCGCCAGGAAATGGACAGTTTGCTGGCCCTGGCCGACAAAGGCATTGGCGAACTGATCGCAATGCAAACCCAAGTCACGGCCCAAGCCTTGCCCCCTTCGCTGCCCACCACATTGTCTTGAGGCATGAAGATTGTTTTAGCGTCCCATAACGCGGGCAAGTTGGCCGAACTGCAAGCCATGTTCGCGCCCCTGGGTGTGCAACTGCTGCAGCAAGGGGACCTGGGTATTCCA
>Ga0114963_10001486_pt1 | contig 16220 bp, 15 predicted proteins | sample C_131016_EF_Meta_FD_87019 | JGI IMG/M metagenome (GOLD analysis project Ga0114963, IMG submission 87019) | Freshwater microbial communities from Lake Croche, Canada to study carbon cycling - C_131016_EF_MetaG | ecosystem: Environmental > Aquatic > Freshwater > Lake | place: Lake Croche, Canada...
GTAAAGCCTCCCTGGGAAGTGCTTTTGATGGCGGTAAAGGTGGAAATGCTGGATCGACCGGATCTTCCGGTGCTGGTGCTGGTGGCGGGGCTGCTTCAGTAGTAAAGATTTCTAACACCATGTATGTTGCCGCTGGTGCGGGCGGCGGCGGCGGTTCAGCTAACTCCCGAAATGGTTCAACCGCTGGTAACACTCTTGAGGCATACGTTTCATCTGGAAGTACAGGAGGACAGGGGCAGTCTTCATCCTGCAATTTCTTCTGCGATGGTGCCGGCGGTGGCGGTGGCGGTGCAGGAGTTATCGGCGGTGCCGGTGGCGGACTTTATCAAGCACCAAACGGTGACGCGGAAGCCGCTGGTTTTGGTGGTTCTGCAGGAACAAACACTCCAACTGGGGCCAACGTTACTGTAAGCGAGTATGCATCGGTAACTGGCCCAGGCGTGGTCTTAGTGAAATACACACCAAATAGGCCACCTAGCAGCATTGAATTAGTGTCTGAGAACCCAACTAACAGTAATGTTTATCGTTTTCATGTTGTTATGCCTATAGGGTCGAACTTCACTTCAGATGATGTAGAGCTTTCCGGATCTGCAGCAGATCAGGCAAATTTGGTTGCAGCTATTACAAAGAAGAAAGTTTCTGGTGACAGCACGGTTTACACGGTTTCCGTTAAAGAACCTGACAATACTGTTATTTCTGGTGAGCTAGTAATTACCGTTTTCGGAGTTTCTTCAGAGCCTTTAACTATCATTCAAACTGATCCGACTGCGACCGTTACGCTTCAACCATCAACAGCTAGATCTTTGGTTCACATTTTCGACGTGATAACTGACACTGAAGTGACAACACTAACACCAAATTCATTCTCCACAACCGGAACCGCAAAGGGTTGCAAGGTTACTGACATAAGCGGATCTGGAACCCAATTCCAAGTTAGTTTGGCCAAATGTGGAGCTGGAACCTATGGCCTAGTCCTCAACAAAAACGGACTCACAGACCTTCTCGGTAACCAAGGGCCTGCCAACGATGTTGCTTCGGAGCTAAGCGACATGAATGCCCCGGTTGTTTCGGTTCAAACTACAGAAGGCACGATACCTGAAGAATTCCTAAAAGTTCCGGTGACTTCAATCTTTGGACCATTGAGCCAAGACGCTCAAACCACTCTAGGAAACCAAGGTGTCTATGCACCAATGGATCAAGCGCCAGTGGTAAATCTCACCACAGACTTATCTGCCTCAACCTTGCAAGACCAAATTGCCTACCAAAAAGTTCAGCAGGTTGAAGTTGGATCATCGGTAGATCTATCAGTAACCGTTAGCCCTGAGATAGCTGCAGCATCTGATCTGGTTGCCTTTGTCCAGAATGGAACTTCATGGCAATTCATAGGTCGCACCACTTTCATAAACAACCGGGCTTCAGCAGATGCATTTGGTATTGCTGAACAGGGCAAAGTTAATGTTCGACTGGTAATCATTCCTAAAACAGTCGTCACGACTAACATGTCGTTCAAACCAGGTTTTGGTAAAGGGCTAGGAGTTAAATCAGCTCTCACTAACAGCCAAACCCAGCTGAGCAATCAGGTCATTGACATCACCATCGACGCAGTCCCTGGAGTCAATGGTGTGCCAAGCGTTGTTGACAGCCTAACTCCAGCAGCACCTGAGAACCCTCTTGGTAACCTACTGGATCTAACCCTCCCGACTTTGAACCCAGGTGCACCTGTGGCCAACCCGGGTATCGGTGCAACCGGTGACGATAACAGCCCTAGCGTTCCTTTCAACCCAATTGGAAGCCCAGCGGCTATAGCGGCAACTGTAAAGATCACAGCGACAACAGTTGCGGTTGTTTCAACTGTGGCAGCCGCAGCTGGAGCTGCTGCCGGTGCGGCTAGCGCTGCAGCAGGAGCATCAAGCTCGGCTGGAGGTTCAACAGGATCGTCTTCAAGTCAAGGTAATAACTCAAACGCGAATAATCAGGACGTGAATCAACAGGATGGTTCGATAGTTACCATTGATGCTGAAGTTGAAACCTTCACCTCCACCCACGAAGGTTTTGGTGATCGAATACCAATCTTCAGGCTAAAGATATTTATTTTCTTAGATAAGTTCACGCATGATTTGACCGTTAGAGCTTCAAAGATCTCACCGGTGGTATCTAAAATCATCAATGATGGAGCTTATCTAAGAGCGATGTTTGGTTCACTCTGGTTGGCTTTCCCAATCGCTGGTATTGCTTTGGCAACCTTCGGGTTGATGACACCTGTTCTTCAAATAAGTCCGCCTGATTGGCGTTTGTTTATTGCCATAGCAATTCTGGGTATGTTTGATGCATTCTCTGGAATTCTTGCGACGCTCATTTTTGTAATAGGAATGATCGACACATTCGGCATCAGGGATGTCTCTGATGTTCGCATGATGCTAGGTGTCTTAGTGATTGGTTTTGGACCAGCACTTATTGCCATAGCCTTCAGGCAGATTCGTAAGCATTTCGAAACGAACTTCAGTTACTTCTGGGAAAGAATCGTAGATATCGCTGTCCTAGTGTTCTTCACAGGCTGGACTGTTTCTTCAATGGTTGGAACACTTCCTGCTTTGGCGGGAAGAACTCTTTCGGTAGCAAACCACGTTGCTGACTTTGGTTTATTCCTTTCTATTGCAATAGTTATTCGAATCATCTTTGAAGAATTTGCGAGTCGCTTCTATCCGAAGCGTTTAGACAGGATCAACCCAACTGAAGTCAGCTCAACCAGTCAACTTCAAAAGGTGTTATCGACTGCTTTACGTTTAGGGGTATTTGCCTTTGTGACAGCTGCGTTTATGGGTAATACTTGGCAGGTTTGGGTAGGTAGCATCATCTTCATCTTGCCGAACGTGTTTAGTTGGTTCCAAGATCGTCTGCCTAATTATCCTTTGATTTGGAAGCTCATCCCTCAGGGCTTACCTGGGTTAGCGTTCAGCCTTTTGGTTGCTACCTATAGCTCCCTAGTTCTCACCTCACTACTAGGTCACCGAGCAGATTTCTCCCAGTGGTCTTTCATGCTGATGCCGATACCGATGTTTATTGTGGGACTGTTTGGGCTCTTTGGTCGAGAAGGAGCTGAGGGCGAGGATAGACCTATCAAGAGCCAGAAGTGGCGCTATGTCTATCGAATCGGTGGAATCTTCATGCTGGTGCTAACTATGAAAATAGCGGGCGTTATTTAATTCCGTTTTGCTTTAGCAAAGTTGCAACTTGAGCTTGTCTCGAAACAATCCATCTCAAAGTCTGCGCTTGTTCAGTGTGAAGGTTTGTTAGCTGCTGCTGGGTAGTTCCGAACTGGACGTCGGCAATTGGGTTTATAAGTTTTATGGCAGCAGAAATCCTTGTAGTCAACTTCATCGAGGTAACGGTAGCTGAAATTGATTTCAGATCCTTTAGATATTCTGTGCGACAGGTTTTGTAGTTAATACATTGCACATAAAGTTGTCCGCGTTGCATGGCATTTGTCGTCCAAGGGTGAATTGATGTGTCTGACAGCATGCTCATGTTGAAGTCGTCACCGACCACGGCTGTTTGGTTGTTAGCTCCAAAAGTCTGATCAGTTCCCCAGGGGATAAAAGTGAATTTATTCCTCGTATTGCTTCTAAGGAAATAGTTGTTGATGTCTGGACCCGAGTAACCATCCCAATGGCCAATAAAGTTTTCAACCGCCAAGAACTTGATTAGCGCAGCTCTGTCAAAAACGCTTGGGAGATTCTTATACCAACTTGCTTGATTGATGTCACTTGTGTAATCAAAAAGTTTTGCTAAGTCACTTTTGTTTGGAGTTGTTTTCCATCCGTAATCGACTAAGAATGAACCGGTATTAGCATCGCCATCGTCATTTCCATAGGTAAGGTCCTGAGACCATATACCTTCATAGATGTGCTGTGTGATGTCTTTGAAACGTTTCTGGATGAATACTTCATCAGGCGTTTCAACATTTACATACAAACCTTTATCAACACCGTTCACATAAATGTGAGCCCAGCCTGTCTTTTCTGCAGGTAAGCCCACCGCATTAAAAAGAGAATAGGCTGCAAATTCATGAACTTTACTGCCATCTTGAGTCATGGCATTTAGGGTTAGCTTTCTAAGGCCTAGGTAACCTGCGCCACCGTTCTTCTTGAACTTCACTTTGAAAGACGGAGTCTGATCCAAGGTGAATAGGGAAGTTGATCCCTTAAGGTGAAGACTAATATCCAAATCTCCACTGGTCTTAGATCCAGAAGTTATTTTTAGCTTTCCCGGAACATAAACCTTTAAGGTTTGCTGATTATTGAGCGATGTTACCGAAGGGGCTGGGAGAGTGAAGTCGATGCGAAGGATTTTCGCGGGGTTATAGATGTCAGCCAGTGTTATTGGCGAAACTGCTTGAGCAGGGGAAACCATCCCGAGGGCTATCCCTGCTATTACTAGGGCGCTTCCCAGGGTCCGCTTTGACACTGATAATTTGTTCACTTGGGCTAGTCTAACCTTGTGACCCCAATTGATTACCCTTTGCTACTAGCCTCGCTAGCCATTGACCTGTTCCTACTATTCCTATTGGCATATGTCTTCTTCTATAGACGTCATAAGCGCCGTGATGTGTTTGTGGCCATAACGCTTATCAATGTGACCTTATATGTCCTTGGTGGAGCTTTAGGAACCTTCACAATCTCGCTAGGCGTTGGCTTCGCTCTATTTAGCGTTATTTCCATCTTCAGATTGAGATCAGAGACCTTGGGCTGGAACGAGATTGGTTACCTCCTTGTTTCTTTGGCTATGGGTCTGGACCTTGGTTTGCCAGCTTATGACCTTCCTGTTCAAACCACCTATGCCGTAATTCTTGTTGCTGCTGTATTCGTGGTGGATAGTCCGTTGGTGCTTAGAAAAGGTATCAATCAACAATTTGTGTTGATCACGGACTTTATTGAAATTGATAAAGATGCTTTGCAGCAGAAAGTTGAAGCTCAATTGGGCTCACCGGTCAAGAGCATCAAAGTTAGAAACGTCACAACTGTTCCACCAACGATGAAACTGGAGATTGAATCCTAATGTCTTCTCAAAAACCAGAAAGTAAGTTTGATTACCAACCCCATCCTCACATTGAAGCTAGGAAAGCTCGTCGTGAGCCTAAAGCGGATAGCGGCTTAGCCAACGATGTTCCTAAATCGCCAAATGCCAGAATAGGCCTGACCATTACCAAGGGCGTTGGAACAATGTGGGCAGCGTATGCTTTCTGTGCGCTATCTCTAGTTTCACTACCGCAGATTATCGCTAAAGGTGATCCAGTTCAGATAGTGGCCTGGATAGCACAGACCTTCCTTCAACTAGTCTTGCTTCCCATCATTATTGTTGGGCAAAATATTCAGGCCTCGTCAGCTGAGAAGAGGGCGATCTTGACCTATGAAGATGCTGCTGCAGTTCTTGATGAGGCAGTGAAGATTCAGAAGCACCTTGATCACCAAGACAAATCGCTAGAGCACCTTATTACTAGGCTCGAAGAGCTAGAAGCGAAGATTCAAGCTAAATAAATGCGTTTAGTTATTGCCGATTGCTCGGTTGATTATGCGGGCCGATTAACCGCTCACCTTCCTAAAGCCAGAAGACTGCTGGTTCTCAAAGGTGACGGAAGCATCCTGATTCACAGCGAAACAGGCTCCTATAAGCCACTCAACTGGATGAACCCACCCTGCAACTACAGCCAGCACGACCCTGACGATGAGCAAATAGCCAATGGAGTGAAGGAAGTCTGGCGAGTTAGCCAGGCTAAAACTGCAGACATTCTTTGGATTCAGATTTATGAGATCCATGAAGACATCAACCATGAACTTGGCAAAGATCCTGGCCTAATCAAAGATGGTGTTGAAGCACATCTGCAGGAACTATTAGCAGAACAAATTGAGCTAATTGGAACCGGTGCAAAACTCATTCGACGCGAATATGCAACCGTGATTGGACCAGTGGATATTCTCGCCAAAGATTCAAATAGTCAAACAGTTGCTATTGAAATTAAACGTCGTGGTGAAATAGATGGTGTTGAGCAGTTGACCCGTTACCTTGAACTTCTAAACCGTGACTCTGCGTTAGCTCCGGTTCGAGGTATTTTTGCAGCACAAGAGATAAAACCTCAGGCAAGAACCCTTGCAGAAGATAGAGGCATTGAATGTCTTATTTTGGATTACGAGCAGATGCGTGATGCATCTTTTGATCCAGATTCGTTATTCGGGTAATCCTGCAATACGAATAAACTCGCGAACAGCAATCACACGAGCACTGGTCTTGCTCTTGGCATCAATGCCAGCAGCAGCAATAGCTCGGTTTACTAGGTTTTCAACTGCTCGAAGTGTGGTTCCACGCTCCTCAGCTATTTGCTGATTGCTTAGACCTTTAGCAATCATTCGAAGAACATCAAGTTGTGTTTTAGAAACATTCATAAGTGGATGTGAAGGCTTTAGATCATCTCGAAACTCAGGTCCAACTCGATCTCTTAGCGCTGTTTCGATAGCATCGTTCAGGACATTAGGGTCAGAGAGCCTTTCCTTCAAAAGGTAGGCTGCGTTTTTAGGAACAGATTTAACATCAACGCCATAGATTCTTGGTTCTGGAACGTGAGTTAGGAAAACCAAAGCTAATTCTGGGTGCATTTTGTGAAGAGCGATGCCAAGATCAAGACCTGAAGGTCCAGGACCTAGGTCAATGTCCATGACCACGATGTCGATGTCTGTGTTAGCGGCTATTTTTCTAGCTTCGGCAGCAGTGGAGGCAACCTCAACTTTGAAGCCATTGCCCCTAAGTTTCTCTGCAACTAGCCCCCGAACAAAAGGCTCGTCTTCAACTACAAGAACTGAGCGCTCATACATTATTTCCGCCTCCAGATGTTTACTACCCCTCTACTTTGCCACTAACTATTAGGAAAGACTGGGAAATATACCCTTTTATGAATGTTTGACAGGTCAAGTAGATTAGGTATTGAAGATGAAAAGGAAGTTAGAAATGAGCCTTTCAGAACGTAAAGTTTGGCGTGGTTTTGCCAGCGACAACTATGCCGGTGTTCACCCACGACTGTTTGAAGTTATGCAACAGGTCAATGAAGGCCACGAAGTTGCCTATGGCGATGATTTTGTTACCGGGGAACTCACTAAAGCTTTCAAGGCAGCCTTTGGATCTGAGGCTGAAGTATTTCCAGTTTTCAATGGAACCGGAGCAAACGTAATTGCCCTTTCATCTGTAGTTAGAAGATGGGAAGCGGTCCTCTGTGCTGAGACCGCACACATCAACTCTGATGAGGGTGGAGCTCCGGAGAAGATGGCCGGACTCAAACTTTGGACTGTTCCAACCAGTGATGGCAAGCTAACTCCAGAACTTCTAAAGCCATACCTTTTTGATATCGGTTCAGTTCACAGAGCCCAGATCTCTGTAATTAGCATTACTCAAACTACTGAGCTTGGAACACTTTATTCAGTTGCTGAAGTTAAGGCTTTGGCCGATTTTGCTCACGAGAACAACCTCTTCCTGCACATGGATGGAGCAAGATTATCTAATGCTGCAGCAGCACTAGGAACTTCATTCAAAGAATTCACTACCGATGCCGGTGTTGACTTGGTTAGCTTTGGTGGAACCAAGATTGGTGCACTAGCAGCTGAAGCAGTAGTGGTTTTGAATAAGAAAGCAGTCGCTCAGACTGTTCCTTTCCTTCGTAAGACTTCTATGCAACTACCAAGCAAGATGAGATTTGTTAGTGCTCAGCTGATTGCACTTCTAGAAAATGATCTAGCAATCAATAACGGCAAACATGCTAATGCGATGGCAAAGGTACTTGATGCTGGAGTTAGACAGATTGCTGATGAAACAGGCAAGGTGAGTGTTCCCAATCCAACTCAAGCCAATGCTGTTTTCCCTATTTTGCCTTTTGATGTGATTGAGAAATTACAGAAACAGTATCGTTTCTATCTTTGGGACCACAGAACAGGCCAAGTTCGCTGGATGTGTGCCTGGGATACCAAGCCTGAAGATGTTCAAGGCCTGCTTTCAGCTCTTCGGGAAGCATTAAACTAAAGGTATGACAACTAATAAAAGAGCCGTTACCCATGCCCCAATCGCAGATGTTTTAGCTGAAAGATGGAGTCCTAGATCTTTCGATAAGTCACACACTCTTTCTAAAGAAGAGGCACTATCTATCCTCGAAGCAGGAAGATGGGCACCGTCTGCTAACAACTTGCAGCCATGGCGTTTTGCATACATTTCACGTGAAGATGCCTTGCACGACATTATTTGTGAAAAGGGTTTGACTGGCTTCAACCAGGCTTGGGCACCTAGTGCTTCTGCACTTATCATGGTTGCTGTTTTGAACAAGAACCAAGAAGGAACCCCGCTAACTGGAGCTCCATACGATGCAGGTCTAGCGGCTTCTTTGATGCAGGTTCAGGCTCAGGAGCTAGGGCTTCACACCCACCAGATCGGTGGTTTGGTTCGTGACGAGATCAAGAGCATCCTAAAGATGGATCAGGATCTTGATGTTCTAGTTTTGATCGCTGTCGGTAAGGTTGCTCCAGCTGAGAACCTTCAAGGTCCAGCCTATGATCGCGAGATTGCACCGCGAGTTCGCCTTGAACTCAATGAAGTAATGCTCTACGGTCAGCCTTAATGATCCATCACCTTTCCATAAGTGACCAAATTGCCGGATGGTATCCAGGCATGGGCGCTTTGGTTTTTTGTTTGGTGGTTTGGGGTCTAGTTTTTGCTGGAACTGGTTTATTCGTAGGTGCCTTTATTCCTTTTATTACCGGTGACTCTTTAGTCTTCGCTACAGGGTTGGTAGCACATCAAGCAGGGATAAACATCTGGTTGATGGCCGTTGGTGTTGGTGTTGCTGCTTGGTTAGGTGATCAGGTTGGCTTCACACTTGGAAGACACTTTGGAAGACCATACTTGGATAAACGTCAGGGTAAATGGATTCAAAGCGGGATCACTAAGAGTGAGAATCTTTTCAATGCTTGGGGTTGGTGGGCTGTTGTGGTTGGAAGGTTCATGCCCTGGGCAAGAGTCTTCATTCCTGTGATTGCAGGTATTGCCAAGATGAACTACTACAAGTTCTTCAGCTCTAATCTGGTTGGTGCTTTAGCTTGGGGAACCGGACTCACTATCTGTGGTTTTTATTCAGCAGAGATTCCTGCGGTGAAGAACGCCTCTTATTTGATTGCTGCGTTTTTCATTATTGGAAGTCTCATTGCTGGTTTTCGCGTTTGGTTGAAAAACAGATCAAATTCAAACTAATCTTCCCAGTTCTCCAGGTTATCGAAGAATGAAATTGGCCAATTCGGGGGATTTTTCCGAAGCTAAGAAATCGAGTTCTTGAGCGCTCCAGGTTTCCCAGAATTGAAGATATTTATCTCCATCTCGCTCAATGCTTCTTTGTTTTCTGCGCTCTTCTGGCATTTCAATCCAAATCGTGAGTTTAGTCATAGCTGCAGTGAAGGTGTTCAATGATCCGCACCCTTCGATAATTAGTGGAGTTCCTCCTGAAAATTCTCGCCATTCTTGTCGTTGGTTAGTATCCCAGTTGTATTCCTGCCAGCTCGCGGTGCCTGTATTTAGGAGTGGGTTTAGAACCATTCTTTGCAGGTAACTTACTCCGTCTTTCAAACCTTCCCAACCCAAATAGAGATCATCCATATGAATGATCCGCGGGGCTGAATCGCCTTCAAGAAAAAGTTGATTTTGAAGTCTGTTAGCAAGAGTTGTCTTACCTGACCCCGCACGTCCGTCAATAATAATTATTGGATTATTTAGCGACAATGCTTCTTGGGTCACTCTGGAAATTAGATCTGACTGCTCGAGAATCTCGGACAATTCGTTTCTATTTTCAGTAGACATAACTAAAGCCTAACTTTTATGGACCCTCAATCAGAACATCTGGGTGTCTGTCAAAACGGTAACCTTCGCCACGGTAGGTTCTGATGATGTCTGGGTAGTCACCTAGCTTGGTTCTTAGTCTTCTAACGTGAACATCAACGGTTCTAGCCTCAACGCTCTTATCTTCAGGCCATAAAACATCAACTAGCTCATCTCGGCTGATGCTGGTTCCGGTGTTTGAAACAAGATACTCAACCAGGGCGAATTCCTTACCGGTTAGCTCAATATTCTCGCCATCGATGAAGACTTTCCTGCGACCCAGATCAATGACCACACCTTCGGCTGGGGTCTCGTATTTCTCGTTGAGTCTCTGATTAGCTCTAGGGTCACCCAGGGCAGTTCTCACTAAATCAAGGTTGCGACCGGTGGTTCCAGCCTTAGCAAGAGCCACGGCTGCAAAGGAATCTAAGGCTAGTCCAGGGGCTATTTGATCCAGTGTGGTTCGAAGGGCAGCCACAATGTCGCCAAGGGTTGTCCCGTGCTCAAGGGCGGTTTTCTCGTCGATTCCGACGTAAAGAGCAAAGCCTTTGGCTTCGGTTTCAGTTCTAACAAAAGGGTTGTTGGTGATAGTCATTTTGAATAATCCTTGCTATGTATGCGATTTATAGGGGTGTAAGCGACGTCGCTTAGGGGTTTAGGGTTTAGTGCAGGTAACTAGATTTGGGGGGCTAGTTAGCTACACATTCGCATGTGCATAGCAGGCATCATCATGGCTGGGCAGATAGCCACAGTCACGTTCATTAGAGATGCCTTAGTATTCATTGGTAAAACTATATGGCACAAGCATTCATTTAGTCAAATGACACTCAGAGGACAAGCCATGGAGATTCTCTTCATCTGCACCGGCAACACCTGTCGTTCGGCTATGGCTGAGAAGATCTTGAACCACCTGGCCACATCAAGATCACTAGATATTTATGCTCATTCGGCTGGCACCAGAGCTACCCAAGGTGGCCAAATGAATCAAGCTGCCAGAAATGCACTTCAAGAACTTGGGATAACTAACTTTCTTCACAGTACTCAACCAATTCCAAATGACATCACAGCGGATCTAATCCTGACTGCAACTTCAGTTCACAGGGACTTTGTTATAGGGGAGCACCCAGAACTAATTTCCAAGGTCTTCACAATAAAAGAGTTTGCTCAGCGTTTTCAACAAACCGATGATGTGAACCTTGATATCGAAGATCCATTGGATTCAAACGCAGAAACTTATCGTCAGGTTGCTAATCAAATCAAAGATTCTTTAGAGGTTATTGTTGCAGGACTAACTGCTTAGTCGGCAAGACCATAGAGTCGGTCACCAGCATCGCCAAGTCCTGGAACGATATAACCTTTTTCGTTCAGCTTCTCATCCAATGCACCGAGCACAATCTTCACATCTTTATTACCAACATGATCTTCGACTGCCTTGAGTCCTTCAGGAGAACCAATTAGACAAATGCAGGTGACATCTGTGGCTCCACGATCAAAAACATAATCGATTGAATCGATAAGTGTTCCACCGGTAGCTAGCATCGGGTCAATAATGAAAACCTGTCGGTTGGTTAGATCATCTGGAAGGCGGTTTGCGTAGGTGTATGGCTGAAGTGTTTCTTCGTCTCGTTTGATTCCTAAGAAACCAACCTCGGCAGTTGGAAGGAGTTTCACAATGCCTTCTAGCATTCCTAAGCCTGCTCGAAGAATAGGAATGATGATTGGACGAGGTCTTGAAAGTTTCAAACCCTTGGTTGGCCCCACCGGAGTTTCAATTGCAACTGCTTCGGTTCTAACTTCTCTGGTTGCCTCATAGGCCAGGAGCGTCACCAACTCTTCAACTAATGCCCTGAAAACAGGTGAAGGCGTGTTTTTGTCTCTTAGGACTGTTAACTTATGGGTAACGAGTGGGTGATCCGCTATGTGTGTGCGCATATGCTAAATCTTAACTTGAATACAGTTATTAGGTGAGTGCTTTGGATAAACATTGGGAACCATATATGCGGGCGGCTTTAGCCGAGGCTCAGATAGCTATGGATGTGTCGGGGGATGTTCCAGTTGGTGCCGTTGTGGTCAATAAATCAGGGGAGATTATTGCTCGGGGGAGAAACCAAAAGGAACAACTCAACGACCCAACGGCCCATGCCGAGATTCAAGCTATTCGTGAAGCAAGTGAGTTATTAGGCGACTGGCGTTTTTCCGAGGCAACCTTGGTGGTCACCTTAGAGCCATGTGTGATGTGTGCCGGGGCTATTCAGGCAGCCAGATTCAAGACTGTGGTCTTTGGTGCTTGGGATGAAAAAGTGGGTGCTTCGGGATCTCTTTATGATTTGGTCCGGGATAAGCGGTTGGGGTCTGAAATAGAGGTTATAGCGGGGGTTCTTGAAGCCGAAGCCAGTAATCAAATAAAGGACTTTTTCCAACAGCAAAGGTAATGTAACCTTGCCCTTGGTGACGTGTCCGAGCGGCCGAAGGTGCAACTCTCGAAAAGTTGTGTGGGTGAAAGCCCACCGTGGGTTCAAATCCCACCGTCACCGCCAGTTAAGTCTTTCCTTCACTACCTGAGCTTGGCTAATTTGATTTTCAGTTAGGTAGTTTGAATCAAACAGAATCTGAAGGAGCGCTTGGGCGCAAGCTTCTGTTGTCAAAGCTTGAGCTTTCTCGATTGCTAAACCAAACTCTGGGTATTGTTTTTCAAATCTTCTGAGCGAGTTCAAGTTATCGGCTAGATGAACTGTTCCTTGTTTAGGGTCTTCCCAAAATCTAATCAAGCCAACCAGAGCGGTTGCCGCCCAACTTCTTATGTGTTCACTTGCGATTAGGTTTTCACCTCTGCGGGCTCGGCCAACACCAATAAGGAGCTGACATAAAAGAAGTTCGTATGCTGCTTCAGGGTTGTATTCGGTTTCTTTTACCTTGGCAGCGGATCTTTCAGCGATGGCTTCCATTCGTTGCTGGATGTTGCCGGATTTATCTACGGTAACCAGAAAGCTATTTGCACTGGCTAATTCCAGTTCTGAATCATTGAATACGGCAAATTCAAGCACATGTCCGTCCTGGTAAACAACCTTTAGACCGTGAGCTGTTTCTCTTGGATGAAAAGCAATTTGGTCATGGTTTGGTAGCCAGGTGAGGTCCTGTCTAAGGCCTTCACCTTTACCTTCAATGGTGACCACGAAAAAGTCATGATCACTCCACTCGTCGATACGAATGTGATCAGCGGCTGAACCCACAAAGGTAAGCCCTAGGACATCTGGATGGGCTTGCAGGTTGTTGGTTAGCTGAGTTTCGAATTCAAGAAAGGCTTCTTTGGTTTGCACGTTAAGATAATACTTATACGCTAATTGGCTGATTTCCTTATGGGGAAGCCCAAATTAGCAATATCAAGGAGCAGGGCATTGAAGGTAGTTATCTCGGATGGGATTGTGCTGGTCAAGCTCAATCCGGTTCAGAGATCACTGCTAAAAAGGCCCCATATTGCCTTTGAACTGTCCCGAATTATGGCTATTTATCTTCAAAAAGCTCCAAAAAGACGTGATTTAGGCCTAAAAGCCAACAAAGACTGGTTCTTTTGGTCAAAAACGGCCGAATATCAGGATGGTTTCAAGAAAACCCTGTATTTAGGCAAAAGAAGGGGAAAAGCGGTGAGAATACTGCTTTTGAACCCGGCTTTCGACGAATTCTTGCTTGTCACAAGGAAAGCTGCGCGAATAGCTGATTTATTGAGGCCTTACCTGAAGAAGGCAGATTTTAGTGAGAAATAGCCAGCTTCGCAGGTTCTAAAGATTTTGTTGCATAATCGCAATAAATACCTATAAAATAGGTGTTTGACCCCCAACAACTCGCAAGCATATTTTGGCTGCGCTTTTTTGCACGCATATTCTGGCGGCAATGGTGTTCGGGGAAAATCCCATAGCCCGTTCTAACAAAGTTATCGCCTTGAAGGGATCATCTTGGCCGCCAAGAAGAACACGAAAAACATTCGTACCGCTCAACGTCTATCGTTTGCAAAAACACGTGAGCCTATCGAGCTACCTAACCTACTAACACTTCAGACCGAGAGCTTTGAATGGCTTATCGGCGCTGACTCTTGGAGAGCAAAAGTTGGTAAAGAAGCTAAGACTGGTTTGGAAGAAGTATTCGAGGAGCTTTCTCCTATCGAAGACAACCCAAACAACCCAAGCGAAGCAAAGATGGGTCTTGAGTTCACTAACCCGAACCTAGATGCTCCTGCTTACACTCCTGATGAGTGCAAGGTTAAGGGTAAGACTTACGCACGTCCGCTTTACATCAAGGCTGAGTTCACCAACTACAAGACTGGTGAAATTAAATCTCAGACTGTTTACATGGGTGAATTCCCAATCATGACTCCAGAAGGAACTTTCGTTGTTAACGGAACTGAGCGTGTAGTTGTTTCACAGCTAGTTCGTTCTCCTGGTGTTTACTTCTCTGTGTCAACAAACACCACAGGTAACCTTGACGTTCGTAACAACAAGGCGCAGATCATTCCGTCACGTGGTTCATACCTTGAGTTCCTAACCGAGTGGGTTAAGGATGACCGTAAGAGCGTTTCACGTTTCGGTAAGCCAATCCTTCAGGTTCAGGTTGACCGCAAGACTAAAGTTTCTGCAACCATCTTCCTAAAAGCTCTTGGTCTATCTCGCGATGAAATCACAGCAACCTTTGCTGATGTTTATGCAGCGTTGAACAACAAAGAGTGGGTTGACATTGACCTAATCCAGAACACTTTGGACTACGACGAGTCACGTGCATTCACAACTCCAATCATCACTAAAGAAGATGCGTTGAAGGAAATGTACCGTAAGGTTCGTGGTGAGTCAGGTAACGCAGACGCAGCTGAAAGCTGGTTGAAGAGCGTTTACTTCGATAAGAAGCGTTACAACCTTGCACGCGTTGGTCGTCACAAGCTAAACCGCAAGCTAGGCATCAACGTTGAAGAGAACACCACTGTTCTTTCAGTTGATGACATTGTTGCAACTTTGAAGTACCTAATCATCTTTGACCTTGCTCTAAAGAACAAGGCAGATATCACAGGTAACCTAACCTTCAACCTAAAGATGACTGACAAGAGCGAGAAGACTGATGTCCGCATCGCATCTGATGACATCGATGACTTCCAGAACCGTCGTATCCGTTCTGTTGGTGAACTTATCCAGAACCAGGTTCGTATCGGTCTAAGCCGTATGGAACGTGTTGTTCGTGAGCGTATGTCAACTCAGGATGTTGAGGCCATTACACCTCAGACCCTGATCAACCTACGTCCAGTTGTTTCATCGATCAAGGAATTCTTCGGTGCTAGCCAGCTGTCACAGTTCATGGACCAGAACAACCCGCTAGCCGGTCTTGCGCACAAGCGTCGTCTTTCAGCGCTTGGCCCTGGTGGTATTGCTCGTGAACGTGCACAGATGGAAGTCCGTGACGTTCACCCATCTCACTACGGTCGCATGTGTCCAGTTGAAACTCCTGAAGGTCCAAACATTGGTCTTATCGGATCGCTAACTGCATATGCTCGAATCAACACTTTCGGTTTTATCGAGACTCCTTACAACAAGGTCACAAACGGTAAAGTAACCGGGAAGATTGAATACCTAGATGCAGCTGCAGAAGATGGCAAGATCATCGGTGGTGCAGATGTTCCACTAAACGCAGACAAGACTTTCGCTAACAAGAAGGTGTTCGCTCGTTTCAAGGGTGACGTTGTTGAAGTTGAGAATGATCAGGTTGATTACATTGACATCTCACCTCGTCAGCTTGCATCTGTTTCAACATCTTTGATTCCATTCCTTGAGCACGATGACTCGACCCGTGCGTTGATGGGTGCGAACATGCAACGTCAGGCAGTTCCACTGCTACGTAGCGATGCTCCACTTGTTGGTACTGGTATGGAACGTGCTGCAGCGATGGACTCATTCGCAGTTGTTCTTTCAAAGAACGCTGGTGTTGTTGAAGAAGTTGACGCTGACCTAATTGTTGTTCGCAACGAAGACAACAAGTTAGACAAGTACACCTTGCGTAAGTTCGAAAGATCAAACCAGGGAACAGCTATCAACCAGACATCTATCGTCAGCCCTGGACAAAAAGTTGAAGCCGGTGAAGTTCTAGCCGATGGTCCTTCAACAGATCAGGGTGAACTTGCTCTAGGTAAGAACCTTTTGGTTGCTTTCATGCCTTGGGAAGGTCACAACTTTGAAGACGCGATCATCATTAGCCAGGCTTTGGTTAAAGAAGACACTCTTTCATCTATCCACATCGAAGCTCATGAAGTTGAAGCTCGTGACACCAAGCTAGGTAAGGAAGAGATCACTGCA
>Ga0114963_10001488_pt1 | contig 16203 bp, 18 predicted proteins | sample C_131016_EF_Meta_FD_87019 | JGI IMG/M metagenome (GOLD analysis project Ga0114963, IMG submission 87019) | Freshwater microbial communities from Lake Croche, Canada to study carbon cycling - C_131016_EF_MetaG | ecosystem: Environmental > Aquatic > Freshwater > Lake | place: Lake Croche, Canada...
GCCTGGAACTACGAGCGCGCGAGCACGGCCTCTGGCGAAAAGGCGGCGGTGTGTCTGCACTATCTGATCAACAAGCTGCAGCCGCTGCCTTTCAACACGCCGGTGGTGGTGTCGCTCAACCCGACGACCGAGCCGCGTGCCGACACCGTGCATGGCGAATTTGACTATGCGCACCCGGTGTTCGACGCCGCCGCCATCGCGGCACAGTCGCGCGTGCCGATGCTGCAGGGCTGCGCCAACACCTGGTTTTGCGGTGCCTGGACGCGCTATGGCTTTCATGAAGACGGTCTGGCCTCGGGCCTTGACGTCGTCGCGGGCTGGCGTGAGCGCTGGGCGCCGGATCTGGCGGGCGCTTCAGCGAAGTTGCCGACCGCCGTTGCCGCATGAACGCGCCATGGTCCTTCGCGGCAGGCCTGCCCCGGCCACTGATCGGCTTTGGAGAGGTGCGCCACACCCGCGTGCGACCGGCGCACAACCATTTCGTCTACCCGACGTACTTCCTGATGCTGCCCATGCGCGCTCTTCGCGAGGCGCCGCATCCTGATCTGGCGCGCAACCGCTTCGCTGCGATCAGTTTTTCAGACAGCGACCATGGCGACGGCCGCGCAGACAGTCTGGCCTGGCTCGAAGAGCTGCTGCACGGCGAGGGCATCGACGATGCCCTTGGCGAGGTCTGGCTGCACTGCTATCCACGCGTGCTGGGCCACACCTTCAAGCCCGTCAGCTTCTGGTACTGCCACCGCAGCGATGGCACGCTGGCTGCGGTGCTGGTCGAGGTCAACAACACCTTTGGCGAGCGGCATTGCTACTTGTTGCGCGGCGAGCAACTGGTCTACGGCGCCGAACAACGCGCGAACAAGGTGTTTCACGTGTCGCCGTTTTGCGCGGTCTCGGGCAGTTATGCATTTCGCTTCATGCACAGCAACACCGTACCCGCTGATGCAGCAGCCGGCGATTGGGTGGGCCGCACCGTGGCGCGCATCGACCATGCGGACGCACAGGGGGCGCTTTTGCAAACCAGCGTGAGCGGAGCCCTCGTGCCGCTCAGCGCTCGCTCGCTGCGCCGCGCGTTTTTCGGCATGCCGTTGATGACGCTGGGCGTGGTGGGCCGCATTCACTGGCAGGCGTTGCGGCTCGCGATCAAACGAGTGCCCTTCTTCCGCAAACCCCTGCCACCGAGCGGATTCGTCACCCGCTGAAATTCCCGTGCTTTCGGCACGGACCCCATCTGAAGCCAAAATTCACCCGATGAGCTCCACCACCCTCACATCAAACGCCCTGCCTGCATCGGCACCCGCGAGTGCGCGGGCGGTATTCCGCCTGCTGAAGAACCTGCACCATGGCGCACTGGATGTGCAACTGCCCGATGGCAGCATGATGCATTTCGGCCATGCTAACGACGGTGACCCCCGTGCCGCATTGCGCATGCTCAACTGGAACGTTTGCAGCGCCACCATGCGATCGGGCGACATAGGCTTTGCCGAGACGTACATCGCTGGCGACTGGAGTTCGCCGGATCCGACCGCGCTGATCAAGTTGATGCTGGCCAACAGCGCCGACGTGGAATCGCTGGTCTACGGCACTTGGTGGGGCGCACTGGTTTATCGCGTCAAGCACTGGCTGAACCGCAATTCACGCTCGGGCAGCAAGAAGAACATCCATGCCCACTATGACCTGGGCAACGACTTCTATCGGCTGTGGCTGGACCCCACGATGAACTACTCGAGCGCCTGGTTCGAGGGCGACCGCAGCCGCCCCTTGGCCGAAGCGCAATGGACCAAAGTGCGCCGTGCGCTGCGCGAGTGCGAGGTCAAGCCCGGCGATCGGGTGCTGGAGATCGGTTGCGGCTGGGGGGCACTGGCCGAGTGCTCGGCACGTGAGTTCGGTGCCACCGTCACAGGCGTCACCCTGTCGAGCGAGCAGCTCGCGTGGGCACAAGAGCGGCTGTCCAGCGCCAGGCTGCCAGGTGATTTGCGGCTGCAGGATTACCGCGACTTGAAAATCGGTGCCGGCGAGGGCCCCTACGACGCGATCGCCTCGATCGAGATGTTCGAAGCCGTCGGCCGCGAGTACTGGCCGAGCTTCTTCCAGACACTCAAGTCGCAGCTCAAGGCCGGTGGCAAGGCCTGCGTGCAAAGCATCGTGATCCGCGACGACATGTTCGAGCGTTACGCCAACTCGACCGACTTCATTCAGCAGTACATCTTCCCCGGCGGCATGCTGCCCAGCCCGAGCGAATTCCGAAAGGCGGCGCAGCATGCGGGCCTGCGCGTGGTCAACGAGCTGCCTTTCGGCCTTGATTACGCTGAGACGCTGCGGCGCTGGCGCGAACGCTTCCTGAGTCAGGACACCCCCGTGAGAAAGCTCGGCTTCGATACACGCTTCATGCGAATTTGGGAGTTCTACCTGGCCTACTGCGAAGCCGCCTTTGCGATGGGCAATACCGACGTCATGCAGTTCACGCTGCAGCACGACTGAGATGGGTCCGCTGTCGCGCCGTGCGGTGCTTGAAGCAGTGACCCTTTCAGTGGCCTGCACGGCGCTGCCGCAAGCCTCAGCCAGTTCGGGGTCGGCTTCACGCGCATCGACCCCGCCTCCAACCGAGGTGCTGCGCGAGCTGCCCGACGCACGGCTGTACGGCAGCGGCCGTTTGCGGCGTTACTTTTTTCACGTGTACGACGCCAGGTTGTGGACGCAGCCCGGCTTTGATATCGCGCGCTTTTCGCAACAGCCCTTGGCCCTCGAGTTGCAGTACGGTCGCGAACTTCTCGGCGCGCTGATCGCAGAGCGCTCACTCGAGGAAATGCGGCGCGGCGCAGAAATCACCCCGGCGCAGCAACGCGCCTGGCTGACAGCCATGCAGCACTGCTTTCCCGATGTGGCTGAAGGCGACCGGATGACCGGTGTGCAGCTGCCGGGCGCTGCTGCGCGGTTTTTTGTCAACGGGGCCTTCGTCGGGGAGGTCCGTGATGCCGAATTCACGCGGCTGTTTTTCGGCATCTGGCTGGCACCGAGCACCTCGGAGCCCGAGTTGCGTGCCGCCTTGCTGGCGGGTGCGCGGGGCGGCTCATGAGCAAGCCTGCCGCTCTGGCAGCGAACCCTTCGACCGCACCGCCTGACGAGACCGGCGAGCGGCCGGTTCTCGAAGCACTCGTGGGGTGGCGCTCGGGGGTCAGCTATGGCGCCCTGGGCCTGCCGCTGGCCTTCGTGGCGCTGCCGCTTTATGTCGTGCTGCCCAACCACTACGCCAGGGAATTCGGCGTGCCCCTGGCTGCCCTGGGTGGGGTGTTGCTGGGCGCGCGGTTGGTCGACGCCGTGGCTGACCCCTTGATCGGCCGCGCGGCCGATGGCTGGCTTGCCGCGGGCGCTCATCGCGCATGGTGGGCCATGGCGATGGCAGCCACCTTGCTTGCGGTCGGCTTTGCTGCGCTGTTTTTTCCGCCCGTGAGCGGCACAGGGGCACTTCTGGCCTGGTGCGCCGGCACGCTGGCTGTGACCTACATGGGATACAGCGTGGTGACGGTGGCCCATCAATCGTGGGGTGCGCGGCTGGGTGGCAACGCCCGACAACAAGCCCGCATCGTCGCCTGGCGTGAAGGTCTGGCGCTGGCCGGTGTCCTAGTGGCCAGTGTGTTGCCCTCTTTGGCGGGCCTGCCTGTCACGACGGTGGTGTTCACCGTGCTGCTGGTCTTGGGGATGCTGTTTCTGCGTGGGGCGACTCGGCCGGCCGCCTCGGTCGGTCCCCCACAACGTTTTTCACTGGCGCTGCCCTTTGGCACCCCGGCGTTCAGACGGCTGCTGGCGGTCTACCTGATCAACGGCATCGCCAGCGCGGTACCGGCCACGCTGGTGCTCTTCTTCATTCGAGATCGTCTGCAGGCACCTGAATACGAGGCGCTCTTTCTTGCGAGCTACTTCGCGGTCGGAGCGCTGTCGATTCCGCTGTGGGTGCGGTCGGTGAATCTGCTGGGTCTGGAGCGGGCCTGGCTGGCCAGCATGGGTCTGGCCATCGTGGTGTTCGTCTGGGCCAGCGGCCTGGGTGCCGGAGACATCGTGGCCTTCACCATCGTGTGCGGGCTCAGCGGCTTGGGCCTGGGCGCAGACCTGACGCTGCCGAGTGCCATTCTGGCCGGCGTGATCCAGCGCGCGGGGCACGGCGCTCAATCGGAGGGCGCGTACTTCGGCTGGTGGCATTTCGCCACCAAGCTCAATCTGGCGCTGTCTGCCGGCATTGCGCTGCCGGCACTTTCATGGTTCGGCTACGCACCGGGCAGCCACAGCGAACGCGCGCTGCAGGCCTTGACTGCCGCCTACTGTCTTTTGCCCTGCGTGCTGAAGCTTGCTGCTGCAACACTGCTTTACACGCTGCTGATCCGACCCCTGCGGGAGCCCTGATGAAACGACGCCTGATCTTGTGCCTTGCCATGGCTGCCAGCTTGCTGATGGTCAGCTGTGCCTCACCCACCGCCGCGGATTACGCAGCCGAAAAGCCGGTGCTCGATCTGAAGACCTATTTCAATGGCGACCTCACCGCGCACGGGATGTTCAGCGACCGTTCAGGCAAGGTGGTGCGCCGCTTTGTGGTGACGATGAAGTGCCATTGGGAAGGCAGCGACGGTGTGCTCGATGAGAGCTTCGTTTACAGCGATGGCGAGAAGCAGCGCCGTGTGTGGCGTCTGAAGCAACTCGCCGATGGGCGATACACCGGTGCTGCTGACGATGTGGTGGGCGAGGCGAAGGGCCAAAGCGCGGGCAACGCCTTCCAGTGGGGCTACACGCTGCGGCTGCCCGTCGACGGCAAGACCTACGAGGTCCAGTTCGACGACTGGATGTACCTGATCGACGAGCATGTGATGCTCAACAAGGCGGTGATGAGCAAGTTCGGGTTGCGTCTGGGCGAGGTCACACTGGCCTTTCACAAGCCATGATGACAACTCAGCTGCGCCGGGTCTGACCATGCCGCTGAACGCACCTGTCACCGACTGGAGCGAGCGCGTGGTGTGGCTGGTCGGCGCTTCGAGCGGCATCGGTCTGGCTGTCGCCAAGTTGCTGCACACAAGTGGCGCGAAGGTCGTGGTGTCTGCTCGCAACGCCGTCGCGCTGGCCGAGTTCGAGTCGGCTCACGCGGGCAGCCTGGGCATCGCGCTCGACGCAACCGATCGCGAGGCCATGCGCAGCGCGGCACGGCGCATCGTGGAGCAATTCGGCCGCATCGATCTGGCTTTCTACTGCGCGGGCTATTACAAGCCGCTGCGCGCCACGGCCTTCGACCTCGACGAGATGCTGCGCCACGAGCAGGTCAACTACGTCGGGGCGCTTTACATGCTCGATGCGGTGCTGCCTGTGCTGCTGGGTCAGCGATCGGGGCACATCAGTCTGGTGTCGAGCGTGGCCGGCTACCGCGGTCTGCCGAACTCACTGGCCTACGGACCTACCAAAGCGGCGCTGATCAATCTGGCGCAAACGCTCTACCTCGACCTGCAGCCCTCGGGTCTGGGGGTGTCTGTGGTCAACCCTGGCTTTGTCGAAACGCCACTGACCGCGCAAAACGAGTTCAAGATGCCGGCGCTTATCCAGCCCGAGGAGGCCGCGCGGGAAATTCTGGCGGGCTGGGCTGCCGGGGAATTCGAGATTCACTTCCCGAAACGCTTTTCTCGATTTCTCAAGCTGCTTGGACTGCTTGGCGACGGGCTTTACTTCAAGGCCATCCGTCGTGCCACCGGACTTTGAGGAGCGAGCATTGGCCACGGTGAATGAACCCCGCTGCAGCGATATCCGCGTGGCCCGCATCGTCGAGGCCTTCGAGGCGATGACACCCGCCGATGTGGCTCGCATGGGCGAGTTCTATGCGGCCGACGCGCTGTTCAAGGATCCGTTCAACGAAGTGCGCGGCGTACCTGAGATCGAGCGCATCTTCAGCCACATGTACGTGGCGCTGGACGCTCCGTATTTCATCGTCAAGGACGTGCTGGTACAGGGCGATCAGTGCTTTTTGAGCTGGGATTTCTGCTTTCGCTTTCGCCGTTTCAACAGCGAGCTGCAAACGGTGCGTGGCGCGTCGCACCTCAAGCTCAACGAGCACGGCCTCATCACGCTGCACCGCGACTACTGGGATGCGGCCGAGGAGCTTTACGAAAAGCTGCCCGGTGTCGGTGCGCTGATGCGCTGGCTCAAGCGGCGGGCGAATTCCTGACCGTGCCGCTCACGACATAGCCGATGCCAGAGGAAAAGCGGCGCGATACCAGCAGGACTGCCACCGACAACACGCTCAGCCACGCGGACTGACCCGCGACGCCAAACACATCGAACATCAGGCCGCTGAACGACGGGCCGATGGCGCCTCCCACGGTGTAGCCGGTGATCATCGCGGCGGTGCCCGTGATCGCCGATGAGGCCGCAAACTCGTGTGCCACGCGGATCATCGTCAGCGTGTAGAGCACGGCGCCGACCGCACCCCAGGTGAACGCGCAGACCCAAAGCAGAGGCAGCCATGCCGGCACCAGCAACAAGGCGAGGGACGCTGCCAGCAACAAGCCGCCCGCTAGGCCGAACACGCGGCGTGGCGAGACATGATCCGACAGCCAGCCGCAAGGGTACTGAAGGCAAAAGCCCCCCACGCCCAGCATGCCGGCCACGGATGAAGATGCCGCCAGCGACAGGCCGGATTGGGAGCCGTACGCCGCCGTGATCGAGCCCAGACCGGCATCGAATACGCCTCCCACAAAAGCCACAGCCACCAGCCCGGGAACGCTGCAGATGGTGGCCCACAGGCCGGCGGGAACGGCGTCGGCATGGCTTGCCCTCAGCTCACCAACCCGTCGCCCCAGGGTGATCATCAGACCCACGGCCGGCATCGCTGCGGCCAGCAGGGTCAAAACACGCGGCGACAGCGGCAGCAGCCCCGGCAGGAACGGGCCCAGCGCCGTGGCAGCACCCAGAGCGGTCTGATACAGGCCTGTCAGGCGCCCCCGGCGCTCCTGCGGCACGTTGTGCACGAGCATGGCTTCGGTTCCGTTCCAGGCCGCGGCCGCGCCGATGCCGCCCATGACGGCCAAGACGCACCACAGAAAGTAGTTGTCGGTGAGCGCATAGCCCACGATGCCCAGCCCCTCGAGGGTCAGCCCGCAGCGGTAGGCCACGACCACGCCGAGGCGGTCGAAAACCCAGGGCATCAGCGGCACCATCAATGCAATGCTCAAGAAAGGCAGCATGGCGAACAAGCCGATGGCCGAAGCGCTTTCGCCAGCCGTTTGCAGCCGCACCGCGAGCACCGGCGTGAGCAAGGAGAACGACAGCACCATCAGCGTGGTGGCGCTGGCCACGCGAAACAGGGCCCTCAGGGCCGGGGAGCGCTCAGTCACCGCACGGGCTTTTCGTCAAAGACACAGTCCCCTTGCACCCAGACGCCACTCATGTCGGAACACACCCCCTGCGCGTGCAAGACCTTCAGGCAGAAGACCGCCACGATCACGACCAAGCCGGCCAGCGCCATCATCAACTTGTCATTCATGGGCTCAGCCTGCCTGATCAATTTCGGGCGCTCACAGCCAGCCCTTGCGTCGGAAATAAAGGAACGGCACGACGACCGAGGCGGCCATCAAGACAATCGCAAAGGGGTAGCCGTATGACCAATGCAACTCGGGCATGAACTCGAAGTTCATGCCATAGATGCTCGCGATCAGGGTAGGCGGCAGCAACCCTACGCTGGCCACCGAGAACAGCTTGATGATCTTGTTCTGGTTGATGTTGATGAAACCGACCGTGGCGTTCATCAGGAAGTTGATCTTGTCAAACAGGAAGGTCGTGTGGCTGTCGAGTGAGTCGATGTCGCGCATGATCTGACGCGCTTCCTCGAACTGCTCGGCGTTGAGCAACCGGCTGCGCATCATGAAGCTGACGGCACGCCGCGTGTCCATCACGTTGCGGCGAATGCGGCCATTGAGGTCTTCCTCCTTGGCGATGGCCGAAAGCGCCTCGGCCGCCGCGACGTCGTTCACGTCTTGCTTCAGCACGCGCTGACTCACAGCCTCGAGCGCGTCATAGATGCCCTCCAGAGAGTCGGCGCTGTACTCGGCGTCGGCGTCGTAGAGCTTCAGCAGCACGTCCTTGGCATCCTCGATGAGCGCCGGAATTCGCCGCGCCCGCAGCCGCAGCAGGCGAAACACGGGCAGCTCTTCGTCGTGGATCGAAAACAGCACGTTGCGAAACAGGATGAAGGCCACGCGCACGTTGCGCGGGTTTTCATCGTCGTCGATCAGAAAGTCGCTTCGGATGTGCAACTCGCCGTTGTCTTCCTCGTAGAAGCGAGCCGACTCTTCCAAGTCGTCGTCTACCGCGTCATCCGGAATCGTCACACCGAAGTGTTTGGCAATCCAGCCCTTTTCTTCGGGCGTGGGCGCATCGAGATCAACCCAAACCGGCTGCACATGAGCCAGAGCGTCGAGGCTTTCGATTTCTTCTTGCACCAGCCGACCGTGGGCCAACGAAAAGACATTGAGCATTCGAACTCCAGCAAACCCCGCAAGCAGTTCGCGGCAGGGTGGGGATGTCTATCGGGAAATCAGCCGGTCGAACCCAAAAATTATCGCACCGGGTAGTACGGCCGCAGCGACCGCAGCAGTTCTCCTCGATCCTTGCCAAGACTCTTGACGCAACTGGCTTGCCAGCCAGCAAGTTCAGGAGCAAGATGGACCTGCGGTCGGTCGGAAATGTCCATCTCGCGACAGCATCCCGAGCGCTCGTGGAGTTATTTTTCTGTCATTCCTGCGAAAGGAGTTCTTATGAACTTGACCATCAGCGGCCACCATCTCGACATCACTGCGGCATTGAGGGAATACGTGCTTACCAAACTGGAGCGGATCACGCGCCACTTTGATCAGGTGGTGGATATCAACGTTTTGCTGTCGGTCGAAAAGCCGAGTGAGAAGGCGCTTCGGCAGCGCGCCGAGGTCACGTTGCACGTGAAAGGCAAGGACATCTTCGTGGAGCAATCGGCTGAGGACATGTACGCCGCCGTCGACCAGTTGATGGACAAGCTTGATCGGCAGGTCTGCCGTCACAAGGCGAAGATGCAGGACTACCACCATGTGGCTGCCAAGCGTCTGGACGCGACAGCGCCCTGAATGCCCAGTGCTTTTTTGTGTCAGCAAAGCGGCCCGCGGGCCGCTTTTTTGTGTCCGTCGCAACAACCCACGAGGCGCCGCCGCGATGGCATTGCTGCAACGCAACAGCCTGTGCACAATGACTGCTCTGTTGGTCCCCAATGCCACGGGGAGACATTTGCCGGGTTTTGTTCATGCCCGGTTTTGGAGTAACGAAAGCGGGCAACGAGGCTGACGCCGAAGTTGTCGCTTGCACTGCCCGATGAATCGACTCGCCGCCATCCTTCCTGTCAGCAACGTGCTGGTCGATGTGGACGCCAGCAGCAAGAAGCGCGTGTTCGAGCAGGCCGGGTTGCTGTTCGAAAACCAGCACGCGATCGCGCGCTCCACTGTTTCCGACAACCTGTTTGCTCGCGAACGGCTGGGCTCGACCGGCCTGGGTCATGGCGTGGCGATTCCGCATGGCCGGATCAAGGGTCTGAAGAACCCGCTGGCGGCCGTGGCGCGGGTTCAACAACCGATCCCCTTCGACGCACCTGACGACGAGCCTGTCTCGCTGTTGATCTTCTTGCTGGTGCCTGAAGCCGCCACGCAGCGGCATCTGGAGATTCTCTCGGAGATCGCGGAGATGCTCAGTGACCGGGAACTGCGTGAGCGACTGAAAACCGAGGTCGATGCGGCCAAGGTGCATGAGTTGATCTCCAACTGGGAACCCGTGAAGTCCGCCGCGTGAGCCGAATGCAGCGCATGGTGACGGTGAGATGAACCCACTTTTGCCCGGGCGGATGCGGATCACATGAAGCCCAGTTTCATCAGCGCGGAAGCGCTCTTTGAACACCACCGCGTCGCCCTGCGATGGGAATGGATCGCTGGCCACGCCCATCCGGATCGCCGCTTCGATGAGGCAGCGGTGCGCAACGCCCAGTCCGCAGCCGATCTGGTGGGCTACCTCAACTACATCCACCCCTACCGGGTGCAACTGGTCGGTCGCCGGGAGGTGGCCTACCTGATGGATTCACTGCCGGAAGACCAGGAGCGCCGCATCCAGCGCATCGTGACTCTGGAGCCGCCGGTGGTGATCGTCGCCGATGGTCAGGCGCCGCCGGACCGGCTGGTGGCGATGTGCGAGCGAGCGTCCATCCCGCTGTTTGTCACCGCCGAGTCCGCCGGTCAGGTGATCGACGTGGTGCGCGGCTACCTCAGCCAGTTGTTCGCCGAGAGAACCACGCGCCACGGGGTGTTCATGGACATTCTCGGGCTGGGCGTTCTGCTCACGGGCGAATCGGGCTTGGGCAAAAGCGAGTTGGGTCTGGAGCTGATCTCCAGGGGCCACGGATTGGTCGCCGACGATGCGGTGGACATCTACCGCGTGTCTCAGACGGCTCTCGAGGGCCGCTGCCCCGAGCTGCTGCTCAATTTGCTCGAAGTGCGCGGCATCGGCCTGCTCGACATCAAGGCGATCTTCGGGGAAACCGCCGTACGCCGAAAGATGCGCGTCAAGCTGATCGTGCATCTGGTTCGCAAGGAAACCCTGGAGCGCGAATTCGAGCGGCTGCCCTACGAGCCGCTGTACGAACGCATTCTTGATGTGCCGGTTCGAAAGGCAGTCATCGCGGTCGATGCAGGTCGAAACCTTGCCGTGCTTGTCGAAGCGGCCGTGCGCAACACCATCCTTCAGTTGCGTGGCATAGACACCTACAGGGAATTCATCGAGCGCCACCAGCGCGCCCTTGAAAAGGGCGGCGATTGAGTCTTCGCCTCAGGGCGCGCATTCCGTTCGATGCGGACAATCTCTCTTGGTGCACACGGCGTACAACGACAGGGCGTGATCCTGCAACTCGAAGCCCCGGATCAACGCGGCTGACTTCTGGCGCTTTTCGATTTCGGCATCGAAAAACTCCTCGACCCGTCCGCAATCCATGCACACGATGTGGTCGTGGTGCGAGCCTTCATTGAGTTCGAACACCGCCTTGCCGGCCTCGAAGTGGTTGCGTGAGAGGATGCCAGCCTGCTCGAACTGCATCAAAACCCGATAGACGGTGGCCAGTCCCACGTCCGATCCTTCGGCGAGCAACAGCCGGAAGACATCCTCGGCAGCCATGTGCCGCCGTTCGGTTTTCTGGAACATCTCCAGAATCTTGATGCGCGGCAGCGTTGCCTTGAGCCCGCTGCTTTTGAGTTCATCCGCTTGTGTCATGGGGCTCCTCAGCAAGGTTCACGGGACGTACCCTGCCGCTAGAATCGACCGATCATATCGAGTCGGGGTGTCCCTCAGCGGCGCCGCGCAAGTTTCCATGACCCTGTATTCCTCAGTCCGTTCGGGCCTCGCTCTTTGGTGTGCGGTTTCGGCTTTGGCTGGATGCGAATCCGTCCCCTTCATGCCCACCGCTGACCGGATTTCGGGGCTGATCACACCCTACAAAGTGGAGATCGTTCAGGGCAACGTCGTGACTCAGGAGCAGGTCGACAGGATCCGCACGGGCATGCCCCGCGCGCAGGTTCGCGACATCCTCGGCTCGCCATTGCTGACCGATGTGTTCCATGCCGATCGCTGGGACTATGTATTTACCATTCGCCGTCAGGGCACCGAGCCGCAGCGGCGAAACGTGGTGGCCATTTTTGATGGAGAGCGCCTGAAGAGCCTGGACACGGGCGGCGAGCTGCCGTCCGAGCTGTCCTTTGTCGCCTCCATCGATGCGACAAAGCCCGACGTCAAGATTCCACCACTGACGATGAGCGAAGATCAGCTCAAGAGCCTCAAGGCACCGGTCAAGGCGGCTTCAGTCGAGCCGGCTGCTTCGGCCGCGGCTCCAGCAGCAGCGCGCGCCTATCCACCACTAGAGCCGCTGTGATGGGTGACTCGCCGCAAACATCTGCGCGCGAGCCGGGCGGCTTGAGGGTGGCTGTGGCGGGCGCTTCGGGGCGCATGGGCCGCATGCTGATCGAAGCCGTGGTTGCAGCCGACGATCTGCAACTGTGCGGCGCACTTGACGTGGAAGGCAGCGCCAGCCTGGGCCAGGATGCCGCGCTGTTCCTCGGCCACACCAGCGGTGTGGCGATCACCTCCGACCTTCGGCTCGGCTTGGCGCAAGCGCAGGTGCTCATCGACTTCACGCGCCCGTCAGGAACCATCACGCATCTGGACATCTGCCGCGAACTGGGGGTGAAGGTCGTCATCGGCACCACGGGCTTCACCGACGAGCAAAAGCTCGAGATCGCCGAGCACTCCCGCCATATCGCGATCACGATGGCACCGAACATGAGTGTCGGCGTCAACGTGGTCTTGAAGTTGCTCGACACCGCGGCCCGCTTGTTGAGCGAGGGCTATGACATCGAGGTGATCGAGGCCCACCATCGACACAAGGTCGATGCGCCCAGTGGCACCGCGCTGAAGATGGGCGAAGTGGTGGCGGCTGCCTTGGGGCGAGACCTCAGGGAGTGCGCCGTGTATGGCCGCGAGGGCGTCACCGGCGAACGCGACCCTTCGACCATAGGCTTTGCCACCATCCGTGGCGGCGACGTGGTCGGAGATCACACGGTGTTGTTCGCCGGCATCGGCGAGCGCATCGAAATCACGCACAAGAGTTCGAGCCGCGCCACCTACGCTCAGGGCAGCCTGCGGGCAGCGCGGTTCATGGCCGAGCGCGATTGCGGGCTGTTCGACATGAGCGACGTGCTCGGTTTGAACTGACCACAAGCACAGCAAGATGCCATGAGTGGCCTGCAACAGTTCTGGGATCAGGCTGACACGATCACGCGCAGCGTGGCCGTCTTGTTGCTGGCGATGTCGGTCAGCGCCTGGGTGCTGATCTTCTGGAAAGGCTGGCTGTTGCGACGGGTTCGTCTGGACATCGCCCGTGCGGTCCCTGCCTTCTGGGCTGCAGCAGATCTCGAAGCGGCGCGCGAGCAGCTGCTGGCCTTTGACCGGGAAAGGGCGCTGCTGCCCTTGCTGATGGCCGCCACGGCGCAGCCCGAGGCGCTGACCCTCGAATCCCAGGGGCGCCGCGAATCTCAGCTCACTCGCCGGCTGCGCGACTCGCTCAATGCGGTGCTCACGCAACTGCGGTTCGGTCAGGTGCTTCTGGCCTCCATCGGCAGCACGGCGCCGTTCATCGGGCTCTTTGGCACGGTGTGGGGCATCTATCACGCGCTGGTGAGCATTTCCACGGCTGGGGCGATCACCATCGAACGGGTCTCGGGCCCGGTGGGCGAGGCACTGGTCATGACCGCAGCCGGCCTGGCCGTGGCGATCCCTGCCGTGCTGGCCTACAACATCTTCGGCAAGCTGGTGACGGCCTGTGAAACCGAACTGGAGGGCTTTGCCCACGACCTGCGCGAGATGTTGTCCGATCACGGCGGCGCGGGTGACTTGGGTGAAGTCACTTCCCCGCGGGATTGAACCGCATGGCCTTCGGACGCTTCGAGCGCGGCAGCAGTCCTCAGCCGATGAGCGACATCAACATGACGCCGCTGATCGATGTGATGCTGGTGCTGCTGGTGATTTTTATCATCACTGCACCGCTGATGAGCAGCAGCTTGCGGCTCGACTTGCCCAAGAGCGATGCGGCCAGGCCGAGTGACACGCCTGACTTCATCGCGGTTTCGGTCGATCCGCAAGGGCGGCTTTTCGTGGCCGACAAGGAGCTCGATGCCGCAGCACTCGGCGAGCGCGTGGCCGAGGCCGCTCGGCGCAATCCGCAAACGGAAGTGCAGTTGAGCGCCGATCAGGCCGTGCCGTATGGCCGCGTGGCCGAGTTGATCGGGATCGTGCAAAAAGGCGGCCTCACGCGCATCGGCTTCGTGGCACAAAACTCGGCCACTGGGACCCCGCGCTGAAGGTCGGCTCGATCGCAATTGCGGCCCCTGAGGGGTCCCGAGCAGATGGTCGCGGTTCCTATAATTCCAGTTGATCCCCTCGAGCGCTTGGCGCCCCCTCATGAATCCTGAATTCAAGCCGACCGAGGTTGAACGCGCGGCACAGGCCGTCTGGAGCGCGAGCGATGCCTATCGCGTGAGCGAGAACGCCTGCGATGCCAGCGGACGGCTCAAGCCCAAGTTCTACGCTTGCTCGATGTTGCCGTACCCCAGCGGCAAGTTGCACATGGGTCATGTGCGCAACTACACCATCAACGACATGCTGACCCGTCATCTTCGGATGAAGGGCTACAACGTATTGATGCCCATGGGCTGGGACGCTTTCGGGCTGCCTGCCGAAAACGCGGCCATGAAGAACAAGGTCCCGCCGGCGCGCTGGACCTACGACAACATCGCTTACATGAAGCGGCAGATGCAGTCGATGGGGCTGGCCATCGACTGGAGCCGTGAGCTCGCCACCTGCTCGCCCGATTACTACCGCTGGAACCAGTGGCTGTTCCTGAAGATGCTGGACGCCGGCATCGCCGAGCGCCGCACCCAGGTCGTCAACTGGGATCCGGTGGACATGACCGTGCTGGCCAACGAGCAGGTCATCGACGGCAAGGGCTGGCGCAGTGGCGCTCCGGTTGAAAAGCGCGAGGTTCCGGGCTATTACCTCAACATCACCCGCTACGCCGACGAGTTGCTCGAGCAGGTGCAGCAAGACCTGCCAGGCTGGCCTGAGCGCGTGCGCCTGATGCAAGAGAACTGGATCGGCAAGAGCGAGGGCGTGCGCTTCGCCTTCACGCACGGCATCCACGATGCCAGCGGCGCGTTGATCAACGCGGGTCGCCTTTACGTGTTCACCACGCGCGCCGACACCATCATGGGCGTGACCTTCTGTGCGGTGGCGCCCGAACACCCCCTGGCGCAGCATGCCGCCGCATCGAGCCCGGCCGTGGCTCGCTTCATCGCCGAATGTCAGGCCGGCGGCACCACCGAGGCGGAACTCGCCACGCAGGAGAAAAAGGGCGTCAACACGGGACTTCAAGTGCTGCATCCGCTGACCGGCCAGCCGGTGGCCGTGTGGGTGGGCAACTACGTGCTCATGAGTTACGGCGACGGCGCGGTGATGGGCGTGCCAGCACACGACGCGCGAGATTTCGAGTTTGCGTGCCAGTACGGCATCGACATCAAGCAGGTGGTGAGCGTTTCCGGGGAAACCTTCAGCCATGAACAGTGGCAGGACTGGTACGCCGACAAGCAACGCGGTGTGTGCGTCCACTCGGACCGCTTCAACGGCCTGACCTACCAGGCGGCCGTGGATGCGGTGGCCGCCGCGCTGGCCGGCCAAGGCCTGGGCGAAAAGAAGACCACCTGGCGGCTGCGCGACTGGGGCATCAGCCGCCAGCGTTACTGGGGCACGCCGATCCCGATCATCCATTGCGACACGCACGGAGCCGTGCCGGTGCCCGAGGCCGACTTGCCGGTGGTGCTGCCGGAGGACCTGATCCCCGATGGCTCGGGCAACCCGCTGGCCAAGCACGCCGCGTTCCTGAACGTGCCTTGCCCGACTTGTGGCCGTCCAGCGCGCCGCGAGACCGACACGATGGACACCTTCGTGGACAGCTCTTGGTACTTCATGCGCTATTGCGATCCGCACAACGCAGAAGCGATGGTTGGCACGGGCGCGGCGTACTGGATGCCGGTCGATCAGTACATCGGCGGTATCGAGCACGCCATCTTGCACCTGCTGTATGCGCGCTTTTGGACCAAGGTCATGCGCGACTTGAAGCTGGTCTCAGTGGACGAGCCTTTCACCAAGCTGCTCACCCAGGGCATGGTGCTCAACCACATTTATTCGCGCAAGTCGGCGCAAGGCGGCATCGAGTACTTCTGGCCGCATGACGTTGAAAACCAGTTCGAAGGCAGCGCCCGCATCAGCAGCGCCAAGCTGAAGTCCGATGGCTCGCAGGTGACCTACGAAGGCGTGGGCACCATGAGCAAGAGCAAGAACAACGGGGTCGACCCGCAGCAGCTGATCGATCAGTACGGCGCGGATACGGCGCGGCTGTTCGTGATGTTTGCGTCTCCACCGGAGCAGACGCTGGAATGGAACGAGGCCGGCGTCGAAGGCGCACACAGGTTCCTCAAGCGCCTGTGGAACTTTGGCGCGAAGCATGCCGAGGCCCTGCGGTCTGCGCCAGCGCTGGCGTGCGAATCAGGGCCGCAGGCGAAGGAGTTGCGC
>Ga0114963_10001489_pt1 | contig 16200 bp, 24 predicted proteins | sample C_131016_EF_Meta_FD_87019 | JGI IMG/M metagenome (GOLD analysis project Ga0114963, IMG submission 87019) | Freshwater microbial communities from Lake Croche, Canada to study carbon cycling - C_131016_EF_MetaG | ecosystem: Environmental > Aquatic > Freshwater > Lake | place: Lake Croche, Canada...
CCTATTGACATTGAAAGACAAAAAGCCCCAAGTGCGCTTGACGGGTTTGTTCGCTTATACGATTGGCCTTGTTTACCACCGATGTACCAATCGCTTTACCAGTCGCCAAACCAACGCTGGTCGCATTTTTCACAAGGGGTGTACTTGTGTGCGGTGTTTCCTGACTTGTCAGCCCATGCAGGCTCAGTAACGTAACGTGAGTCAATCGGCTGAAGTAGGGTAATAAAAAAGCCACTTACTACTGCCCCGTAGTGGTTCCCCATTTCGGGGCGAGGCATGAGTAAATGGCTTCATTCAGTTGACCACTACGACAACGGTTTGGATTATACCGATATTTTTGGATAAACCATATTTCCACCTATTTTTGAAGGATATTTTAAGAAATCATAAGCACCTTTTCTGCCACAAGTGTTTCTCAAGTCTTTTCCATCGTATGATTCGGTAGTAGTGCCGCTTGCAATTCTGGCGGGGGTAACTCTATCTTTTTTCTCATGCAAAGCCGCTAATCCAAACCCCGTTATGTGCCAAACATCATTTATATTTATTACAAGTCCCCAGTTTTGTAATTCATTAAGATACCTTTCAAAATGAACACTCATTTGAGAATTATTCGTATCTCCATGAGTAAAAGTCTTCAGTTGAGTAGGGAAGTTCTCTAACCGTTTAAGCATATTTCTATGCGGCATTCTTAGTTCCATGTCAGTCTCCTTTGATTGTTGACAAGCAATCCTAAACCATAAATTATTTTTAAAACATAGGGTTTATCCTAGTATTCAAGCATTTATTTTGCATTGACAATTCATGCACCAACAAGAAGTTGGTTAACTAAACAGGAGTGAATATGACGGTTAAACCTAAAGATTTTCAACATGAGATATGCGTCTACCTAGAAGGCATCGGAGAGTGCTTAGTAGCATTTGACATACTGACGCCAGGAGATGAGTTAGACCCTGACCACAGCAATGACTATGAAGTTGATATTGCAGTCTTTGATGAGCAAGACAAACATATCACCTACGACATCACAAAGAAGCAATTTAACCACTGTGAAAACAAAGCAATGGAAGAAATGCTCGATATTACGACTGCATGGCGTAAAGAGTGGGAGTGTTCTGTATGACGGAACATGAGATAACAGAGTTGGTCAACGACTTGCGTTTCCAAGTCAATGCCCTTAAGCAACGAGTGGAAGACATTGTTGTTTTGACAGGGGCTAACACAAACGGTTATTACGATTTAAAAACAAAACTAAACGAGTTGGTAAAGAATGACAAGGAAACAACTTCAAATGACTAAACATGAACTGGTTAGTTTCTTACGCATGGCGGCAATTGATGAGAACACCATCACCGCTATGTCCAACGCCTACGACATGGGCGTAGAGAATGAGCGAGACATCGTTTGTTCTATCATCTTTGGAATGATTGACGATCATACTAAAGCACAATCAATAGTAGACACAATCCGAATCAGGGAGTAAAAAATGACGGATCAAGAAAAGTTAAATGCCGCTTTCTCAGAGCTTGATTATGAAGATGATTTAGCAGTCAATGTAATCATGTACCAGACAGAAGCAGAGCATCTAAAAGCAGAGATAGCAGAACTGCATCGCATTCTTGCTGAACATGAGTTGCAGTTGAGAAAGAAGAATGAAGTGATTGCAGAGATTCATAGAATTATGGGGACATCAACATGAAAATGAAACAATCTTTTGAAGAAATTTGGGATGGTATCCAAGACTTATATTTTTGTATGAATTGTTTTGCGCCAAGAAAGTTTAATGTTAAAGGATGTTGCGGAGAAGATGACTACATTCCATTAAAGAATTTCGATCATGAGTTTCAATTTGAAATAGCAAAGGATATATACGATGCTCAATGATTACTCAACAATGTTAATGAACATCGAAAGATCAGTGAAAACCCTAAGTGAAATGTGCTTGAATAAGAAATATACTGGGTTCTATTCAGAGATAAACACAATCATCTCAAACCTGATTGGATTGTCACACTGGATAGGTGAACAACAAGTTAAACAAAGTCAACAACGAAATAGGAGTTAATGATGAATAGTGAACAAGTGTTAGCAATGCTCAAAACAAACGTAAATGAGCATACAGAGAAGAAAAACAACCTTACATACCTATCATGGGCTTGGGCTTGGGCAGAGGCTTTAAAGGCCGATCCTGAAGCCATATACAAGATAGAAATGTTTGGTGATAAGTGTTTCATGGATATTAACGGCACTGCAATGGTGTTCGTTACCGTCACATTGTTTGGCAAACCAATGACTTGCCAACTCCCTGTGATGGACTATCGCAATAAAGCAATCCCTAACCCAGACGCATTTGCAGTCAATACAGCCATCATGCGTTGTATGACAAAGGCTTTGAGTCTACATGGCTTGGGGTTATACATCTATGCTGGAGAAGACTTGCCTGAAGGCGAGAGCGATGAAGGCACTCCTGATGAAGGACGGATGCTTGACTACATTGCGGCTATTGAAGCCACCATAACCCTTGATGAACTAAAAGACATCTACATCAGGGCATTTGCAGATTGCGATGGAAACAAGGCATGGCAGACCAAGATGATTGCCGCTAAAGATGCAAAAAAGAAGGAGTTGAAATGATTGAAATCATCCAAGGTACAGATGAGTGGAAAATGTTGCGTCTTGGCAAAGTTACCGCTAGTCGAGTAAAAGACATTATTGCAACCACTAAGTCAGGCTATTCAACAAGTAGAGACAAATACATGACTCAGCTTTTGCTTGAGCGTATTACTAATACTGTTGCAGAGTCGTATAGTAACGATGCAATGGCTTGGGGAACTGAGCAAGAACCCTATGCACGAGCAAAGTACGAGGGATTTGCTAATACGCTTGTTGAGCAGGTGGCATTCATAGATCATCCAACCATTTCCATGTCTGGTGCTAGTCCTGACGGTCTTGTGAATGATGATGGTTTAGTCGAACTGAAAGCGCCCATGAGTCATACGCACTTGGAGAGCATACTGGGCGGCATTGACGATCAATATATGGCTCAAGTACAGTGGCAGATGGCAGTAACAAATCGTAGTTGGACAGACTTGTGTTCCTATGACCCAAGGTTTCCAGAACATTTGCAGTTAGTTGTTAAGCGAATCAATCGTGATGATGACTACATTGCAAAGCTGGAAAAAGAAGTTATCAAGTTCTTAAATGAACTAGATGACAAAGTTAATAAAGTTAATCAATTAAAGGTTTAATATGGAAAAAAAAGATAATTCAGGCGTTTTGTTTAGGAACGATAAGAAGGAAAGCGAAAAGCATCCTGATTACAAAGGAAATATTATGGTAGATGGTCAGGAATACTGGTTATCTGCTTGGATCAAAGAAGGAAAGACAGGCAAGTTTATGGGTTTGGCAGTATCTCCACGAGATGCACAACCACCTGCAAGTAAGCCATTGCCAGCAAACTTAAAAGACGACGACATCCCTTTCTAATCAAAACGGGGAAAGCGTAGGTGAGTACCCAATAACTTAATCAACAGGAGTTCACATGAGTTTATTAGACAAAACATGGTTTGGCGGTGAAGTAGGAAAGTTTTTTAGTTCACCATCATTTGTAAGGGCAAGGATCGTTGATCCAATTACAAGCCACATGGCGGCTGAAAGCGTTACCAATGTAGCGCCAGCCCATATGGATGTCATACACGCTTGTTTAAAGCGGTTTGGCCCATTAGGAAAAGACGGAATAGCAAAGCAAACTGGTCTTAGAAGTGACCAAGTATGGCGCAGATTACCAGAGATGCAGAAATTAGGAATGATTGAGTTAACAGGTAAAACAACTAGATCAAATTCAGGTCGTTCAGAAAGAGAATGGAAGGCTGTATGACACAAGAAGATGAAGAATTTAATCGCATAGAAATGGAATCCCGCATAAAGCAGGAATACATTAGGTCAATGAAATCCAAGCAAGAGCAAGCTAATTTTTGCGAACGCTGTGGTAAACAACTTGGCAAAAACGATTGGGACATTCACACCTGCACACCACCACAACCTAAGCAAAAACAGGATGAGCCTGTGGCATTCAAGCCGCCCACGACATTAAGGAGTAAAAACAATGGAAGCACTAAATAGCATACTGACCCTATTTGCCCTGCTCTGTACTGGTGCAGTCATAGGCGTAGGGATTGTTGTAGCTGTACTTGTTATGAGCGTAGAAGAGTAAAACTAAAAGGCCATCCACGCTGATAAAGTGTGGATAGCCCTTTAGGCATTAATGAAGAAAGAATTTACTCCTCTTCGTCTTCTTCTTCTTCGTCTTCTTCAACTTCAACCCATAAATCGAGTTCTTCGTCATAGTAGTAAGTGACGCCATCTTCGTCTGTAAAGACTAACTCTTCTTCTTCTTCAGTCCATCCGCACTCTTCTTGCAAAGCAATAAACTCTTGCAAAATAGCAATTTTATTAAAATCACTGGTTTGAATTGTTACTGTGTCGCTCCAGCCATCTAATTCAATTTCTAACTTGTACATATAAATCCTTTTTAAACATTGATGATTTGACCTCTAAATTCCACTTGCCCATCTGCCCACTTATGAACTAGCTCAGGCCACAACAGTTTCCCATCTAAAAATGTCAGAATTGCGAAACCTGACCGATGATTTAATGGATTGTCTTCACCATAAGCAAATTGTGCGCCATAAGGTTCAGCAAGTGTACCCGTATCCACCCCAAACCTGTTTCCATTGTAGTCAGCATAAGGTGTTACTTTTAGGCTGTGTAAATGTCCAGTTACCATAGTTTTACCAGCGGTAGCGGCATTATTGTGTGTAGCGTGTACACCACCCTTATATCTGTGTTTAACGATGACATCTTCAGTAGGCCAGCAGGTCATGCAAAATTCCCAATTAGGGAAATGGTCTTCCAACTTGAAACCAAAAGTCTCGGCAAACTGGGGCGCGTTAGCCGCTAAACGGGCGTTAAAGCGAGCATCGTGGTTTCCCCATGTATAGACTAGCTTTACGTTGTGGCGGGCTTCCTTGGCCGTTTCCTCAATTTCCCCAAGCGCTTCCTTACAGGCTTTTAGTTCCTCAATGACAGATGGTGTTTTAGGGCCGATACCTGCGGGTGGGTGGCGGCTGATGTTAGCGCCGTCTAGCGCATCTCCGTTATTTATGATGGCAACGGGCTTTAGCGTCTTTATAGCCCACAAAAGACCATCAAAAGCTGTGGTGCGAATGCCAGGCCAAAAGTGTGCATCTGAGAAGACAATAACTGTTCCATTCAAAATCCCCAATTGCTTTCGTTCATAAGCGGTAGTAACTAAACGGGATGGTTGTCCAGTTGGATTCTTGGTTTCTAGAATAATCCCATATCGCTTTTCTAGAGTTTCTCTACGCCTCTGAATAGTCCTAAAATTACCGCCAGTTAGTTTAGCAACGGTAGTAGGAGAACCATGCGTTCGCCACAGCTCAATAAATTCCTCGTCCGATAACTTTGGTACTTGAGGCATGATTACTCCAGTTTTAATCGCCAATAGGAAGTATGTCTTGCCATCCAAGGTTTAGATGGGTTAAACATTTTGAAACCACATGAGATGAGAGAGTTAGCAGAGGCTGGGTTATCGTATGTGCTTGTAATAACCCAATTCATTTTGAGAGCTTTTGCTTGTCGGATTCGGACCCGAATAAACTTCTTCTGTAATCCTTGTCCACGATAATCAGACAAAACGCCGCACCGTATAAGATAGCCGCAATCAGACCACCAAGGACTATAAATAAGACCTGCGAAACCACAATCCACGCCATCCTGAGTAGCAAGCCACCAATATCCCTGAGAGAAGTCAAAAGTTTTATCATAAGGAAGGCACTTTTTATGAAGCACCGATAATTCATTACGAATAGACGCGCTTCTAGTATCAACACGGTGGATTTTCATGGTGCTTATTAAACTCTCACAACATGAAATATTTATGAATTAACTTAAAAACAAAGCCCGTTCATCATTGCGCCTAGTTACCAGTCCTTTTAAAACCTTACCACCAGCCTTGGTGTACTTTAAGAATTCGTCCGCCGCCCCTTCAATATCACCCCGTAGCACCTTTTGCCGAAGCGTACTACGCTGGAGTGTTCCAAGGCCGACATTAAAACTAAAAGAAACAAGGCCATCAAAGTTGCCTTGTGTAAGAGGAACAGGGCAGTAAGTGGAGACTCCCCGTTCAAACCTAGCCAAATCTGCTCTAAGAATTGCATCTACTTCTTCCATGCTAAAAACTCGATTATCTTCAGGACGCAATTGGATTGCCATCCGTTGATCAACAGGCAACTTGGCCTGTGAGTCATACATCAAATGCCCTACGCCTACTGTCCACAAGTAAACAGAATCGCGGTAAGGCTTTTGTCGGACACCTTCATGATGTTTGATGTCCTCAATACAACGCTGACTTATGTTCATTTCTTCTCAAACGCCTGTGAACCAAACCAGAACGCAACGATAGAAGCCCAGATTAGCTGGGTGTCGTTGTCCCACAACTGGTCTAAGCATTCAGTAAATGGCACGTTTGAATGCCATGCATATAAGAATCCAGCCACATCGACAAACACCAGTAAGGCAAACATACCGTATGTCAGGATAGGACGAACCATAGCGCGAGCATTGGTAACCCACTGGGAAGCACCTTTGCTAATTTCTATGTCGTGCGCATACAGAGCTTGACGTTCTTGAAGTTTGGCATTGACCATAGCCACGTTTGCTTGTTGACTAGCAACATCTGCCTGAACCTTGATCTCATCTAAATGAATGGCCTCGATATGTTCTTGTGCTTCTAGACCTGCTTTCTTAAGCGTTAATTCACGCTCTGTTTGCATACGAGCTAATTCAAGTTCATGTGCTTTGTCGGCACGATCTTGAAAGAAGTCCATCAGCTTTGGTAAACCACCCATTAAAAAAGATAGAAGTGTTGATAGTAGAGTTAACATTATTTTTCCTTTAGTTCCTGTTTAAGTTTGCGAAGTTCTTTTATTTCGTGTTTCAGTTGAGCTTTCATGTACAAGGTTTCTACATATGCCATTGAGGTTACACCAACAATAAGACATATTGCCACTCCTATTAAAACCCACCAGACAAGTTTCGTAGTTGCCACATTAGCCACCCAAAAAATAATGATATGAACATCACGGCAATTAACCCACCTGTTGCTTCAATAAACTCAATTTCCCTTTGTTCCTTTGTCCAGCGAGCCTGTCTAGCTTTTCTTACTTCTTCATTATGAGCAAATTCTTGTTCTGCTTGTATTTTTGCGTACATCTTGAGAAATCTTGTGTAGATAGCTTTTAACTCTGGAGGAGCATAAATTGTCATTTGCTCCCGAATCTGAGCATCAAGGTTTTCCATCTGAAGTTCAACCAAGGCACGTTCAATAGCTTTTTTAGAAGTGTTTTGAGTAGGGTCATAATGTTCTTTTGACTCGGATTCTAATGAATCATAGTGCTGTTTAAGTTGTTGTTGTATGTCAAAGAAGTTTCCAAGCTGGATTCCAACATCATTGATGACTTGAAGCTCCATCTCTTCATAAGATTGTTGCTTTTTGGAAGCGGCTTTCGCTTTCGCCAAAGGCTTGGGGGCGTCTGCTGACTTGGACCTTGGTTTTGGGTTAAATAGTCCAACAATCCAATCCCAGATTCCTTTGATGGCCTTGACATCGGCCATAACCCCTTCAATTGTTTTCTTGGCTCCCTCCAGCTCCATACGGCCTTCATGGAGCATTGCACAACCTGACTTGATGGCAGATACTGCGCCTTGGGCAAGGAGGAGAAGGCTGAAAGGATCAATGGTTTACTCCTACTTAGAAGGCATGGTTGCATTTGGAGGAACGCCTTGTTCATGAGCCATTGCAGGAACTGTAAATGATTGAATAAACGCTGTTCTAGTTGGCTCATCCATTACTTTCATCATGGAAGAAACAAAATCATTTAATCGCCCTTTAGGTACTCCAGCAGTCATAAACTGAGCCAATGCACCTGGATTCATCATCAATTCAGCCATTTGTTGATTGTATGCAGAGGCATTTCCTCTTTGTAAATGCTCAATAGCACTACGAGTAATAGATATTGTTCTACTCAACAATGCAGGAATTTCTTTGGCAACATTTGCTCCGCCCAATTCAGCAGAGCCAATCTTCTTAGCAAGTTCATCAGCTTTAGACGATCTTTTAAGATCAGCCAAAACATTGTTTACAGCGCCCATTTCTGGAGCAGTTAAAACATCAGAAAGTTTCTCAAACCTTGGCATACCAGTAGATTTTTTGATAGTTGCCGTAGCATTTTCCACAGCACTAGCAAATGCGCCAGCCTCTTCTTTCCCCATTGGACTTTGTAACTTATTTACTAAATAATCACCAATCTCCATGCGATTAAGTTTATTGCTGTAATCTGTATAAGAAGTTAGATATTTAGACCATAACCCCTCAGAAGATTTGTTTAAAGAAGCATCAATAAACTTTTTAGCATTTCCAAGTGCTTTGGCGGCTTGTGCAGGAATGCCAGCAGACGCATATTGATCGCTCAATCCCAGCCATTTAGCAATGTCTTGATTTGAAGGCTTACGTATATTTTCATAAACATCACGACTATTCAACATCCCATTTTCATCAGCCTTAGAAATTATTTTGTCTCTTATGCCTTGTAAAACAGCTTTGCTTTGGTCCGACACAGTGCCTTTAATTGCCGAATCAAGTTGGTCAGTAATATCACTTGCTCTAAGAGGGAAAAATCCATTTTGTTCCAAACTTTTAATTTGAAACTGTTTAAGTTGTACATCTTTTCTAAGATTTCCAGCAAGTTCTTTATATAAACCAGCTTGTTTTTCAGCTTGAGAAGCGATATCTCCAGCAGATAACCAGCCTGGCTGTCCAGCCTCTGCAATTCCTTGTTTAGTTGTAGATGCAAGCCCAGTCATTCCTGCGGTTTGTTCAGCCGCCGCAATACTATTGAACTTGTCTGCAATTTCTTTTTCTAATCTGGTGTAAATAGGACCAGCAACATTTGATTGTTGTAATGCCATTTCTCGCATTGGAGAAGTAACATCTGTACGTTCAGTTGCCATTGCCAAACGATCTGCTTCAGTACCAGAAACATTTTGTAATGCTCTTACCCTAGCGGCTTGTTGTTCAGCCGCTAAATCAGCAAACTTAGCAACTACTTTTGGTTGAGTAGATAATTTCTTTTCTGCCGCAATCAATTCAACAGCAGAAGGAATATCTGACAATGCTTGTGCCGCAGTAGGCTTAGAGCCAGTAACAAGTTCTTTTGCGTCTTTTAATGATTCAATAACTCTTGTACGTTCTGGACCAGCCAGTTCGTTCAATTGTTTTTGCATATATTCTTGGCGACCAGTTGGAGTTAAATTTTTCAATAATCCAGTTAAAGAACTAACAGCATTTACACCACCCTCAATTAGCGGTCCTAACAATGCACCAGTTCCCATTTGCTCTAATTTCTTTTCAGCAAACTGATCTTGTGTGGCGATGACAGGTTGTGTTGCGCCAAGTAACGCACCAGTACCAGCAGAACCCATAGCAGATGAAAGCATCCCTTTACCAGCCATCACGGGGGCTTGGGTAACTCCAACAAGTTTATTTACAGGACTAACAACATTACCAAGTAATTGATATGGATCAAATCCTGTACTTCCAATTCTTTCCCTACCTTGTTGAACCGCTTGCTCAACATTTGCAACATTTTGAGTCGCCGCTTTTTTTACAGATTCAGGGAAAACTTGAGCTAATATTTGATTGACAGCAAGCGCAGGATCAATAACTGCACCTTTTATTGTTCTAGCAATTGGACTGCCAGCGCCAAACATTAACTCCATAGTGCCAGGCGCTTGTTGAGCAACTGGTGTTTGTGAAGTAGTCTGTTGTGTTGGGTTTGTGGATTTTCCTAAATGAGTTTCTATTTTTGCAATAGCTTGTTCATTTGTAAGTCCGTCTGGCAAGTCATAATGTTGTCCTTCATATTGATAAACAGGCATATTTTCCTCACTTCAATACGATTGGGTTTGCGGCAGTACCTTGAGGGGCGTTAGAAGAAGGCATATTTGTGGATTTCGACATGCCTTTTAAGTATGTATTTGTAATGTTATTCAAGATGGCTTGATTTGCTTCTTTTGTCATATCTGCACCACCCAAAGAATTTAACCATGTTTTCAATTCAACATTTGAGTTTAGTTGAGATGCGCTCATTCCTGTCGCTTCTTTAACGGCATTAAACAATTGAAGTCTAACGCTATTTAATTCATCACGTTTTGCTTGATCCGCAGTTCCAAAAACACGACCACCAAATTGCCCAACAGTTCCGGTTCCTAATGAAGTTATCAGATTTGATAATGGACCATTAGAAGTGCTTGTCATTCCTCCACTTTTAGCTAAATCATCAACTAAAGTTTTTGCGGTAGACAAAGTATCAGATAAAGATTCTTTTCCTTCTGCTATTTTATCTGCACGTTCTTGGGCCTTTATAACAGCCGCACTTGGTCCTTTTAATGAAGCCATTAAAGAAGCAATTTCTTTACTTGCTTCAATTTTTATTTGTGCAATATCTTTTGCAGTAGCATTTCTATCTTTTGCCATTTGAATTTGTGCATCAAGACGATCTTTTGCCGCTTGTACAGTAGCCTCTCTTGATGCCGCACGATCAGAAGATGCTTGCAATGCCGCCAATACTTTATCTGGGCTACCATATTTAGTAACAACTCCCAAAACATCTTCTTGTGAAGCATTGGGGCCAAGTTTTGCCAACTCATCACGCAAGTTAGTTTCTTGTTGTAATGACATAGTTGCTTTTTGTGCAGTAGTCCTAGCCAAACTAGATGCTTGAGCTTGTTGACTTAACTGCAACGCAACATCAGGATATTGTCCTTTTATTGCATTAGCCGCTTGCATTAAACCTTCTGGTGTTGTTACATCAAATTGTTTTCCAAGTGCTTGTACTGCTGAAATCTTTTGCAACATAGGGTCTTCAGCGCCCAAAGCGCCACCAATTCCACGACCTAGTTGAGATGCACCAGAATAAAGCATTGAACGACCAAAAGCATCAGGAGCCATTTGCCCCATTTGTGCGCCAGTTGCTAATCCTTGTTGTGCTTGTTGTTGTTGGTACATCTCAGGAGTCATACCAAACAATCCACCTACGATACTATCTGCCATGATTACTCCTTAATAATTTGCATAGCCTAATGGCACATAGTTACCATAAGCATCAATTGTTGGTGCATTCATGCCCTGACTTGTTATACCACCTGTTGTTGGCGCAGAAGAAGTCAACCAATTAGCCAAACCAGTACCCAATGTAGATGTTGGACTGCTTAATCCACCAAGCAAGTATGCGCCTGGACTTGTCGTAGCCGCAGGAGATGTTCCATAACCTGTTGACATTTTAACACCAGTCAATCCCAATTGACCCGCATTAGCACCAGCATGAGAGATTGATGTGCCCAAACCAGTACCTAATGTAAACGGCTGTTGTGCCATATTCTCTAGGGTGCCAGCTTGACCAAACAATCCTGTTCCAAACAATACGTTTTGTTGTCCAGCCTGAGTAGCATTTGCCGCCAATTGAAGGTCTTGCAATGATCTAGCATTAGCCAAAGCCGCCATCTCAGGATTGGCAGACATTAAGTTTCCACCTTGAGCAACAGACAACCCTGTGCGACCTGTGTTTTGCAACCGGTTCATCAATTGTGCAGATTGCTGTTCACGACTTGGGGCTAATAATGCAAGTTGATTTTGCATATATTGTTGGGCAACATCTTGAGGATTCTGAGCAAGATAACCTGCACCTAACTTCAATAACTGATTCTGAGCAGATGTAATCTCAGGTGCGGCTGTATAACCAGCGCTTACCAACTGACCAGTAGCAGGATCAATTTGGAAGTTAGATGAACCGAAACGAGTTGTTACTCCTACTGGACGGAACTGCGATCCAGCAGTTGCTTGTTGTGTTGCATTTAATATATCTTGCTGAGCCTTCAATGCCGCATCTTTAGATGCTTGAGTCTGCATAAGACCACCAGCAGTCTGCAATCCACCAGACAGAATGTTAGGATTTTTTGCAAGAAATGCTTTAGCAGTACTAGCCAAACTTCCACCAGCATTTAACATGCTTTTTAGCATTGAAGAAATATCAGGAGTAGAAGTTGGCAGTCCAGTTGTTGCATCTACACCAGTAGTAGCGCCTCCATAACCAGCTTCTGCACTAGTAAAGTCAGGATACGCTGATGTAGCGCCTCCATATCCAGCATCCGCACTAGTAAAATCAGGATACGTTGATGTAGCACCACCATATCCAGCATCTGCACTGGTGAAATCAGGATATGCTGATGTAGTGTCAAATAATGAGGTTAAGTCCACTTTGGGTACTCCTGTCGTATTAGTTGGTATTGTTGGTAATTGATTTGTTGCAGAACTTAATAATCCAGTATCAGCAGTAACTCCACCAGTAGCACCACCATAACCAGCGGCTTGAGTAGTAAAGTCTGGAGCCAATCCTGCTCCAACATCAGAGAGTGATGCGGCACCACCAGCGGCCTCTACTCCACCCGCTGTACCACCAAGAAGCCCAGAAAGACCACCAGCGGCACCAAGAAAAGCACCGCCAACTATCCCAAGAGCAGGAGCCATTTCTTGAAAGAACCCACCGCCACCATACTTTTGATAACCAGTTTGGGGAGTAGCTTTACCACTAGTATCCCATTGACCAGTTACATATTGATTTTGATTTAACCAATTAACATCATGCCCTTGTATTGGAGCGTAACCAGTTAAATTACCATCAGCATCATATTGAGCATTTACTTGAATGCCATTAGTAATACCAGCAGGTTTTGTATACCCACCTATTTTTTGACTATTAGAACCATATTCGTCATACACCATAGTTGGCGTATAACCACTAGGCGCTGTCCCGTTAGAAAATGGAATGGCTTTAGGAGCATTTAATTTAGATGTATCAAGATTTGTATATAACTGTGCTTGCCAATCTTGGACGTTTCCACCTTGATTAGCATTGGCAGTATATTGACCAAGCCCCATTATCCGTTGATAAGCGGCAGGATTTGAAGTCTTGATTTGATCTAAATAAGAACTCATATTTATCCTTATTTAGCCTCAAGTGCCGCTACTTTAGCGGTTAGTGTGTCAATTAGAGCTTGTTGCTCTTGGATGCACTTCATCAAAGCGTATTGCAAATCTGTTTGGTAGATAGACAAGCGAATCTTTGGTTCTTCATCTTTGCCAGCCCAATTACTTTCCATAACCAACTCAGGCGCAACAGCTTGCACATCTTGAGCAACAACACCTAAAGTTAACCCATCATCATCTTTAAGGTTTTGGTCGATGTAGTTAAAAGTTTGAACAGGAATTGCACAAATTTTTTCAAGGTATGAACCTGCGGGTGCAAAGTTTATTTTTTCTCTGCGGTCAGACAAGTTGACGTTATTGCCAGAATAGTTTGCAAGACCGCCGTTTGAGCGAAGAGTTGCTCGAGTTGTAACACTTCCGTCTACACAAGTCCAAAAGTAGTTAGTTGTATTATTGGGAGATGCTCCTGACATAAAAAACAAACTAACGTATGGGTTGCTTGTATTTGAGTTATCAAACTGTGTGGCCTCGTTGTTGTTATTGTCTTTTTTGAACATATGTTTTGTACCGCTTGTAGTCCCCACCAGCAAATTACCACTAGCATCTAGCGTCATTGCTTGGGTGAAGGTAATTGCATTACCTGCTGTACCTGATGCGGCGTATTGCCAAGAATGAACACCAGCCGACTGTTGATACAAAGATGCAGTCGCTGAAGTTCTATAAATCCAGTTTGTACCGTTATAGTAAGCATTTGTGCCTTGTGCTGAATAAGCCAAAACACCTTGCGCCGCTAAAAAAGCACCGCCTATTTGAAAAGCTGGAGCCACTGTACTCCAAGCACTAGGAGTAACACCCACACCCACATTCTGTGATGTGTCTATTGTTACTGCGGTAGTACCAGCAGACTTTAATGTCAATGCAGTTGATGCCGCAGATGTAATAATTGGAGTGGTTACAGAGGTAGAGGCTGTTACTGTCGTAAAACTACCTGCCGCCTGAGCAGTTCCTCCAATAGCAGGTGGACTAGCTAAATATGTACTAAAACCTGTACCAGAAACTGTACTAGAGGCACTCAGTGTTGTAAAAGCGCCAGTAGAAGGAGTAGTTGCACCAATAGTAGTGGAATCAATTGTTCCACTAGTAACCGCACCACCAGAAGAATCTAGTTTTGTTGCAACAGCAGTAGCAATATTATCAAACTCGGTATTTATTTCTGTACCTTTAACAATTTTTGATGCTGAACCAGAGGGTAAAGAATCCTTTGATGCAAAGTTTGTGCTTTTTGTATAGTTACTCATAATCGTTCCTTACAGAATTTTTCCGTTTTTAGCTTGAATTTCTATCTTCTGAATACTCAAAGAATATCCATTTATATCTGCTTCATATCCAGTCTGTACAACCTTACCAGACCCGTTTGGATAACACTTCAATGTACTCATGGCAATACCATTTGAGTACTCATTAGTATTGTATTCAGCTACGTTGTAGTAAGCAATTTGATTAGAAGCTATTTTTACGTTTTGAGACTGATAGTTACCAGTAAAGTCATAGCCCCATTTCATTGTCAAATACTGATTATTTCCACCAATGACAACAACAGATAACCTCTTTAAAATAGAAGTAACCGATGGCGCACCTAAATCAGTATGGTTTGTAAAATACTGAAATCGATATGTAGAAGTGTTATCGTTATAACCAGAATACGTAGCAAGATAACCAGATTTGCCAATATAAACAGTTCCATCTTGTTTAGTCAGCAAAGATTTAGGCTCAATAGAATCCCAGATAGTTACTCTTGATGACCCGTCCTGTAACTGTGCCTTCAAATCAAAACAATAGCATTGCTTTAACAAAGGAAACGTCAATAAATAGAAGCCATCTAAAGATGAGTAAGTAGATTTGATTGTTGTTACATCTTCACCAGAAACAGCATAAATTAAGTCATTTCTTACGTTTTTAGACAAGTCACGCAATGGCATTGACTTTTCTTGGATGGTTCTCAATACACTACGCACACCAGTAGAAGACAAAAATATCAAGTCAGAACCAGTGTAAGCAAGAGAATCTCTTGATATGCAACCAATTCCCGTAATGACATCCTGTAAAGTCATAGTTGACGGAGTAGTTGCGCCCTGATAAACCAAAATATTGTTTTTACCAAATATAAACAAGAATCCGTTATGCGCTCCTAAAGCAACAATAACATCTCCACCTTTAGGCCAAACAGTCGTAGTATCCAAAGTGCCAGCAGTACCCGTACTCCACTTATTTGCTAATTTTGTATCGCACCACTGGACTGTTACCTTATCTGAGGAAACATCCGCTGTCCAAAGCCTTCCATAGGCGCTTAAAGCCGTGTTAGCCAGTTGAGCAGTACCAGCATATCCAGTTAACTCGCTAATGCGTCTATAAGTCGTTGTAGACAATGAGGGGTCAAAGACCAAAGGATCATGACCTGATTGAAACAAATATAAAGCACCAGCCAAAGATACCATTTGCCAGTTGTTAGCAGTAATGGTGGGAGCAGTACCCCCTCCCCCATAGGTTAATGTAACCAAAGAAGTGCTACTTAACTTATATAACTTATTGTTTCCAGCACAAATCGTATAAGAAACAGCCGCAGATGTAACAACTTCACCAATAGAACCAATATCATTGGTAGACAAATCTGAATTTAAAGAGGTGTTTACCTTTGCCCAACCTTTTCTAGCCCCTACACGACCATATTGATCGATAACGCAGTTGTTAGCAATTAAAGCAAATCCACTAGCCAAATCCAATGAAGAATCTTGCGTATTCAGGCCATAAAAGCCTGGCGCTGTAATGGAGAATGCTTGTATCTGCTGTGCCATTAAACAGCCTCAAATGTGTCGTTTTCAGGCGATCTAGCCAACTCTAATGCTATTAAATCAGACATACAAGATTTGTACATAGCAAATGCTTCTGAACTATTTAATCCACCATCTTCTCCACGCTCTATCAAAGCACGAGCAAATGCACCCAAAACGATGGGTTCTTTTGCCAACAAAGTCGTAGATGTGTCTGTTGTAAAGTCTGCTTCAGGAACAATCAGGCTGAAA
>Ga0114963_10001491_pt1 | contig 16195 bp, 10 predicted proteins | sample C_131016_EF_Meta_FD_87019 | JGI IMG/M metagenome (GOLD analysis project Ga0114963, IMG submission 87019) | Freshwater microbial communities from Lake Croche, Canada to study carbon cycling - C_131016_EF_MetaG | ecosystem: Environmental > Aquatic > Freshwater > Lake | place: Lake Croche, Canada...
AATTATAAATTATAATATAAATTACTATTATTAAAAGTAATATATGTAAAATATTAGTTTATTAAAAGTAATATATGTAAAATATTAGTTTATTAAATTATATTACTTTTTTTCTCAATAAAAAGTAATAAGCTTCTATTAAACAGCACTTAATAAAAAATTGAAATATTAATATATTGTTTTACTTAAATTTAAATAATATCTAATAATAAAATTCTGAATGGATTTTTTTAAAGAGGAATCTCATATTATTACAGCTTATGAACTTAGAAAAATGTATTTACCTAATGAAAAGCGTATATCAAAAGATATTATTGATAATATTATAGATCATTCTATACGTGGTATATTTTCTTTAAAATATAATATAGGATCAATAGAAAATAAAAGATATATTAAAAAAGAAGCTAAAACTGATATGTTTATTGATCCATTTGATCCATTTGTTACGTTTGTAGATTTTAGTCCAAAACCTTTAGACGATAAATTTATAAAATTTAATAAAGATATAGAAAAATTATATAAATTTGCAGAAAATATTATTGATGAATTACGATTAAAATTGTCTGAAGATATTGATATAGATATATTATATAACTTTTATGCTAAAGAAGCATATGAAGCTGCTGCTTATCAAACAGCATGTTATGCTTCAACTGGTTCTTCAATAGAATTTAAAGAGGAATTTAGTATAGATGCATTTGCTACAGAAACATCAAAAATTAAAGATATATTGAATAGAAAATATAATGAACAATACTATTATTATGATACAATAACTGTAAAATTATATATTAAATGGATTTAATAAATATATATTGATTAAAAAATATAATGAACAATACTATTATTATGATACAATAATTGTAAAATTATATATTTATATTATAATATAAAAAATTGATAATATAAATATACTAAAATACAATTTTATTTATAAAAAACATATATATTAATAATAGATATATTAATAATATGTATACAATATCAAGAACAGAAAAAGTATTTGGAATACTACAATTAAGTTCTAAAAATATATATAAAACAAATAATCCAACAACAATAATGAAATATTTTACGCCCTATATGAGATTTGATTATGAATTTTTAGTAATGACTAAGAAATTATTAGATTTAAATGATTATTATGTTGTTATTCATGATATTCATTTTGATGAAGAAAGAAGAAAATATATTGGTACCGTATTAGAATATATTTGTAAAGTAACAGAAATATCAGATACATTAAATATACCAAAACTTATATCAATTTGTAATTGGGCTGGTATTGGTAAAATTAAAAAAATTATGAATAATTATAATGATTCTGATTTAACACCGGAAAGAGAATTTTTTGAAGGAGATATTTATAGTATTGATCCGGTTGGATGTGTTGATATAGATGATGCTATACAATATTATTACAAAGAAGATAAACATTATTTCATAATTCATATAGCAGATGTTTCATCATATATATCTCCAGATTCTCCATTAGATATTGAATTATCAGAACGATGTGAAAGTGTATATTTAAATGATATTACAATACATATGATACCAGAAGAGATATCAATAAAAAAATGCTCTCTATTTGAGGGAGAGGAAAAAAGAGCATTCAGTATCGTAATTATTGTAGATAGTATTGATGAATTTAAAAAATATAAAATAGAAGTAAAATTTATTAAAACAAAAATAAAGGTAAAACAAAATTTAAGTTATGATAAGGCTCAAGAAATAATTAATAAAAAAACGGATAATAGTTTATCAGTATTATATAATTTCAGTAAATGTATTGGAAATTATTATAATAATAATAAAGATGATTATGATACACATATTATGGTTGCAAATTATATGATTTTAGCTAATAATTTAGTAGCAGATCAATTAGCTAATTATGAAGGATCTCTATTAAGAAAACATACTGGTGTAAATATAGAGTGTGATTTAACAGATGATAAAAATCTATTAAATATCTATAAAAATCTATTTATGGATAGAGCAGAATATATTTTAAATGATTTTAAAAAAGATACAAAACATTTTGGTTTAAATATAGAAAAATATACACATTTTACATCTCCAATTAGAAGATATGCAGATATATTAGTACATAGAATGTTATATGATTCTATTATACATAAAACTATAAATTTAGATATGAAATTAGAAAATTTAATTAAAAAAATAAATAAATATAAAAAATTATATAATGATTGTGAAACTCTAAGTAAAATATTTAATTTTAACAAAGATTTATTAAATAAAGAAAGTATATTAGATTTTACTGGTAATATTGTTTCATTTGATGATAATAATATTAAAGTACATTTAGATGATATAGATATAGTTGTTACTGTTAATATAATACATAATAAATTAATTAATTTGTATAATATTGAATTAGATAAAGATAATTTTAAAATATATAGTAAAGATGATAAAGAATTAATACTATTAAAATTATTCCAAAAAGTATCAATAAAAATATATAGACAAATAAAAAATATTAAAATGTTTCAATGTGAATTAATAAATTAAATAGTTCCTATAATAATGGATTTTTCAATAAATATATTACAAATATACATTCTAGCATTATTTTATCTTTTATTTCCTTTTTATTTATATCTATCTGTTTAAATGAAGGAATCATCATATCATCAAATAATAACCATCTACCATTATCTGTTAATACATATGAGTAATAATGACCTGATTTAGGATTATTTCCAGAGTGACAAATAATTGATGATATTTTCCATCTTATATTTTCTTGAGTTTTATCACTTATATTAAAAAATTTTATCTGATCCATTAAATCTATTTTTGTATATATTCTTTCACCTGATGAAGTAAATCTATTTATTAAAAAAGTTAAATAATTAGGTACATTTGTTAATTTATAACATTTAATAATATCATCTGATGGTGTTATTAAATCAGAAATCCAATTAATAAATAATTCTCTTATACTTATTATATCTATATTATTTGGTGGATGTAATGGTATAAATGGTAATTGTTCTTTAATTACAATATTATTAGACATATCCGTATTCATTGTTATTTTTTCAAATTGTATATATTTTGCAGAAAATTCTGATAATAACCAATTATAAAATTCACTAATATCTTGTTGTTCATCAATAAATTCTTCTGTTTCACACCATCCACAAATATGTGCATAATTTCTTATTTCATTTATAATATCTTTTTCAATTATATAATGTTTTCTTAGAGGTTCAACAAATCTTGATTTAATTAGATCTTGTAAATATATTGTTGCTACATTTTTCGGGTCATTATTTAACATATCTTCTATTTGTGATGGTTTATAGAAAAGAGCAACAAATAAAGAATCCATATAACATGTATTAAATCCATTTTCAACTACGCAAAAATCTGTAAATTCAGTTTTAGATTTTGACATTTATTATATTATTGTTATTATTTACTATATCTTTAATACAAGTATAATTATATTTTTTATTATCAATATTTTTTAAATAGAAATAAATATCTAAATTAAGCTTACTCTATATTTATTATCTTTATAAGTTATAAATCCATCATTTAATATATTTTTTATTTGATTTGTATTTTCATAATATTCAACAATTGCATAATCTAACTTATCTCCAGTTTTTCTATTCACTGCTATAAAATATTTTCCTATTTCCTGATCAACAAACATTTCTTTAATATCTTCTCTATAAATATTTATTACATCTTTTATTATTAGATATCTATTTTTAATATTTTCATTATCATAATATATTTTATTTTTAATTTTATTTTTATTATCATATTCTGTAAATCTTAATACTCTTTCTTTTAATACAATATCATTTCTTCCTAATATTTTTTTTGCATTTTCTAATGTATTTAAAATAATAAAACCAAATCCTCTTGAATTTTGAGAATTATATTTTGTAATTATTTCCCCTGATATATATCCTTCTACATTATTAAAAATATCTTGAAATTCTTTATTTGTACAATCAAATGGAACATTTCCAACAAATATTTTTGTATTAGTTATCTCCATTATTATAAAATTATATAATAAATTTTTTATGATATTTTAAACTTATAAATTTTAATAGTAAAAAAATTGAATTATATATATCATAATTTGTAATATCATAATATATACTATTAAATATATATAAATTAATACATGACACAACCATCAAATTTAACACAAAAAAGGCTTGCAAATGAAGTTAAAGATATGATAAAAAATAAAATGGATTTTGCACAGGCAATTCAAGATGAAACCAATCCCTTTTTATTTTACTTTTTATTGAGGCCTACAGATGAACCATATAAAGGTGGGTATTATATTGGCAAAATTATGTTACCAATAGATTATCCTGCAAAAGCTGGTGATTTTATGATGTTAACACCAAATGGGAGATTTGAAATTGATCATAAAATCTGTTTAACAAATTCAGGTTATCACAATGAAAGCTGGACCCCTTCATGGAGTATTAGAAATATGATTATTGGTTTCATATCTATTTTCTTAAGTGATGCAGAAAATGGTATAGCACATATAAAAAACGCACATGCTGAAAGAAAAAAAATGGCACAAAATTCTATTAAATTTAATTTAGAAAAATATAAAAGTATCTTTACAAGATTTGATTATTTTGTTAATGAAGATGGTTCTATTAAAACAGAACAACAGATTAATGAAATAGTTGCACCGAAAAAAAAGGAACCAAAAGAGGTAGAACTTGTAAAAAAAGAGGAACCAATTAAAGAGGAACCAGTTAAGAAAGAAGAGTTTGTAGTAGTTGATATTAAAAAAGCAGATAAAAAAGATGATAAAAAAGAGGAATTTGTATTTTTTAATGGCGATGAATTGGTTGAACCTGCTAAAGAAATAGAAGTAAAGGAAATCAAAAAGGTTAAAAAAACTAAAAAAACTGAGAAAGAAGCTAAAAAATAAAAATTGAATAATATATTTAATGATTACTTTATTTATTATTCTTATATTAATTAAAATAATATGGCATCTTTAATACAAAAAAGTATTGATGACGATATTAAAGATATTACAGAAAAGAATTTGAATTATGTTCAAGTAATTAAATATGAACATAATATTTATTTTTTATTGATGCCTAAAATGTTTCCATATAGAGGAGGGTATTATATTGGCAAAATTATTTTACCTGACAATTATTCTAAACAAACTGCGGATTTTATAATGTTAACTCCAAATGGAAAATTTTTTGTTGGAGATGCCATAACAATAAAAAGAAATGATGATACTAACGAAAAATCATGGGATCTCAAAATTATGATTGATGGTTTTATTTCTATACTTTTAGATAAAAATACTTATACTAAACATCCTATTTCTTATAATAAGAAAAAAGATATGGCACAAAAATCTATTAAATATAATCGTGAAAATCATAAAGACATTTTTACAAAATTTTATCTTTTTGTAGAAAAAAATGGAATGCTCTGCAAAGATCCGAAAAAAATAAAACAAAAATTTGAACCGGAACCAAAAAAACATAGTTGGATAGATGATCTAGTAGAATTTAACCCAGATGAATATGATTTTGAAGGGCGATCAATTATGATTTATGAATCATTACCACCAAAGATTAATAAAGATATATTGGCAACACTAAAGAAGAAACCAAATTATCATGAAAAACTAAAAAAAAATTATGATTATGATAGTGATGAATCAGGAATTATTTGTGATATATTTAAAGAAGACCATGATAATTTCTAAAATTGCTACATAAAAATTGAAATTATAATGTTATGATATTAATATATATTATAAATATTAATATAGTCTTAATATGAACACTCGCGGAACAGCTATAGCACATGCTACAAGCGCTTCTAAGGCAAAAAGTAGTAAGAAAAAGCGTGGTGTAAAATTATATGAAAAGAAACAAAAAAACCATTTTTATGCGAGAATTGTTAAAATTAATGGTCAATATTTACATCTAAAAATTGAAGATTTTGCAAGAGAAGTTACTTGTAATATTCCAGGTAAACAGAAGAGAGGATATAGATATAATAAAGATGAATATATTCTTGTCGAACGAGATGATATTGGTGAATATAATATAATTGGTAAATTATCTGAATCAGAATCTTATTTAGCTAGAAGTGCTGTAGATAAAGGTTCTGTAGGACAAGATATTTTTATTACACAACAGGATATTGAATCTGAAAGTGAAAGTGATGATGATGTTGATGATATTGATGAGAAGGATATTGATAAAGATGATAAACCTGTTATAGGTTTAAAAAAGAAACAAGTTACTATAGTAACAGGTGCAAAGGAAACAAGAGACAAGGAAAAAGCAAAAGATATACTGCTTAAAAATAGAAAAGGTAATAAATCTTTTGGAGATCAACAAAGTAATCCTGATGGATTTATTAAGAAAGGAGATATAAAAGATGATTCTGAATCAGGATCTGATATTGATATTAGTAAAATCTAAGATAAGATTGATAAAATTTGATTTTTTTATTTATTATTATGTATACTATAAATAATATATTAACAAATTAGATGGAAATTGAGGAATATATAGTCAAATTAAAGGAAAAATATAAATTAGATTTTGATATTAAATTAAATTCTAATAGCAATAAACACGATTATTCTATAATATTAAATAAAATTCTAAAAGTTATTGGAGATACTGAAGATAATAGACAACATATGTTAAAATTATTTGATAATGAAAAATTTGATATATCAATAAGTAATGGTGATACTATTTTTTTAAATTTTGATTTTTCAGAAAAATATTTAAAAAATATTATAAACATATCAGATTTTTCTGATTGTTATTTTAATCAAGATAAAATAAATGAAACCGTATTAATTGATTATGCATCTCCTAATATTGCAAAGGATTTACATATTGGACACATTAGATCTATTTTTATAGGAGATCAATTAGCAAATATAGCTAATTATATGGGAAAAAAAGTGTTAAAAATAAGTCATGTTGGTGATTTTGGATTACAATTTGGAATGATTATTAATTATATTAAAAATAAAAATATAAATCTAAATGATATAAAACCGGATGATTTGCAAAATATTTATACTGAAGCTAAAAAATTAAATGATAAAGATAAATCATTTGATCATGAATCTCATATAATTATAAGCTCTTTACATAATGATATAAATTCACCCTATTTAGAATATTGGAAACATATATGCCAATTATCTTTATCATCTTATGATATTATATTTTCAATTCTTAAAATAAAACAAACAATGATTCCTGAATCATTTTATGTAAAATTAATACCATCTCTTATTAAAGAGATATCAGATAAATCATGTATTCGTATAGAAGATGGTAGAACTATAGCACAAGCTACTAATAAAGCTGTCCCTTTAACTATAGTAAAATCTGATGGTGGTTTTACATATGCTACTACTGATTTAGCTGCTATTAAATATAGAATACATGAACAAAAAGTAGATAAAGTGCTTTATGTAGTAGATACTGCACAATCTGAACATTTCAGGCAATTATTTGCAGTTGCAAAGGAGATTGGATATATTAATAGAGATAATATATTAGAACATATAAAATTTGGATTAGTATTAGGTGAAGATAAAAAAAGAATTAAATCAAGAAATGGTGATACACCTAAATTAATTGATATGATTAACGATTGTATTGATGCAACTGAAAAAGTATTTAAAGAAAAAAAAATAGAATATAATCAGGAATTAATAAATAAAGTAGCAATATCATCTTTAAGATATGCAAATACTGCTTTAAGAAGAACAACTGATTTTGTATTTTCTTTAAATAAAATATTATCATTTGTTGGAAATACTTATATGTACATACTTTATGGTTATGTTAGATTAAATAATATTATACATAATTATGAAAAAAATATAAAAGATAATATAAAAATAGAAGAAGATATAGATCCAAACGATATAACCATATTAAAAAAATTATTAAAATTTTCAGAATCAATAAAATTTGCATATAATGAAAAAGAGCCTAGTATTTTGTGTGATTATGTATTTTCTTTAGTTGAATCTATTCATATACATTATAATTATACTAGAATTATGCAATTTGATAAGGATGGAAATTTAATTTCTATTAATAAAAAAAGATTAAATTTAATAAAACAAACAAAAAAGGCTTTACACGAAATTTTTAATATTTTAAATATCGATTTAATAGATAATATATAGGTACTGTTTAATTTTTTTTATAAAATATTAAAACCTAAATTAAATATTCTTTATAGAAAAAAAATGAAATATTAAGTTTTTAGATATGTCAAATTTCATATTCTATTATAAAATCAATAATGCAAGACTGTTTTATAAGTGCATGTATAAATGGAAAATTAAAAGAGGCACAAAAATTATATATTAATTATAAACCAAATATACATGCATATAATGATGAAGCTTTTAGATTAGCATGTTTATATGGACATATAGAAGTTGCAAAATGGTTAATGACATTAGATGATAAACCAAATATACATGCAGCATATGATGACGCTTTTAGATATGCATGTAGATATGAACATTTAGAAGTTGCAAAATGGTTGATGACTTTAGATGATAAACCAAATATACATGCATATAATGATGAAGCTTTTAGATATGCATGTAGATATGAACATTTAGAAGTTGCAAAATGGTTAATGACATTAGATGATAAACCAAATATACATGCAGCAGATGATTACGCTTTTATATGGGCATGTTTAAATGGACATTTAGAAATAGCACAATGGTTAATGACATTAGATGATAAACCAAATATACATGCAATATATGATGAAGTTTTAAAATATGTATGTAGATATGAACATTTAGAAGTTGCAAAATGGTTGATGACATTAGATGATAAACCAAATATATATACAGTATATGATGAAGTTTTTAGATATGCATGTTTTAATGGACATATAGAAGTTGCAAAATGGTTAACAACTATATGTGATGAGTATTATATTAATTATAAACCAATTATACATGCACTATATAATGAAGCTTTTAGAATTGCATGTTCTAATGGAAATATAGAAGTTGCAAAATGGTTGATAACTTTAGATGATAAACCAGATATACATGATAAATATGATTACGCTTTTAGATATGCATGTGAAAATGGACATATAAAAGTTGCAAAATGGTTGATGACATTAGATGATAAACCAATTATACATGCAGCATATGATCACGCTTTTAGATATGCATGTAGATATGAACATTTAGAAGTTGCAAAATGGTTGATGACATTAGATGATAAACCAAATATACATGCATATAATGATGAAACTTTTAGATGGGCATGTTTTAATGGACATTTAGAAATAGCACAATGGTTGATGACATTAGATGATAAACCAAATATACATGCTGCAGATGATTACGCTTTTATATGGGCATGTTTAAATGGACATTTAGAAATAGCACAATGGTTAATGACATTAGATGATAAACCAAATATACATGCAGTATATGATGAAGTTTTAAAATATGTATGTATATATGAACATTTAGAAGTTGCAAAATGGTTGATGACATTAGATGATAAACCAAATATACATACAGTATATGATGAAGCTTTTAGATATGCATGTAAAAATGGACATTTAGAAATAGTAAAATGGTTAACAAGTATTTGTGATGAGTATTATATTGAAATTGATAATAATAAACTTATAAATGGAAAATTAAAAGAGGCACAAAAATTATATATTAATTATAAACCAAATATACATGCACTATATAATGAAGCTTTTAAATTAGCATGTATATATGGACATATAGAAGTTGCAAAATGGTTGATGACTTTAGATGATAAACCAGATATACATGATAAATATGATTACGCTTTTAGATATGCATGTGAAAATGGACATTTAGAAGTTGCAAAATGGTTGATGACATTAGATGATAAACCAATTATACATGCAGCATATGATTACGCTTTTAGATATGCATGTAGATATGGACATTTAGAAGTTGCAAAATGGTTGATGGCATTAGATGATAAACTAAATATACATGCTGAAGATGATTACGCTTTTAGATGGGCATTTTTAAATGGACATTTAGAAATAGCACAATGGTTGATGACATTAGATGATAAACCAACTATACATGCTGAAGATGATTATGTTTTTAGATAGGCATGTTTAAATAGACATTTAAAAATAGCACAATGGTTAACAACTATATGTGATGACTATTATATTGAAATTGATAATAGTGCTGTTTAATAGAAGCTTGTTACTTTTTTTTAAATTATTATTATACTTATTACTTATTACTTATAATATATTTATATTATACTTATTACTATTTTAATTTATTTTATTTTTTTTAAATTTATTAAATGTATAATAATAGATTATTTTTTAATATTAATAATATTTATTAATTTACTTATTACATTTAAAAGTTATATAGTAAAGAATAATTATTTGGATTTTTTTCTAAGTGTTGTTTAATAGAAGCTTATTACTTTTTTTAACCAGCACTTAGAAAAAAATTGAAATATCTACATTAAATAAATATTATTGTATTATATATCATTATATATTTACAATGTCAAATCCCGGTTATAATCCCGATCAAATACCTATACCAATAGAAGAATATTCTGATTCTGATTCTGAAAGTGATTATGAACAAGAACATGTTGCAAATAATGAACAAGGTTATCAATATGAAGGTGAAGAAGTTGATGATGATGTAGAAGAAGAGATAGAAATACTACCCCTAGTTGAAGTATTTCATTTAGAAGAACCGATTCAAGAAATCAATAATGATATAACAGAATTAGCAATTAAATCTAAACAACATTTAACACAAGAAGAAATAAATGAATACACAAAAAAAAAGGTATTATTTCATAAAATAATTAAATATGTAAACAATGGAACAAATAAACATATTTCTGTATTATGGTTCCCAGATAACGTGCTAATACCAAAGGATTATGTTGAAGGTTATATTTGTGATATTATTGATGATCAAATGATTTCAAATATATCTACTATTAATAATTTGTTAAAAATACAATTTCCTGGTCAGAATGATATTGTAATTATCACACAACATTCTGAACAAATTATTCAATCATTTATAGGGGATTTAATAGATATTAAAAAGACATTTAATGTTAATAATTGTTTTGGAGATCCTGAATTAATAGCAAAATTTATTGATAATATGATATTGTGGATTATATATATGAGTATTTCACCAAAATTTTTATCATTCTTATTATCAAAAAGAGATACAATAGATGAAGAAATATGTACTAGATTAGCATTTAAGGATGATATAGATTCTCCTATTAAATATAATTTATTATTATTATCAGTAGCAAATTGTGATATTGCTGCAGAACTTGCAAGATTATTAGGAAAAACTAAGTATACATCATTAATGTTAGAAAAACATAATAATAATTTATCATATATTGAATATTCAGTATTATATGGAACAATTAATAATTATATATCTTTAGGATTATTAGATTATGAACTATTAAAATCAGCAAAATTTTTTAATGGATATACAATTTTTCATTTAATAATATTAAGTCCAGTTGTTATACAAGTTTCACCATTACCAGTATTATCTCCTACTTATCCTGAAATAAAACCGTATACTGATGAATTTATTAACTTATTAAAACATTTAGTATTTTTACCTGATAATTATGGAGCATTACCAATACATTTATCATTATTAAATAATTATGATATAATAAAAAAGACATATTCTGATTTTACAGAACATAATATATTTGATATAGTACAAAAATTTACCCCAGGATATTATGAAATATTTATAAGTATAATAACTGATTTATTAAAAAATGATAAATTAGGTGAAGAAAATATAAAAAATAATTTATATACTATTTTTAATTTAATAATTGATAATAAATTCAATAAAACATCAAAAGATTTAGCAACTTTATTATTTGAAAAAAATATAATAAATGATGGCAATTTTATTAATTCATATACAAAAATAGCTAATAATAAAACATATACCTTAAATTTTTGTGATATAATACAATATCTTGGAGGATTTTCAGCATTTTATGATAATGAATTAATGTTAAATATATACATTAATTATCTAAAAAAATGCCTAGAATTAGAAAGACAATTAAGTATATTTAAATTTGATATTAATAATAAAAATCCACAAAATATAACAAGTTGTAATGAAAGTATTAAAAATACAAGTAAAATTGTAAAAAAATTATTAGAATTAGAATTAACACAGAAAATGAAAAATGATATAGCTAAAGAATTTATATTAGAATTATCACTTAATAATAATTCTACAGAAGTAATTAGTAAAGAAATTATTAATTCCTTTTTTGACCTATCAAAAATATTTAACAATTCAGGATTTTATGAAAATACAATATATAATATTTATCTAGGATTATTTGATAAAGATATTACAATAGAACAATACAAGGAAAATTGTATAAAAATTGGATATAATGAATCAGAATATCAAATGTTATTTGATACATTTAAACATTTTCCAAATTATTATGATAATAATGCAATAAATAATCAGGAATATGTATTAATACAAACAAATATATTAGCAAAATTTGCAATATTATTAGAAGTAAATAAAGAAAACCTAATTAAAATATTTACTAATTATGATACAATATTTAAATGTTATAAATTTTTTAATTCACAATCAATTAAAATTGTATTTGAAGAATCTGATTTACCACTTGATGTTTTATTTGGTAATACATATTTATCATTAACAAATACATTAAAAAATCCATTAGTATTATCAACTTTAAATTTAAAGGGTGATATAAATAAATATATTACAGAAAATATAATTAGTATTCAAAAAATAATATCATTTGAATATTTACATAAAAATAATATAGGAAATATACCATTAATTAATAATAATGAAGGGCCTAATTATTTAAAATTAACGTCTCTATTTAAAATAGATAGTAATATATTATATAAAACAATAAAAATACATGAAGCTATATTTAAAGAATTAACTGAAATGAAAATAACATGGCAAACAGCATTAGCAATATTAAAAACATATGGATTAGGTAATCCTGTTATTAATTATCCAAAATTTACATTTCCAAATGATATTATTGAACCAAATTCTGAATATTGTGCTTACATAACACACTTATTTACAATTGAAAAAGTTAATAGAACTACATATTGGGTACAATTGGTTTCATTTTTATTTGAAAATAGATTTATACAGAGAGAAATATTTAATGGTTCATTTACTAATATATTAAATGATTTAATATCAATGAAAATAAATATAATAAAGTTATATGATTTAAATATTATTAATACACAAGATTTACTTGATAAAGAATTAATATATTCAATTATGTTTTCTGAATTAACAATTAAAAATTTATTAGCCAATCAGGAATTTATCGATTATTTTAGTACAATATTTAATGAATTTATATTAAATAAGGATAATCTTAATAAATTATTTGCAACTATCGGATCAGTTCCTATAGAATTATTAGATACTTCTCTAATTAATGAAAATATTTTTAATACAAAATTAAATGATTCTGAAGATACTCTTTTTGATTACTATTTTAATTCAACAAAATGTAGTAATTTAATAACAAAATATAAATCATCACCAATAATAGAAAAATATCTCCAAAAAATAATAGATAATGGATTTTTCTATATTATTTGTAATCATATATCAGAAAATATTATAGAAAAAGTTTTTGGATCAATTAATAATTTTATAAGTATATTAAATAATAATGATAGATTACTATATTTTAATAAATATTACGATATAAGATCAGATTACAATTTATGTCATACAATATTAACTTTTGATAATAATGATAATTTACCATTATATAAATTTATGATTATGAATACAGCTATTTTATCATTAAATACTGAATCAATATTAAAGAAATTTAATGATTGTCATATATTAGGTACTTATATATCATCAAATGAAATATATCAACAAGTTAAAAATAGAGATGAAATATCATTTGAATTCACAAAATTTTTAATTGAATCAAATAAATTATCAATTGATGATAAAATTATATCATTATATCCTGAATTAATATATCATTCTGATGAATTTACTTCAATAACTACTAAATTGAAACATACTGTTATTGAAAAAAGTATTGAAAATGATAATATATTTAATATTCTCATGAATTATTCAAAAAAAACACAAAATGTATTAAAAGAAATCCTATTAACATATTTAAAAACAGATTATAAATTATTTACAGATACTTTAGAAATTGTAGATATATCTATAGATTTTATGAAGGAAAATTATGATTTGATAATAAATATTGCATCAAATAATCCAAATGTATTAAAAAATCTTATATTTAACAACTTTTTTAATGATAATAAATTAATAAATAGTTTTATTAATAAATTAGGTAATTATACATTATCATATATTACAGATGAATCTATATTGGAAAAATATTTACCATTATACACAATTGCTGATTTCGAAAAGAAAAATTATTTAAATGATCCTTTACTTTTCGGATTTCTAAAATCTACAACAACAGCTAAAATTCTATTAAAAATTCATTCACATAAACTATTAAATCATATAATTGATAGATTTAATTCAAATATCTATTCATATTTAATCAATCTAGGAATACTAGATGATATTCCAGAATCAGAATATTCAAAATGTGATAATTATGGTAAAAATTTATTAATGAAAGTATCTGAGAGTAATTCACATGATAGTATTGTATATGATATAGCTGTTAGTAAAAAGGGTGAAGAATTAATTTTACATCATGATATAAATGATAATTCAGGTATATATTATTTAATAAAACATAGACCATCTGTTTTTAAAAAATTGTTAGAAAAAAAATTAATAACAACTAATATGTTAAATACTATTAATCGTGATGCAGAAACCCCTTTTATGTGGGCGATAAAACATAATCTAGAAAGTGCTACCATATTTATTGAAATGAATCTGATTACAAAACAACAATTATACGCTGATTATGATACAGGATCATGTTTATCATATTCCATTAAATATAGACCAGAATTATATGATAATATAGTAGATAATCCTATATTTGAAACAGATGTTTTACAAATTAGAGATAAAATATCATATATGATAGATCCAAATTCTGTTGATAATCGTATAGAAAATGTATTATTAAATATATATCAAATAGCAGCATTATATGACAATAATATATTAAGAAAATTAATGAAATTTTCATCAAAAATTGTTTCATCATTATTGAAAGAAAAAATTAAAATTAATCAATCAGAATATAATGCATTAACAATTGCATTATTTAATAATCCTGAATCAGTACAAACTTTAACAAATTCAGATTTTTGTGATACAAAATATATAATACAAACAAAGGAAATGATAAAGAAAGGTTATGATGATATTCTAAACTATCAACCATATTCATGGTATTTTATAACATCAAATCCTAAATTTTTAGGCCATTATATTGGTAATACACATATTCATTATTACGGTTATAATTATCATACATATTTTACAAATTCTGATACAATAAAACCAATTATGCATTTTATTCAAGATAAACAGGAACTTGCTGTTAATGAAAAAGAAAAATGTAATGTATGTTTACTATTCAAAACAAAAGTTGTATACACAGGATGTTGTAATACTAAATTATGTATTACTTGCTCGTTAAAAGAAAGAAAATGTCCAATGTGTAGAGGGCAAACTGATAATAAAACAAAAATATTAATACATAGTTAGTTAATTTATTTATTCTTTTTAATTATTTTTTTATTTAATTCATACTTTTCTCTTTCCATCTTTGCTTTTACTCTTGGATCATTTAAAAAATCTTCTGTATTCTCTGAATCATCTGATAACTGTTTTGATTCCTCCATTTTTTTGTTTTTTATTTTGTCAAATATTGTATTTCCCTCTATTTTTGGTGGTTCATATTTTATTTCCTTTTGTTTTTTAATATCTTCTAATTTCTTCTGTATTTTAGTTTTATCTTTTTCTATATCTCTATCTAAAAAAAACATTGGAGCTAATACTCTTATTATCTGATTTTTTATTGATTGTCTATTTCTA
>Ga0114963_10001493_pt1 | contig 16183 bp, 14 predicted proteins | sample C_131016_EF_Meta_FD_87019 | JGI IMG/M metagenome (GOLD analysis project Ga0114963, IMG submission 87019) | Freshwater microbial communities from Lake Croche, Canada to study carbon cycling - C_131016_EF_MetaG | ecosystem: Environmental > Aquatic > Freshwater > Lake | place: Lake Croche, Canada...
CCCGATACTTTTTGAGATTGGGGGGCCATGGAAAGCCCTGCATTCAACCCAACATATGCACCAGTCCAATTATAGGATGTTACAGCCGCAACCGGTTGTATGGGGATTTTTATATTACTGGGTAAATCACTCGCTACAGCGGTAGTGCTCAACAAAATTCCAATTATTACAGCCGTATGACGATTTTTCACGGTAAAAACCCATTTAAACTTACAACTAATCCCTATATTAGAGAACAATTAGCTTTTTGCCAATCCAATATTGACCAGAGATCCTAAAGTTCCTCCATATTCAGGCAGTGTCCGTCTCAAACAACGCCAGCTTCAGAGACGACTGCCTAAACGAGACGCTGTTCTCATCGCTCGGCCAAGCTCGCGCTACCATTACCGCGTGGAGAGAGGATAACAACGTCAACAGACCCCATTCATCACCAGGCAATACCACGCCAAGTATCTTCGCAATAAAAATTTGACTGGAAAAGCAGGCCGCATAAGGTCAGATTGATAACCCAAGGCTCTATCACAAGCCAGCAATCTCGACATCGTTTGACGCGCATCTGGCGGGTGTCGACACGGGACCTGATCCCGCCCTCAAGCGGTTTGGGCCAGCACCAGCTCGAAGGTCATCAGGACCGAATTATCGCCGCGCAGCAGCACGCCCGATGCGGTTTCGCCCTGATAGTCGACCAGCCCGACATCGAGATGCGCCACCAAAGTGCCCGTGGCATCGGGGGCAATCTCGCCGTGAGTGATAAAGACCTCGGTGGCGAAATTGCGGGTGGCGCGGCCGTCGTTGAAGCGCGCCTCGATGGTGGAGCCGACCCCGCCGTAAATTGTCGCCTTGGTGATGCCGTGATCACGGCAAAAACCCTCGAGGGCGGCATGGAAATCCTGATTGGGGCGCAGGCGCAGCGCAAAACACCGTTGTTGCGCCCCGCTGCCATGATCGGGCTCGCTGACCGGACCGAACAGTTTGAAATTGGTCTCCGGATCGGGATTGGCCTCGAATATGGCGCCATCGATCCCGTAGGCCTGCACCGTGATGCTGTGGGCGACGCGGGTCTCGTCGGGCATCAGATGGCCGCCATGGGTGAGGCCGTCCTGTTCCCGCCACAAGGCGTGGCAATGGAAAAACGGCCTGCCGTCACGCCGCCCGAGGCTCATTTGCCCCTGATCGATGGTCACGGCATGCGCGGGACGAAAAATATCGCTGTAGAAGGCCGCGTTGTCTCCGGTGGCCGACAGAGCAGGCATGACATAGGCAAAGGGCGAGAGCACCACGCCGGCCATATCGACCGTGCCGCCGGCAAAGCCCTGCGCCTTAAACCCGTCCGCCAGCGTTTCGACCAGCAGCCGCCCCGCTTCCAGCGTCACGGTGATCGGACGTCCCCGCCCTTCGACCGCTACAATGCGTTCGGGCAAAGCGGGTCCGGGTTGCTGGATCCGGCGCGGATGGTGCATCATGCCCCCTTCACGGGGGCAAGCGGCAAGACGCCCCGTTCTTCCAATTGGTCCTTGATCAGCCGCTTGGGCACTTTGCCATAGCCTGATTTGGGCAGGGCATCCCAGAAGACAATGCGGCGCGGCAATTTGTAGCGGGTCATCTTTTCCGCCAGAAATGCCCCCAATTCCTGCTCGTCGGTGTGCTGGCCCTCGCGCAACACGCAGACAGCCACGCCGACCTCGCCCCACAACGGATCGGGCACGCCAACCACCGCAGCCTCCAGAATGGCCGGATGGGTCAGCATTTTTTCCTCGATCTCGCGCGGATAGACATTGGAGCCGCCCGAAATATACATGTCCGAGGCGCGGCCCGTAATATAGACAAAGCCCTCATTGTCCATATGTCCGAGATCGCCGGTGCGGAACCAGCCATCACGGAAGGCTTTGGCATTGGCCTCGTCATTGTCGTAATAGCCGGCAAACACCGCCGGCCCGATGCAGCAGATCTCGCCGGTCTCGAACGGCGCCAGTTCCTTGCCGTTGTCATCCTGGATCGATACCTGCATGCCGGTGCGCTCGAAGCCGCAGGTGCCGATGCGGGCATGCGGACTGTCGACCGGATCATGAAAGGCCGGTGGCAGCACCGTGATATTGCCCGTCACCTCGCCCAGCCCGAAATACTGGATGATCACCGCGCCCAATTTGGCCAAAGCGGTTTTCTGGTCCTCGCGATACATCGGCGCACCGGCATAGATCACCCGCCGCAGCGAGGAATGGTCATAGGTATCGACGGCGGGATGCTCGACCAGCATTTTCAGGATGGTCGGCACCGTAAACATATTGGTGATGCGATAGGTCTGGATCAGCCGGTAGGCTTCCTCGATGTCGAACCGCTCGCTCGGCAGCAGAATGGTCGGCGCGCCGCGGGCCACCAGATTGAGCTGGTGCACACCCGCACCATGGCTGAGCGGCGCAACGACCAGCGAGGCATCGCGTTCGCTGGTATCGGGCAGCAGATCGCACAGATGGTTGGTGATAACAAAACCCATCTGCCCGTGGGTCAGCACAGACGCCTTGGAGCGGCCCGTGGTACCCGAGGTGAAGAAAAACCAGCACGGATCGTTATAATCCACCGCCGCATTGGGTGTGGTCTCGCCGGCATGGCGGGCGATCACCCCGGCCACACTGTCTGTCCCCAGACTGCCGCCATTCATCCGCCAGATGAATTGGACATCGGGGGCATGGTCGGCCACCACTTTGGCGTGGTCGGGAAAGTCGCCATGGCACAAAAACGCCTTGGCTCCGGACGAAGTCGCCAGATAGATCACTTCCTCGGGCATCAGGCGGAAATTGGTAGGCACCCACACTGCCCCGAGCCGGAAGGTCGCAAACATCGACCAGAACATTTCCTCGGAATTTTTGGAGTGGACCAGAACCCGGTCGCCTTTGGTAATACCGGCCGCCGCAAGCCCCGCGGCAAAGCCCGACACGGCCTGGTCGATCTCGCGCCAGGTCCACTGCTTGTCACCCCAGATGAAGCCGGGCAGATCGGGAAAACGGCGGGCATTTTGTGTCAGCCAATGGGCCAGATTCATGACACGGTCGGTCTGCCGTGTGATCCCGCCTTTCGGATGCTGTGCCACCTGCCCCATACGATCTCTCCCGATGCTCTGCTTGGTATCCGTGACGTCTACAATCGGCTGTTTTGCGGCCGTTGGAAACCTCCGAATGCGCATAGCTGCCGTATTCCTGTTGAAATCCGATCCGCCAATACGGCCAACCCGCGCCACAAAAGACGAAAAATTTGGATTTATCGGCCATAATTGGCTAAACAGGGCATGACTCGTGCGGCAGATTGATCCACACTAGCCTCAATATAACCAGTCCGGTGCGCCGGACAGTAAACGATCAGGGAGAGAGACAATGGCTCGTTTGACACGCCGTCATTTTACCATGGGTGCCGCCGCTGCCGGTGTGACCACATTTTCGATCGGTGGCGCGCGTGCTGCCGAATTCACCTATAAATTCGCCAACAATCTGGCCCTGACCCATCCGGTCAACAAGCGCGCCCAGGAAGCGGCAGAAAAGATCAAGGAAGAGACAAAAGGCCGTTTCGAACTGCAGATCTTCCCCTCCAGCCAGCTCGGATCCGACACCGACACCCTGGGCCAGATCCGCAATGGCGCGGTGGATTTCTTCACCCTGTCCGGTCTGATCCTGTCCACGCTGGTGCCTGCGGCGGCGATCAGCGGCGTCGGCTTTGCTTTTGACAATTATGATTCCGTCTGGAAGACCATGGACGGCGCACTCGGCAATTTCATCCGCGAGGAAATTGCCAAAAGCCGCCAGATTTTTGCCTTTGACAAGATCTGGGACAACGGTTTCCGCCAGACAACCACCAGCACCAAGCCCATCACCTCGCCTGCCGATTTCGACGGCATGAAGCTGCGCGTGCCGCCTGCCCCGCTCTGGACCTCGATGTTCAAGGCCTTCGGTGCAGCCCCGACCACCATCAACTTCAACGAGACCTATTCGGCTTTGCAATCGAAGGTTGTCGACGGGCAGGAAAACCCGCTCGCCATTATCGACACCGGCAAGCTCTATGAAGTCCAGAGCTTCTGCTCGACCACCAACCACATGTGGGATGGCTTCTGGTTCCTCGCCAACCGCCGCAACTGGGACGCTTTGCCCAAGGACATTCAGGATATCGTATCCAAGCACATCAATGCCGCCGGTCTGGCCGAGCGCAACGATGTTGCCACACTGGAAAAGACCCTGCGCGAGCAACTGATTTCCAAGGGCCTGAAGTTCAACGATGTCAACGCCACCGCATTCCGCGACAAGCTGCGCGCCGCCGGTTTCTACACCGAGTGGAAGCAGAAGTTCGGCGATCAGGCCTGGTCGACCCTCGAGGCTTCGGTCGGCAAGCTCAGCTGATACACTGACGGATAGAGGCTTCAGCCGATGGATCATACTTCCCCTCATGGCGGGACCGTCCCGGATCACCCCAACGGGCCGCGCTGGCTTGGATGTATTGATCAACTGGTCGGCGGGGCGATTGAAAAAATCGCCGCGCTGCTGGTGGCGGCTGAAGTCGTTATTCTGTTTGCAGGAGTGGTCTCGCGCTATCTCCTGCAAAAACCACTGACCTGGTCGGACGAACTGGCCTCGACCCTGTTTCTATGGCTGGCCATGTTTGGCGCGGTGATTGCCGTGCGGCACAACAGCCATATGCGCATGACAGCGCTGGTCGGCATGATGAGCAGGCGCAAATCGCAGTTTTTCGATGCGCTCGCTCTGGCTGTGGCGCTGGCCTTTTTCCTGCTCGTCGGCTATTCGGCTGTCGAATATGCCTATGAAGAGTCTTTTATCACCACGTCGGCGCTGGAAATTTCAGGCTCGTGGCGGGCCAGTGCCTTTCCTGTCGGCATTGCCCTGATGGCCCTGTTTTCCAGCTTGCGGCTGTGGCGGCAGACGGAATTGGCGCATGCCGTGCTGGCGATGGCGCTGGCGGGTATTCTTGTCGCGCTGTTCTGGAAGCTCGGCCCGGTGCTCAAGCCTCTGGGCAATCTCAATCTGGTGATCTTTTTTGTGGTGATCGTGATGGGCGCGGTGCTGGCGGGAGTACCGATCGGCATTTCCTTTGCCATTGCCACCTTCGGCTATCTGGCCCTGACCACGCGCGTGCCGACCATGGTGATGGTGGGACGCATGGATGAGGGCATGAGCCATCTGATCCTGCTGGCGGTCCCGCTATTCGTGTTTTTGGGTCTGCTGATCGAAATGACCGGCATGGCCAAAGCCATGGTGCAATTTCTGGCAAGCCTGCTGGGCCATGTCCGTGGCGGCCTGTCCTATGTGCTGATCGGCGCGATGTATCTTGTGTCGGGCATTTCAGGTTCGAAAGCCGCCGATATGGCGGCGGTTGCCCCTGCCCTGTTTCCCGAAATGCAGAAACGCGGCGCCAAGCCGGGTGATCTGGTGGCTCTGCTGGCCGCCACTGGCGCGCAGACAGAAACCATCCCGCCCTCGATCGTGCTGATCACCATCGGCTCGGTGACCGGCGTGTCGATTGCCGCCCTGTTTACCGGCGGCATGGTCCCCGGCCTCGTGCTGGCGGTGGGCCTGTGCGTGGTGGTGGCGCATCGCTACCGCAACGAGGACCTGTCGCATGTGGTGCGCGCCTCGTCCTCTGTCGTGTGGCGCAGTTTTCTGGTGGCCCTGCCGGCTCTGGCCCTGCCTTTCGTGATCCGCGCTGCGGTTGTGGAAGGGGTCGCCACCGCCACCGAAGTGTCGACCATCGGCATTGCCTATTCGGTGCTGGCAGGTCTGCTGATCTATCGCCAGTTCGATCTGAAGCGGCTGATGCCGATGCTGGTGGAAACCGCCAGCCTGTCGGGGGCGATTTTGTTTATCATCGGCGCGGCTTCGGCCATGGCCTGGGGGCTGACACAATCGGGCTTCTCGCGCACCCTCGCGCAAGCCATGACCAGCCTGCCCGGTGGCGCGACCGCATTCATGATCGTGTCGATCATCGCCTTTGTCGTGCTTGGCAGCGTGCTGGAAGGCATTCCCGCCATTGTGCTGTTCGGCCCCCTGCTGTTTCCCATCGCCAAGGCGGTCGGGATCCACGAGGTGCATTATGCCATGGTGGTCATTCTCGCGATGGGCTTGGGGCTGTTCTCTCCGCCCTTCGGGGTGGGCTATTATGCCGCCTGCGCCATCGGCCGCGTCCATCCCGACGAGGGTATGCGACCGATCTGGACCTATATGCTGGCTTTGCTGGCCGGTCTGGTTGTTGTGGCCGCCGTGCCGTGGTTCTCGATCGGCTTTCTCTGAGCCCGATTACAGCAGGATAGCAATCGGGATCAGGCTTGCAAGGCCGATCACCAGCATCAGCGCGACCATCACCAGCATGTGACGCCAACCGAGCTTGGCCAGTGCATCCAGAGATGTGTTGAGACCCAGAGCCGCAATGGCAACCAGCAAGCCCCAGCGCGACACATCCAGCAAAGCCAGGCGCAGGGCTTGCGGCACTACCTCGAGGCTGTTCAACCCGGCCAGAGCCAGAAATGCGAAAGCAAACAGCGGCACCGGCACTTTCGCATTGATCGCATCACCCGTGGTCGTGTCTCCGCGACGCAAAAACATGCCGATGGCCATCACGACCGGCAACAGCAGGAACACCCTGAAAATCTTGACGATCGTCGCTGTGCCGGCGGCCGCCTCCGACACCGACAGCCCTGCCCCCACCACCTGGGCGACGTCATGGATGCTGGCCCCGAGAAAAATGCCGGTGACCCGCTCATCAAAATGCAGCCATCCGGCCACCAAAGGATAGGCGATCATCGCCAAAGTCGCCAACAGGTTGCAAGCCAGCACCACGAAGGCCGTATCGGCATCCTTACGCTGCTGGTCGGGAACCACAGAGGAAATCGCCAGAGCCGCCGAAGCCCCGCAAATGGCGGTGGCCCCTCCGGCCAAAACGCCATAGGCCTCCGATCGCCCCCACAGGCGAGCCAGCACAATGCCGGAGACCAGCGTCACCACCATCGAGCCGATGACAATCAGCAGCGTTGTCAGGCCCAATGAGACAATATCGGCCAGCACGATCCGCAAGCCGAGCAAGGCGATGGCCACCTGCAACAGTTTTTTGGATGAGAATGTCAATCCGTCGGCAAAGATCGGGTTTCGGCTGATGCCATGTGCCGCCATGCCGATCACCAGCGCCAGCACGGCCGCAGGAACCGGTTTGCCCCACAGCCCGCCAAGCAATCTTTCACCCAGATCGGAGGCCAGAGCCACCACGGCCGACAGGACGATTCCCGGCCCGCACAGGCGCACAAAGCCAGAACCCATCATCATGGCCGGTCCACCAGATCGGAAGCATGGGCGTCCATAAAGGCCAGCAATTCGGCCCGATCGGGCGCGCCGAGCCGTCCGCCGAAGCGCGACACCTTGATGGCAGCGGCAGCAGAGGAAAACATCAAGGCCTGTTCAAGCGTCTGCCTCTCGGCCACGGCCAGCGCCAAAGCCCCGTGAAACACGTCACCCGCCCCCAGCGTATCGACGGCATCCACCCGATAGGCCGGCAGATGGTGGAATTGGTCCCCATCCAGCCACGACACACCGTCACCGCCCTGGGTGACCACCATCGTCGCGTCAGACAAGGTGGCCGCCTTGCGCAAACCCGCCTCGAGCGAGCTTTCATGGGTACTTGCGGCCAGTCCTTCGGATGAAAAAGCCACCAAAGTCGCCGCCCTCATGGCCTCGACCGACACACCGGGCAGATCGCCGTCCAGTATGGCATGGATGCCCATGGCTCTGGCGCGTTGCAGCATCACCAGATTGCCCTCCGGCCAGCGCGAATCGGCCAGCACAGCCACCGTATCGGGCGGCAATTCCGGCACCCAATCGGCTGCAACCGGCAATTCATTGTCCATATAGAGGATGATCATCCGCTCGCCCTGCGGATCAACCACAATGGCCGAGAGCGAGGACCGGTGTCCGGCAAAGCGTTTCATGAAGCGGCAATCGACCCCATCCCCGACCAATTCGGCCACAATTCCGTCACCGATCGCATCCTCGCCCAACCGCGAGACGAGGCCGACTGTGCCGCCCAACCGCGCGATGGTTGCAGCATAATTGGCGGCACTGCCGCCACCGCCGCAAGCAAAATGGCGGGCACGGTATTTGGTGGCACGGTCCGGCATCTGGTCAACGCCGAAGATGAAATCCTGCGTCGCAATGCCGGAACACAGGATCAGTCCTGCGCGGGACATGGGACCGCCCATCACGCAAAACGATATTCGACGGTATGACGATAGACATCATCCGGCATCAGGGTCGAATCGGTAAAGTGACGGTGATTGGGACTGTTGGGGAAGTACTGGGTTTCCAGACACAGGCCCGCATGCGCGCCATAATGCGCGCCACCCAGTCCGGGCACAGGAACTTTGAATTTGGCCCCGTCATAGAACTGGATCGCTGGTTCGGTGGTCAGAACATCCATTTGCAAACCGTTTTTGGGCGAACGGACCGAGGCGACAGGCTGAAACACCCCGCGCGGTCCGCGCAGCACGAAATTATGATCATAAAGCTGCGGATCGTCTGCCGTCCGATCCCGGAAAGGCCGCATCCGGTTGAAATCGAATACCGTATCCTTGACGGCATAGATCTCGCCGGTGGGGATCGTGTCGGAATAGCTCGGCGTGTAGAAATCGGCATGGATCTGGACATGGTGGTCCAGCACATCGGGCGAACCATCGAGATTGAAATAGGAATGGTGGGCCAGATTGATTACTGTCGGCGCATCGGTTGTCGCGCTCATCTCGACGCGGATCGTGCCAGGCTCCAGCAGGCGATAGATGCAGGTCACCGTCATATTACCGGGGAAATTGGCATCACCATCGGGCGAAAAGAGGGTCAGGGCCACCGCATCATCGCTGTGCCAGGCCAGTTGCCAGGGCCTTTTGCCAAAGCCCTTGCCACCGCCATGCAGCGAATTGGTATTGGCCTCGTTCAAGGGCAGTTGATAGGTCTTGCCCTCCAGCGTGAACGTGCCGTGCCGGATGCGGTTGGCAAAACGGCCCGCAATGGCGCCGGCATGCGAGGAATAGGCGCGATAATCCTCCAGCGTTTCCAGCCCGACCACCACCCGTTGGGGACCGTGAGCCGATGGCACAACCAGATCGCGCAACACGGCTCCCCAGGTGATGACGCTGGCGGTGGCACCGCTGGCATTTTTGAGAACGATTTCGTGAATGGTCTGGCCATCCACCTCGCCGAATATTCTGACCGACATGGCTTCTCTCTTGCTGGTTAAACGCGAATCCTGCCCATGCTGAATTTAGCCGATTCATGCCCGAGATGGCCGGACCAGATTTATTTCATGGGGAAAAAACAAGCCCCTATCCGTCCCATAAAAGTCCGGGACTGACAAGAGCCGAACACCCCGGAAACCATCCGATTCCATGGCCCTCAAATTTCAAGTCAATCATTCGGTTCAATAGAGTTCCGTTTGACTGCATTTATAGGGATGAAGCGGGCATAGGGATATTTATTACAGACAGACAACACCGCCGGCTTTTTGGGGGATTCCAACACAACGCAGCCCCGTGATGGCCATTATTCATGCATCATCGGCAAGGAGGGTTTGCATATTTGTGGTTTACATTTATCCGATCATGTGATGCCTTAAAAAAAACAATCAACAGGAGGATACCCCATGTCAAAAACCAGTCTTCAGTCTACCCGCCGTGTAATCGTTCTCGGAGCCGCAGCCGCCTTGGTTGCCGGCCTGTCGATTTCGGGGGCAGAGGCACAGGAACGCCGCTTCCGTTTTGCCTATGACCAGCCTCTGAAAAGCGGCTACAACGTGTCCGGTGACATCTTCAATGCCAAGCTCGGCGAGCTCAGCAAAAAGACCATGATCATCGACCAGTTCCCCGGCGGCCAGCTCGGCCAGGAACCGCAATTGCTGCAGATGGTCAAGAATGGTGACATCGATTTCATCATCACCTCGTCGGCCAACACAGCCACCGTCTCGCCGCAGGCTGGTGTGATGTCCTTGCACTTCCTGTTCCGCAACGAAGCGCATCTGGTCAAAGCCCTTGCCAGCCCAGAGCTGTCTTCGGCCGTGCGCGACATGCTGAGCGAGACCGTGCAGGGTGCGAAGGTCATCGCGTTGCAGACCCTCGGTCTGCGCAACATGTATTCCAAGAAGGAAATCAAGTCGGTTGACGACATGAAGGGCCTGAAGGTCCGCGTGCAGGCAACAGCAACCGAAGATGCCACCTTCCCGGTCTATGGCTCGCAGACCGTACATATGCCTTTCGGCAGCGTCTACACCTCGCTGCAGACCGGCGTGGTCGATGTGGCTGAAAACGGCGTCAACGTCTACCTGCTGAACAAGCATTACGAAGTGGCTCCTGTCCTCTCCATGACCAACCACGAAGCCAATAACAGCCTCTTGTGGGTCAGCGACAAGACCTGGAACAGCCTGAATGCCGAACAGCAGGGTTGGGTGATGGCTGCGGCAGGCGAAGTGGCTCGCAACCAGCCCGGCAAGGCGCTGGAACTGGAACACCAGTCGATGGCCAAACTGAAAGCTTTGGGCGTGAAGGTTGTCGAAGACGTCAATACCGACAGCTTCATGAAACTGTCTGCCCCGATGAACGCGAAACTGGCAGCCGAGCTTGGCCCGCATGCCGTGAAAGTGGCCAAGATCATTGGCGACATCAAATAAATTGTTTCAATCTGGTTTTAACCTGCCGCATCTGTATTGGGATGCGGCAGGTTTTCTGCCTTAAGGGCCATGATTGTTCTTTGGTGGCAATGGTCCGACCGTTTTCCAAATGAAAGAGACTGACCGATGAGCAGCCCTGCCGATTTGGTATCACCACGCCAACGCCATTTGAAATGGCGAGCCCTAGATGGTTTAGAGCATGCCTTGATGGTCATGTGTGGCATCACACTGTTTTTCTTTACGACGTCGACTGTGTGTGACGTTGCCACAAGACTGAGTGGTCACCCATGGCTGTGGCTGCAAGAGGTCACCTCAACCTTCTTCATTTATGGAATTTTTATAGGAACGGCTGTTGCCACACGCCGCAGTGACCATCTCTATCTCACCGCCTTATCTGAAAATCTTCATGGCTCAACCCGGACAATTGTGGAAGTCATAAACCGGCTTGTGATCGTCATCGTCGGCGTTTTCATGGTGGTCTATGGTTACGAAAATTTCCTGAGAGGTTTCAGTTCATTCCGTATGCCCTCCTATACGCCGATTGCGTCTCTCTATGCTGCCATTCCGCTTTCAGGGGCTCTAATTGTGCTGTTCGGCATAGAGCAAATCGTCAATGGCGTAAAAAACGGTTTCGACCATCCCGATGTTGAAGTCGAGCTTGCAGGGGCGGCAGCACTGGCTGAAGCCTTCGAGCAATACGAAACCGGCAGGAGCCCGAAATGAGTTCTTCCGTAATCCTGTCATTGATGACAATCATGTTTCTGGTCTTCGGCTATATGGGGGTGCCTGTCGCGTTCTCCCTGATGGCCGGCGTGCTTCTGGGCACGATGATGACCGATGTATCGATGGCCTCGATCATTCAAAAGATGTTCGACGGCATTGATTCCGAAATGTTGCTTGCCATCCCTTTCTTTCTTCTGGTCGGCGAATTGATGAGTTCGTCCAATGTCGTCGGGCGCATTGCCAATTTTTCCCTGACTCTTGTCGGACATATGCGCGGCGGCCTCTCGCAGGTTGTGACCGTTTTCTCGATGTTCTTCTCGGAAATGTCGGGTTCCACCACCGCAGACGTTGCTGTGATGAGCCGCGCTTTGTCCGGCCCCATGAAGCGTGAAGGCTATCAGCCTGCCTTCATTGCCGCGCTGATAGCCGCGGCATCGACAATCGCGGCCCTTGTTCCTCCCAGCATTACCGCTGTGATTTACGGAGCCGTCGGCAATGTCTCGATTACGGGCCTGTTCATGGCAGGTTTCGCGCCTGCCGGGATGATTGCGATCGGGTTGATGACCTATTGCTATTTCTTCGGTCCTGTTGGCTTCCAGCGTCCGCGTGCGACGTTCAGCCAGTTTACCGAGGCGACAAAAGCGGCCTCTTTGCCTTTGATGATCCCCATTATTCTGTTAGGGGGGATCCTGACTGGCTTTTTCACCCCGACCGAGGCGGGGATGGTGGCAGTGGTCTGGATCCTGTTTGTGGTGATCCCATTCCTCAATCCCGGTCACATCCGCAAACTGCCGCATGACTTCTGCCAGGCTGGCCTGATCTACACCTTGCCGCTGATCACCATTGCGGCCGCTTCGGCCTTTGGCTGGCTGCTGGCCTATCTGCGCGGCCCGATGGTTGTTGCAGAATGGATCACCAACATTGCAGGCACTGACCCGCATCTGATCATGATCATGATGGTGTTGCTGTTTACGATTGTCGGCGACTTCATCGAACCGGTCCCGACCATCATCATCTTCATGCCTTTGGTCAACACGCTCACCGAAGCCGGCGATATCAATTCTGTCCATATGGGCGTCGTGTTGATTGTCACTCTGGCTTTCGGGTTGATTACTCCTCCTTACGGTTTGGTGCTGCTGATGGCGTCCAAATTTGTCGGGGTCAGGTTCAGCCAGGCCATTAAAGCGGCCTTGCCGATCTATGTGGTGTTCCTGATCACGCTGGGCTTCACCATCTACTTCCCCAAGGTTGTCTTGTGGCTGCCCAAGCAGGTTATTCCGGAAGCCGTCGGTTGCTTCAAGGCGCCAAGCGGCACGGGCTATATCTGCCCGTAACAGGCAGATTACTGCCAAACAAAAACGGCGCATCATCCGATGCGCCGTTTTTTTATACCCCAAGAAGCAGATGAAACCGGATCAATCCACCAGTTTGACAGTCGCGTCCTTGCACAGATTGACGCCCGAGGCCTCGGAGGATGAGCCATCCTCCAGATCGGCTGCAATTCCGAAGCTGCATCCTTTGAGGCTCTTGGCCTTGACCTTGACGGACTTGCCCGGTGCCAATGCGTCTTTCAGCAGATTGGCTTCCTGTCCCTGGCTGTCAGCACCGATCACGGTGAAGAAAACCACCGGCGAGGTACGGCCATTGGTCAGGGTGATGATCACATCACGGGCCGGATCTTTTTTGGGGGCGGCCTTGGGAGCCGCCATCGCCTGCCCGGCAGCCAGCACGGCCACAACCGTGACGGCCTGTGCAAAGCCTTTGAGGAGTACTTTTGATGTCATCGCAGTCTTATTCATGAATGGTTCCCCTGTTTTCGTCCCTATTGTGCGACAGTATTGGCTTGAAGGCGTCCTTGTCTATCCGGCTTTCGCAAGAATTATGCACCTTCGGGCGGCGGCGGCAAAAAATCGACCTCATGCTGGGCCGACAAAGCCACAACATCGGCCGGATTCTGATCTTTCATCGAATGGATGCCCCAAAACAGGTCATAGAGCCTGCCGGTTGGTGCGACCCAGAACAAACATTTGTTAACACCGTCGGAATGGTTGAAAATACCATGCGGGATGCCGCGCGGCAACCGGATCAGATCGCCCGGACCGGCCTGCATCTCCTGCCCGTCCAGCACGAGGCTGAATTTGCCTTCGAGCACATAGATGAACTCGTCCTGCGTCGGATGGATATGGGGCGGCACGAAGGTGCCTGCCGGAAAGGTTGCATGCCAGGCAAAGGAATCGTGTGACAGCTGTTTGGGTACATAGGTCTGGCCCAGAATATTCCAGCTGATGCCGTCTAGTCCCTGTCCAGCGGGGGTCACGCCTGCGGTCATCGGTTTCATCAACGTCTCCTCTTTCCCATCATTGTTAGCTTCGCCTGAAACCGCCCCGAAAGGCAATTACAGATGCAGATATCGGTCGGTAATGCTGTGGTCAGCCAGAAATTCATCGTTGGAACCGGTCCAGACCACCCGCCCCTTTTCGATCACCACATGCCGGTCAGCCAAGGTGGTCAGGGCCAGGATGGTCTTGTCGATCACCAGGATCGCCTCGCCCTCGGCCTTGAGCGCGGCAATACAGGCCCAGATATCGGCACGGATCAGCGGGGCCAGCCCCTCGGTGGCCTCGTCCAGGATCAGCAGTTTCGGATTGGTCATCAAGGCGCGGCCAATGGCCAGCATCTGCTGTTCGCCGCCCGACAATTCATTGCCGCGATTGGTGCGCCGCTGCAAAAGGCGCGGAAACACCTGCCAGATCCGGTCGAGATGCCAGCGCCTGCTCCCGAACCGGTCCGCGGCGGTTGCAATCAGGTTTTCTTCCACCGTCAGGGTCGGGAACACCTGGCGCCCCTCCGGCACAAGCCCGATACCGGCCTGCGCGCGCAAAAACGGCGGGGCCTTGGTCAGATCCTGCCCGTCGAATTCGACGTGACCCTTCCAGACCGGCAACAGCCCCATCAGCGCCCGGATGGTGGTGGTTTTGCCCATGCCATTGCGGCCCAGCAAGGTGACAACCTCGCCCTCGCCGATGGCCAGATCAATGCCGAACAGGGCCTGGGCATCGCCATATCCGGTTTCGACAGCGCGCATCTTCAGCATCAAAACGCCTCATCACCCAAATAGGCCGCGCGAACCTGCGGATCGTTGCGCACCATGTCTGCCGGACCGGTGGCCAGTACCTGCCCATCCACCAGCACGCTGACACAATCGGCCAGAGAAAACACCGCCTCCATGTCATGCTCAACCAGCAGCATGGCATAGGTGCCCTTGAGGCTTTTGAGCAGATCGGTCAGCCGCGCCGATTCCTCGTGCCCCATGCCGGCCATCGGTTCGTCGAGCAGGATTACCCGCGGCTTGAGGGCGAGAGCCATGGCAATTTCCAGAGCGCGTTTTTCGCCATGCGACAATTGTCCGGCAATCACTTCCGCGCGCGCACCAAGGCCTACAGTGTCAAGCAAGGTCCGCGCGGGCTCATTGAGGCTGTCATCGCTATCAACAGGCTTCCAGAAGCCCAGGGGCTTGTCCGCCCCCGCCTGCACCGCCAGCGCCACATTGCCGAGCGCGGTCAGCGAGGGCACGATCGAGGTAATCTGGAATGTGCGGGCCAAGCCCAGACGGGCGCGTTGCGGCATGCTGGCCGTGGTAATGTCCTGCCCGCCAAACAGGATCTGTCCGTCATCGGGCCTGAGCAGTCCGGCAATCTGGTGGATCAGCGTGGTTTTTCCCGCCCCGTTGGGCCCGATCAGCGCATGGATTTCGCCGGGATTGACCGACAGGCTCACCCCGTTGGTCACATTCAGCGCACCGAAGGATTTCTTCAAACCCTCGATTTGCAGCACAGGGCGGCTTGCGGCAGTGTCAGTCATGCCTGCCTCCATCCAGCAGGTCGCGGATGCGGCCGACAACCCCTTCGATTCCGCCATGGGTCAGCAGCACGAACAGGATGATCAGCGGCCCGAAAATCACCTTCCAGTGCTCGGTCAGGCCGGAAAGCCCCTCTTCCAGCAGCAGATAGGTCAAGGCTCCGCCCACCGCGCCCCACAGCGATCCGACACCGCCGATGATGACCATGAAAATCAGATCACCCGACCGCTGCCACGCGGCATAGGCCGGAGACACGAATTCGGTATGGTTGGCCAGCAGAAATCCGGCCAGTCCCGCCATCATGCCCGACAGCACATAGGCCATCAAACGCACGCGGAACACATCATAGCCGAGCGATTCCATCCGCACCGCATTGTCACGCGCACCCAGCAAGACACGGCCGAACCGCGCCCGCGACAGGCGTTGCAGCAACAACAGGCAGCCCGCCAGACAGGCAAAGGTCAGGTAATAGAACACGATCTTGTTGGACAGGAGTTTCAGGCCGAACAGGGTTGAACGACCATCGAGCGTCAGGCCGTCATCCCCGCCATAGGCATACAGCGCCTGGGCGGCAAAATAGGCCATTTGTCCGAATGCCAAGGTGATCATAATGAATACCACGCCGCGCGTTCTCAGCGCGATAATGCCTGTCACAAAGGCAAACAGGCCCGAGACCGCAACACTCATCGGCAAGGCCACCAGCACATCGCCCTTGCCCTCCTGGATCAGGACGCCGGTTGTATAGGCGCCAAGCCCGATAAAGGCGGCATGACCGAAGCTCAACAGGCCGCCGATCCCTAAAATCAGGTCAAGCGACAAAGCGGCCAGCGCCAAAATCATCATCTGTGTGGTCAGCGAGATCCAATGGCCCTGCTTGGTCAGCACCGCCACCACCGGCACAAGGGCCAGCCC
>Ga0114963_10001494_pt1 | contig 16179 bp, 18 predicted proteins | sample C_131016_EF_Meta_FD_87019 | JGI IMG/M metagenome (GOLD analysis project Ga0114963, IMG submission 87019) | Freshwater microbial communities from Lake Croche, Canada to study carbon cycling - C_131016_EF_MetaG | ecosystem: Environmental > Aquatic > Freshwater > Lake | place: Lake Croche, Canada...
ATATTACCACTTTTTGTTACGGAGCAAAATATGATCCAGTAAAGAATAAATGGATGGAACGAATTAAAAATAAATGTAAGAATGGTGTTGTTTCAATTGTTACAGATTTTGATTCGCGTTTAATTCAAAAATATACATATGCTTGGTGGGATTCGGTGCGATTACAAAGTAATCTTAATATAGTAGTAAAACAAAATAAACCAGTTGTGCACATTGATTTGGATTTAATAATTGAAAAGGATATTGAGCCAATTGTAAATCTAAATTATGATATAATTATATCAAAAGAAATAGGCGACGATGAAGCTTTTCCAAAAGAATGTAGTAAAATTTTAGGTTTTGGTGTTTGTTCAGGATTCTATGTAATAAAACCTAGTTCTTTTAGATTTATGATGAAAATATTAAAATTAATGAAGACAAATGTTTATAATAGTTGTAGTGATCAAGTCAATATTATGAATTATATCGTTAATAACGAATATAAAATGCGCGATGAAGAAGTTACGCTAGACGGTATAAAATACACAAATAAGATAATAACTGTGGATAATATTAAAATTTGCGTTTTAGATTTTAATATAATTATTAGGGATCCAATAATCAATATTGGACAATTCGGCAATCACATTAACATTCACAATGTTGGCGGAACATATAATTTTTTGAAATATTTTGATCAAGATTTAGAAACATTACCATTAACGTGTCGTTGTGGTAAAGTATATCTTGGTGATAATAGCATTTGTAAACATATTGAATTGCGTAAACCTCGATTATAATGATGATTACTTTGATTCATCGTCACTTGAATAATCATAATTGTCCTCGGACAATTCAGAGCCAATGTCTTCTTCCAATTCTAGATCCTCTTCGGCTTTTTCATCATCATTAGTTTCGTCGTCGCAATCTTCGTCGTCATCATCATCTTCATCAGAACCATCATATTCACCTTCATCGGTGTCGCTGCTATCCACAACGAACCCATCTTTTAAATAGCCTGTTTTGGTCTTTTTGTCTTTAGGAACATTTTGTAATTCATCAATTTCGTTTTCATCTTCTAACGCTGTTAGAGCGAGGTCTTCGAACCCTCCAAATAACTTTTCATATATTTTTGCCCATAAATCTAATGTTAAGTTTACATAATTATACATACATGCCCCATCCTTACCTATATCAAGTTTTTTAGCAATAATAGCACAATTACCGAAAAATAATTTATTGTCAATTGGTGGTGGAAAATCATATTTATTTTCACTGTTTGCTCTGCCATCTAATTTAGCATAAACGTGAACGGTATATTTATTTCCATCTATTTTAACATTCCATTCTGTTTGTTTACTAAAATCAGTAGCTTTTTTAAAGCCACATTTTTTATATAATTCATCTTCTTTAAAATCTTTTATATTTAATGCTTTTAATTCACCTGTTTTTTCTACAATAATTATGTTCAATGAAATTTGTGATAGCGTTGACATTTCGTTATATATTGTCTTGCGAATAGGTTTAAATAGTTTATGGTATAAATTAATAATGAAATTCTTTGTTGAAGAACATACTGTAATAAATCCTAAAAAAATAGAAAAATTATTAATAGAAAAGCGAAACATGATAGAAATTTATTCGAAAGAAGGCATTTATCATATTGATGAAAATAAAACATATAAATTAATGATTAAAAATGAAGGAACCGAGAGAATTACCATGCTAAATGGGAATACTTTAGTGATTGATAAAAGTAATGTAGAAAAAAAAGAAACGCACCAAATACCAGTAGATCATATAAGTATACCAATAACACGATATATTTATAAATTAAAAGATTCAAAAACACCTATTAAATTGTTAATTGATTATGTTGATTCGAATGACTTAGGTGAGTCTCTAGATAGACCTATAAATATTTATTTTTATAATGATGACAGAGATTCAATAAATCAATATGATATTGAAATTATTAGTGAGTTTTTATCTAAGCTAAACTAATATAAGAATATAATAATAAAAATAATAAAAATATGCTTTCTTGGATAATTCAAGTTACTTTTATTTCGATTTTATTGATTATTTTAGTACATCATTTTATTGATTATTTTAAAACAATGTTAACTGTACCCAAAATAAAGAATTTAGCAACTACTTCTTTACGTGAAAAATATGAAGATATATTTAAACTAATTAATAATAATGATTTAGAAATAACCACCAACAACAACAACAACACAGACAAAACCAACAACAACAACACAGACAACACCAACAACAACAACAACAACACAGACAACACCAACAAGACCACCAACAACAACAACAACAAGACCAACAACAACAACAACAACAACCAGTTAAAAAATGAAGATGAATTAATGAAGGATGAATTAACAAATTTTATCAAAACCCAGTTACAATCTACTACAAATCCTTAATTATTTTATAAATATATTATATAATCTTATAAAATGAATGAATGGACTACAAAAATAAAACAATTTTTTGATATAAATAATGATCAAAAAGTAGAATATTACGAATTACATCCAATTTTTATTTTATTATCATTTTTGGTTTTGTATTATATAATTATCGTAAATTCATCCGTATTAATTATATTTAAACAAAGTGATTTGTTTATTTTATTTTTTGTTTTTATGTTAATTTTTTCAACGTTATACATAATTAATCACAATAATATATATCAAACCAAAAAATCCAATTTCAGAGATAAGATATATTACTCAATAAATATTGTGAATAGTTTGATATCGGCATTTGCAATAATTTACTTATTTGGTTTATTTTTCCTCAAGAAATAGATAATAAAAATAATATAAAGATTCGTACATAATAAATATATTGTTTTATAATCAATAATAATGTTTACTTTCGAAGAAAAACAAAATCTTATTACTAATTTTCCTAATATTAAACTTTCTTATGAAAATATAATCCATAACAAAGTTGCTCCATCAGTTTATGACTTGTACACAGCTATACCATGTGGTAAAAAATGTTTTGCTTGGTTTACCACTATTTATAATAAAAATATATGTCTTATTATGGAGTTAATAAATAATAAAATGATAAATGATATTAAAATATACGATTGCGCGTTTAACAATGATCTAACATATGGTAAAAATGGCACGATAATCTTTGGTACTCACTTTAATTACTCTCAAACCAATTTTTTTACCATAGAAAATATTTACTATTGGAAAGGCGAAGATGTAATTAATATGAATACATACGAAAAAATGACTTGTATCAAAAAAATGCTTACGAATGATATAAAACAAGTTTGTTATAACAAAAAATACATTGTTTTTGGTTTACCACTGTTATCAAATTCTTTGAAAGAACTGGATCAAATGATAAAAGAGGTTGGATATAAAATATATAAAATTCAAGTTTATAAATTTAACAAAATAAATTATTTTGACTCTTTTACATATAAAAATATAGAATTATTTTTACAGAAAAAAGAAATAACACTACCAGTTCATCCACCAGCTAAAGATAAATACGTACAGACGAAGAAAATTCAAAAAAAACACTGCGTTTTTAAAATAAAACCAGATGTTCAAAATGATATTTATCATTTATATTGTCTCGATAAAAATGAAGATGTATATTTCAAAATAGCATATATTCCTGATTATAAAACAAGTGTCATGATGAATAAATTATTTAGAAATATCAAAGAAAATGATAATTTGGATTTATTAGAAGAAAGTGATGATGAGGAAGAGTTTCAAAATGAAAAAGAAGATCGATTTGTAGATATAACTAAATCATTCAACATCGTGTGTGGGTTCAACTACAAATTCAAAAAATGGTTTCCTATAAGTTTAGCAAATGATTCGGAAAAAATAGTACAATATTCAGAATTAGACCATTGAATATATTGACATATATGTGATTAGATAAAATAAAAAATAATATAGTAATATATGTCAGCAGGTTCAGATAATTCAAATTTTGGTTATGGTGGAATGAATCCTTATGGAGCCAATGTTAATCCTGTATTCGTAAATAAATGGAGTTCTAATAATCCAGCAAATTTTAGTTCCAATGAAATTTCAGGATTGCCTGGTTTAGCAGGAGCAAAAAATAATATAGACGCTGCGGCTGGAATTGTTCGTGGAATTGGACTATTTAAGGGAGGTGCGCCATATAAACAAATTAAAAGAAAAATAAAAAATATCACTAAAAGATATAAGAGAAAAATGGGTATGAAAGGAGGAAAGAAGAATTACATGCGTTCTATGAAATCAAAAATTAGAGCTAAATATCCGTCTGCTTCTGCTTCGGCTTCAAGGGGTAGAGCTCGCACTATAAATAGAATGAGATCAATGAAAAGATCTAGATCAACTTCGATCTATGGTGGTGCTAGACGTAGATACAAACATAAAAAGACACATCGAGGTGGATATTCGCAATATCAAAATAATTTGCCAATGACACCTACTTATTCTGTAGGTGGAATATTGCCTGCTAGTCAACTTGGTTTAGCCAATCCGCCACCTATTCACGTGTTGTCTAATTGCACAAACTGCACTGATAATCTGAATCACTACACTGCAAAAGGTTTCCCATCACCAGGTCATTAAAAATAAAATATCGTAATATTGTATAATTATGAACATAATATTTTCATATTATAAAATATTATTTTTTTTATTATATCTATTGACATCATATCAATCCCATATTACATTTCGTATTATACAATCTTCTATTCTTCATTTTGTTCCATCTATCAAATTACATCATATTGTTTTACTAACTGATAAACCCAAAAATTACGTTTACACATTAGATTTTACACCAATCAATCAAACGTATACATCAACATTATTGAAAATGTTTCTTGCGCAGAATGTTCCAGCTGAAGTTCGATTGCGATATATAGATTCCAATATAGAAAATAACGAAACTATTATACAAGAATGGCATAATATGAATAAAGTAGATCACGATGATTCAACTAAACTAAGTAAATCCATATATGATAAAATATATAATAAACAACTACAAAATATAATCAATGCTGCATTTAATTGGGAACCTTATATGAATTTATATAAACATAATTGTCAACATTTTAGTAATTATGTGAAAAACATTGTGTAATTATCTTTACGCATTTATTACTTTTTGATAGTTATAAAACATTTTCCAATTAAACTATTATTTCTTTTTTGCTTTTCTTCTTCATCGTCATAATCATTACAATCCTCTATATTACTTCTATCATTTGTATTATTAATTCTAACTGATAATTGTTTTTTTTGTTCAATTTTTGGTTCATAAATTGTTTTCCATGTATCAAAATTAGAATTATAGTCTACACTATTAGAACCTACGATTTTATAATTTTGTGATTTATAATAAGCTTTTCTTTTAAACCATTGTCTTTGAAATATGTCATGTGTATCTATAAAATCATAAATAATTGGGTGTGAAAATTTATGTTTTGCTCTCATAATTCTTCCTACTATTTGTACTATATCGCTTTTAGGTGTGATCAAGAACTGTGAATTTAGTGTGGGAATGTCCAGCCCTTCACTTGACATCGAATAACTAGAAAATATTACTTGTTTTGTTCCGCTTATTTTAAGGTCGGACTCACTCATACCCCCAATATAATATCCTACACTAGCCAAATTTTTACAAACAAATTTTTTATACATGTAATGTAAAATATTTAAATTATGTGACATTATTATAGTATGATTTTGTTCTAATGGTTTAACGTATGGATTTTCTATATAATTTTGTTCATATTTTAATGTTTTATTACAATTTGGACATTTAGTTCTAACTTTTTTTGTTGCTTTTTCATTTGAATGTAATTGTGATTGTAAACGCAAATCAATATTTTCAATACAGATTAGACAATATTTAACGCAATCGCAACAAGTATTACGAACTAAATAATTGTTATTTTTATTACACAATTCACAATTCGGTATTTGACTATCCATTTGTGATTTATGATTTATTATGATTTTATTATCAACATTATCTACTTTAATAAAATCACATACTGTTTTTATTATAAATTCTGTTCGACGATTGTATTCACACAATTTTGATATCATTGAACTATTTTGGGGATTTCCTCTATAATCTAAAATCGTATTGTTAAATTCATCATCATTAACTTTATAAGTAATTGCTCTTACTTCAGCGTCATATTGTTCATCCCTGTCTCCTTTGTAAATAACATCTCCCAAAAACATTTTGAATACGCGCGTTGTGCCGTCTTTTCTATTCATTGTTGCGGACAATCCCAACATGTACCTGGTTACAATTTTAAACAGCGCATTGGAAAACGTTTGACTTGAAATATGATGTACTTCATCAATGATTGTAAATCCGAAACTTTGGAATACAGAAGCTGGATATTCTTTCATCGATAAACTTTGTAACATACCAATAACAATATCTTTGTCATCAATATCAATGACCTGGCCCTGAATTCGCCCAACACGTGCTTTTGGAAGGAATTGTTGAATCCGTTCTATCCATTGATTTAATAGAAATTCTTTGTGAACGATTACTAGGGTCTTTTTTTTCAATTGGGATAAAATATACAAAGAAATGCTAGTTTTTCCAAAACCACATGGCAGTTCTAGCAAACCGCCTCCTCCGCCATTTCTAACGCACTCAATATATTTATTCACAACGGGTATTTGATAATCTCTTACCGCACCACTGAATTCTAGATTAATATCCATTCCCTCTGGCAACTTATATTGTTTTGGAGGTCCGAATTTCTCGATACCATAATGTTGAGGCAAATATATTTTTTTATCAGATTCTCTAAAAGCCGGGTACGTAACTGGGTTATTATTAACACAAATATTTCCAGTATACGGTTTAATTGTAAGCTCATTTTTAATTTCTCTTTGTTTTTCAATACTTATTTCATTTTTGTGGATCGTATATCCTTTTTGCCCCAAATATGAATTCATGTTAAAGATATAATTATATTTAGTAGAATATATTTATATCATTTTTATTTGCTTGATCAAAAATATAAAATCTATTTATATCTTATATAATGGCTAATTTTTCAAAATTACTTAAAAAAGAACATATGGGTCAAATGATACTAAGTATAGTATTTGTTCTTTATTTAGTTTTAGGTTACAAAACTCCTCGACCAGTTGCTAATTTAGTAGATACGATGATCGGAAAAATTGTTATTTTTACTGTAGTTATTTATATGTTTTTATGTAGTAATCCAATTTTAGCTGTACTATCTTTATTTGTAGCATTCGATTTGATTCGTCGTTCTGCTATGGTTTCCAATGTTGGTTTACAAAAATACGTACCTTCTGAACAAGGCAAATTCTCTCAATTTACAGCATTCAATCAATTCCCTTATACTTTAGAACAAGAAGTAGTTAAGAAAATGGCTCCAATTGTTCGATCAGGAAGTGTCTTGAAAAAGGCTAGTTATAAACCATATTTAGAGAACACACGCGATGCTTCTCCTCTTACAGGTAGCAACTAAATTACGTCGACGACACTAACATTGATAGTTGACTTCACGTTTTTCTATATCGGAATATCCAGGGTTCTGTTCTCCTATTTTTGGATAAATACAATACCATTTTGAAATTGGTTGTAATTTTTTAAAATTTATATCAATACAATAATCATGAACAGTATGACCAATTCTTTCTAGTTGTATTACGCTTTCTCTATAATTAGACAACAAAATAGGTGCGAATTTCTTGCTCACAGCATATCCAGATGCGGTTTGAGCATCTATGATTTTTGTAATAAAATGATAATTAGTGTGCTCTTCAGCATACGTATTCGACGACAACATCAATACATCAAAATCTTTAACATTATTAAAAAAATTCTTCATGAGTTCATTGATCGTAGTTTGAGATTGAGTAAATATGAAATCATCCTCAAATATAATACACGTCTCTTTACCAGATTCAATAAATTGTTCTAACGCTAAACAATGAGATTTACCGCAACCTAGCCCACCGAAATCAGGACAGTAAACAGCATTGACTCGATTTATTTTACAAGGATCAATAGTTGTTTTTTTTAATTCTTCTGTAATATGCGTTAATCTATCAGTTCGATGTTCTAAATTGATAAAATATATTATATCAAAATTGTCGAGCCCAATTTTATCATCTTCTAACATTGTATATAATATATATAATGTTATTTTTTTTTTAGAACGTGAAATTATTTTGTAAAATAAATATAACCGCGACTTATAACCGCAAAAATAAGTAGAACTAACAAACACCCGATCACTATTTTTACAGATTTGTTGAAAATAGGAACAAAATCATTATTTACACTTTGCGAAGACGATGCTTTTGTGTAAGTTACATTAATTTCGTCATCCGATGAACCAGTTGGTTGACATGAAATATAAATACCATCGTTTAATTGAATATTATTAGGGCCTATTTTATTAAAAAACAAATTGCCTCCAGATAATGGCAAAGGATATGGTTGAATGATTTTTGTTAAATTTGTCAAAGATGTTTCATTCAATGGTATAGCATAGTTCATTCCATAAACAATAACTTGTCCTTTTAATCCACTTGTTCCAGTGTAAGCATAAAAAGGTTTTTTAGGAACTATATTGTTCAAGTCAAAATTAGAAATGTTTAAACTAGATGTTTCGCCTTCATTTGGAGCATTACTAGAAACGATTTGAATAATGTCCGATAAAATAGTGGATGCGTCAGTTGTGTTAGTAGAACTAATAATTGGAATACATACATATAATAGATCTCCGCCCATTTCTGGAGCATGTTCAATGATAATTTCAGAATTGACTATATTACCATTAAATGAATGCAGTGAATTGTTGTAAATAGTGATTTCAGAAACGTAATATTTTTGACTGTTGTAATTAACTGGAGAAGATGTACCTTTATCGTAAGTTAAAGAAATATATACTCCTTTGTTTGTAGCAATAGAATTACTTTGAGTATATTTATAATTGTATGAACATTTTAAATCACAATTGCTATAAATGTTTTCAGAACTGATATTAATTGTTTGATCTGTGGTTGTCATTACTATATAATTATATAAATAAAAATATTAATTTATTTATATAATAATGAAATTAACTAAAGGTAAAGTATCTAAAATATTGAATAAAAAAAATCAAAGTAAGAAGAAATATAAAAAGCTTATTAAAAAAAATAAAAATATTAATACATTTAGAAAAAGACATTTAAATTTAGCAAATAAAACATTGAAAAGAATAACAGGTGGTGATGATGGCAAAACTAAACTAGATGAATCGCTATCTGGACAAGAAACTCTCTCTACAAATTCGGAACCTCTCCCTACAAATTCGGAACCTCTCCCTACAAATTCGGAAACTCTCCCTACAAATTCGGAACCTCTGCCTACAAATTCGGAAACTCTCCCTACAAATTCGGAACCTCTGCCTACAAATTCGGAACCTCTCGCATCAAGTGAAGACGATGTATCATTAGGAGAACGCGAAAAAGATAATAGTATGCTATCAAATGAAGTACCAGTAACAACGCGTGAAGATTCGAATGATTTTGTATCACAAAATAAAATACCGGAAGAACCCTTAATTTTCCCACCAGCTGATATGAAATCAAGAGATTCCGAGACATCAAGTTTGAGTGATGAAGAGAGACCATCCTCAACATTATTCAACGATATTGATGAAGAAAATGCTAGTGATACAACTACAAATGCAACAAACGAAGAGAGAAAACCAGAAGAACAACCACTCCAATTAGAAACACAAGAAACATCAGAAGCATCAGAATCACCAACCCAATTAGAAACACAAGAAATATCAGAAGAACAACCCCAATTAGAAAGACAAGAAACACCGTTGATATCTACAACAAATGAAAAAACATCAGGAACTGTAACAGAATCATTCAATCAAGTCATTGATTTTTTGAGTTCCCAAATTGCTTCCAAGGTTGTTTCTCATATGAACTTGTCTTCTAATGAAACATCAAATATGAATCAAGACGCGTTTGAAACTGTTAATCACGCTGCTGAAACAATGGCTCTAAATACAGAATAAAGACTACCAAAGAAAAACTAACCATCCTATAACATCATCATATAAACGGTAAATATTGAATCGTATCGTTATCATATACACTCACTTTATAAACATCATTCAACCCTTGAATACGTACTCGATCACCATTATTTATTTCATCTACACCATATTCATTTGTACCGCTTCTCCCTTTGACAATTACAGGCAATTTTATACTGTTGTATTGATTACTAATTGTATAATATTGCCATTTATTTCTATTTGTAAAAACTGGTCTTCCCATTAAAGGCAGTAAATTTTCACTTTTTTGTTTATTTAATGGGTGTAAAATACCCACTTGTCTATAACTTGTATCAACCGCACCAACATTTGTTGAAACATTAATAGGAACTCTTCCTGGTGGAATTATATTAATCTGTGGTATTAAATATCGTTCGTCTTTTAAAGGAGGAACGTATGGATTCAATAAAACATCTGCTGGAAGTTGAGGAGGTAAAAATGGTGACAATGGTGGTAAATTCGTATATGGAAAATTCGGGGTTTGGGATATAAGTACTTGATCAGGGTTATTTATATTTTTATGAAAATAGGTAAAATATACGTAAAATAAAACTATTGAAACAATACCAATAAAAAAAATAGTTACATTTTCAATACATATTACGCCAGGAGGACATTTTTTCATATTATATAATATATCAAAATATTAAATAATATATTTATCCTTTATTTGTTGTGATTCAAATACGATATTTTTATTTCCTTGTTTTCCTTATTTTCCTTGTTTTCTTTGTTTTCCTTGTTTTCCTTGTTTTCTTTGTTTTCTTTGTTTTCCTTGTTTTCTTAATTTTCGTATTTTTGTTTATTTTTTTTGTGATATGTTTATAATTACCCCCTTTTTTAACTTGACTGGGTATATTATAGATTTTACCAGACCGCAATTTCATTGTATTCAATATTTCTTGCTGAGGTTCATTGACATCCTTAATTTCTATTATTTTGTCAGAATCGCCTTGAATCTCTTCTAGTTCATCTATTCCGGCAATATCACCAATCGCTAATTCCTCGTGGGTATCAAACCAATCGTATTCATCGTCATCGTCGTCACCGTCACCGTCACCATCGCCACCATTCAACTTTCCACCTCGTTTTTTGTACCCACCTTTTCTAGCAGCAGGTTTAGGAGATAATTTAAATAATACTCTAGGGTTCTGATTTCCAGCTCCACCATTTCCCCATGACATGTCGCATCGGATATTGTTATCGGTTGTTGTAATCAATTCAAAAGTATGTTCTCCCACTTTGATAACATCAGTTAATTGAATCAAAGGAATCGTATCTTTTTTGAATGTCCCGGTACTGAAAATACAAAAAAATTTATCTTCTTGTTTGGTATTGAATATATTGGATATTTCAGAAAGGTTATCACGAATAAAACCGAGTTTTTGTGTAATAAATACATCAAAAGATTCGTTGACTATTCTTTTTTTACCCTCGTTTTTCATAATATCACTTTCACGTAAACGTAGATGAAAATCTCGAGCAGGACCATTTTTTGGAACAGCAACGGATTTCGCGATTTTCTTCCAACTTTCTCTATCTCTTGGTAGTTGTATATTTACAGCATTACACATTTCTTGTATGAAATTTCTTTCATTAGAAACAGGCCAAAAAAAATCTAAATAAGAACTACCAAAAAGCAACTGACCCGAAGCACTTTCAGTGTTAATAGCAGCAAATTCAGCTAATTGAGTTATTTTATCTTTTGAACTCGATGAAAATTTGAATTCAATTTTCACTATTTGTTCAACACCGTTGTGGCGTATATTTAACTCAAAGTCATGTGATGTTGTTTGTCCACCTTTTTTAACAAATGATAAAAGCTCGTAATTATTATCACCATTACAAACTCCATCTGCGCATTCAAAAATAATACCAATCCATTTTTCTTGTAGTGATAGAAGTTGATTCAATATATCACTAGTCTCGTCCGAAAAATATTGAGAGAAATAAGTCGGATCTGTAAAAAATAAGTTATACAGTCCAATTTCTCTTATTTCATTGAACCATATATTTTTGCTTTTACTGATTACATCATTGTAATCATAAAACAAAACATGAATAGCTTTCCACTTAGATATTACAAAATCGCTGTTAGTATCATTTGAAAAATCAATATTTCCCCATTTATTATGAAAATCATTCACATCGCCTATTTCTAATAGTTCCATATAATTCATTATAGTGTTTTATTATAACACTATAATAAATTTACAATATACATTTGAATTCTTACAAGTGCTCTAATTCTTACCACCTAAACCAGCCGAGAATTTTTTTGCGATATTAGCTAAATCTCCCATGTTCCCACTATCTCCTAAACTTCCTAATAGATCCTTGGCTTGTGACATCATCGGAGCCATTCCTGCTATAAGAGGTTGCATATTTTTCATAGATTCGGCTAATTGAAGCTGTTGCTTCATCAAATTTTGAGTGTCGCTTGTTAAACGCTTAATACCATCGCTACCTAGTATTTTATTTAATTCATCATAAGCGTCTTCAACTGTGGAAGCATAGTCTATGTTGTATCCATTGCTGTTTTTTTTACCGCGTCCAACTTCAAATGATTCATTTTCGGTAGCATCATTGTCTTTATCATTGTCGATGGACATAGTATTACGCAAATCACTCTCGTGATCTAAAGGTGTCATCACTAGACCTTGGTTAGTTGTAGGCGATGGTTTATTTTTTTTGTTAGCAATAGCAACGTTTTTTAAATCTTTTGTCATTGTATTTTTAGAATCTTTATTTTTATTTAATGGGTCAACGTCAGCAGTAGAGGACATTTCATCCTTATTTTCCATACCTTCTTTATAAAATAAAGTATTGGAACTCGTGTTGTAAATAACCATCAATAAATTTACTAAAATAAGTGGAATACCTAATACTAGTATCATATTTTTACTGAAAAAATACGTTATTGAACCAATTATGATGAAATATATGATTGCGTGTATATTATTTAACATTATGAATGCTATAATATTTAAAAATGTTACAACAGCAATGACATTCAAGACTCTTTTACTGTGAAGTAACTTTTGAATTTTAAAATTGGTTTTCATGATATATAATATATATATATTTTTTAAAAAAAATGAAAAATATATACCTTAAATATTATTCTTTATATTTCTAATAAAATAATATGACTGATATAAATAATATAAATAGTACCGATAGTACATATAGCGATTCATCTGATGAAAGCGTTGATAGCTTTGATAGTATAGAAACGAGTGAAACGATAGAAACTATAGTAAGTATACAACACGATAATATTTTGTACAATTCCACTAAATATAATCTTGTGATACCAGAATTATACAATAAAAAAATACACGGAATTACAAATAATTCTGACCCCAATATAAATGGTCATTTTATGGTGCTTCAAAGATTTCATAAACCACCAAGTAATTTTAATAATATTTGTAATTTTTATAAAAAATATTATCAAAAGAATTTTGGTGATTTACAACACGATATAATAAGGAATTACAATAATATAATCAAAGACTCAAATTATTTAAATATTGAGATTGGAGAAATTTATTATTTACGCGGTGACGAGTGTATTTGTATAATAAAAACAGTTTGGTTGAAAATAATACAGCGCGCTTGGAAAAATGTATATAAAATTAGACAAGATATTATGAAAAAACGGATGCAGCCAACTTCAATAATGTACCGTCAAATTTCAGGAAAATGGCCGTTGGAATATCAACACATCCCTTCTATCAGAGGAATGCTTACTACATTGACATTGAAGTAATGTATAAATTTCCTTCACACCCTTCTACTTTTATTTTTTTTATATACTTTCATATTTGTTGTACTATTACTAGTAGCTGGAGTAAAACGCGGAGTATCACCGTAAGATCTATTTGTCGATGTATTTGTCGATGTATTTGTATTTTTATATGTAGATGGTCGTTTATATTTTTTACTATAAAAAAATCCACCTTTTTGTTTTGTTCTTTTAGAATTTTTTTTCATTTTCATAGTTTTCCTGACCCTTTTATAACCACCTTTGATAGTACCATCACCATTGAATACGATATTATTTCCACTCAACGCAGCATTCACCATTAGTTGTAATTCATTGTCTTGGGTTGAATTTAAATTATCATTTATGAAATTATAAACATTTAAATAATTATTGTTATTTGGATTTGTTTGATCAGATGATGCTCTACTTTTTAGTAATTCTAATAAACGCTTTACACTAATATCTGTATTGTTTATTCTAATAATATTATTTTCTTTTTGTTGTGGTGGTTGTTGTGGTGGTTGTTGTGGTGGTTGGGAAACCAGTGTATTTACAACATTGTTTCGTCCTTGAATACTACCACTAATATCTTCTAATGATTTTTCAATCTCACCAACAATTCTATTAATTTCATTTTTATCTTCATTATAAAAATCTACATTTGCTAATTCTTCCAAAAATTTTGTAGCATTCATGATTTGTTCTGTAGCTTCTTTAATTCTCTGGATATATGAAGTATTTTCATTACGTAACGAATTATTTTCAGTTTCAAGTTGATTTATTTTATTAGTCAGATTATTATGTTCATCTGTGTTTCGTTGTTGTTGCTGCTCGATTGACGCAATTTTATTTTCATATTCATTTATTTTTGCGGCTTTATCATTAATTATTTTTTCCAAGTCTTGTATTTTTCTATCGTTTTCTTTTTGTTGAGATGTCAATTCTGTTTTCAAGCCATTCATTTCATTTTCGAGTACTTTATTAGTTTCCATTAATTTTTGAATTTGACCTTCTTTTTCATCAATTTGTGATTGTATTTTTGCGATATTTTCACCAGTATTTTTAACTAATTCTTGTATTTTATTGTTTAACATATCGTTTTCTCTCAATAAGTCATTTTTTTGTTGAATCAAATTATCAATTTCTTGTTTATTATTTTGAACACAAGAGCTGTTTTCATCAATCTGATTTTGTAATTCGTCTAAATGTCGTTTTAATTTTTGTATTTGTTCAACAATCGTTTTAATACGATTATTGATCTCATTTAATCTATTTATGACAAAACTGGAAAATTCCTTTCTATTTTTTGTATTTTCTTTTATAACATCATTTAACTTATTTAATTTAATCAAACTTTCTTGAAATTTCGCTAAAAAATCATCATTTTGATTAGTCATAACATCCATATATTATAATTATATAATTATATAAAAATATAATATAATCAAAACTTCTAACTTTGCTTATTTACAAATGTTATAATAAATTAGTATCCATCTCACTAGTTTCGCTCATCAAACGATCTAATCCCAATTTAATTGATTTTAATTCTTTTTTAATTTTATTTTGTTCATATAAAGCATCTTTTAAATTATTATCACTTAAATTTCCTGATACTGTAAGATCATGAATATATTTTTTTAATAATTCAAGAGCAGTAATTTGATCCTGTTTTTGTTTGATAGTGTAATTATTAAATCGAATATAATCATTTTTAATATCGATTAGGAAATGATTTTGATTAATTAGTTGTTTTAATTTTTTTTGCTTGTTAATTAACATGTTTCTTTTAATTTTAATTACATTTTGTAAATGTAAAAATTTATCTTCATTTAATTCCATTGGCGTTTTCACACTTAATAAATCCATTTTCAAAAATTGATTCTTAAATTATTGTTTTATTTTAAATATTTTTAAATATTTTTAAATAAATTTAAAATCTTGTATATATATTATTTAGGATGTCTAAAACAATAGTTGAACCACTTTTAAATCCAGACGATAATAGATTTGTAATGTTTCCAATTAAGTATGAAGATATATGGCAAATGTACAAAAAACAGGTAGATTGTTTTTGGCGTGCCGAAGAAATTGATTTAAGTAAAGATATTAATCATTGGGATACCTTATCTCGTGATGAAAAATATTTTATATCAATGATTTTAGCTTTTTTTGCTGCGAGTGATGGGATTGTATTGGAAAATTTGGCTTTGCGATTTATGACTGACGTTCAAGTATCCGAAGCAAGAGCATTTTATGGTTTTCAAATCGCTATGGAAAATAT
>Ga0114963_10001495_pt1 | contig 16158 bp, 8 predicted proteins | sample C_131016_EF_Meta_FD_87019 | JGI IMG/M metagenome (GOLD analysis project Ga0114963, IMG submission 87019) | Freshwater microbial communities from Lake Croche, Canada to study carbon cycling - C_131016_EF_MetaG | ecosystem: Environmental > Aquatic > Freshwater > Lake | place: Lake Croche, Canada...
AGAACACTTCCACCATCAGTAGCTGACCAACCCAAGAAGGTGTAACCAACACGAGAAGGAGCTGCAGGCTCATCAATAGATTCTGAGATTACAAATGAACCGTCTGATACAGCGCTGCCGCCATTTGAGTCATAAGTAACTGTGTAGTGGGTTATTGACCACAATGCATACAAAGTGATGTCAGTGGTAACACCAGGAGCATATGGGAACACAATTGCTGGGCCACCGTCGGTAGCTGACCAACCATCAAAAGTGTAACCAAGGAGAGTCGGTTCTGATGGGGCTGATACTGCTCCATCAGTTACGAAAGATCCTGCAGTAACCGCTGAGCCATCTTTTGAATCAAAAGTTACTGAGTGTGAATCAGCAGACCACAATGCATACAGAGCTATGTCTGTTGCGGTGCCAGGCGCATACGGGAAGGTAATGCTTTGGCCGCCATCAGTAGCTGACCAACCAATGAAGGTGTAACCAGCGCGTGTTGGGTCTAGTGGAATCTGGACAGTTCCGTCTGTCACGAATGAATCATCAGCGACAGTTGAACCACCATTTGGAACGAAGGTTACTGCGTGTGAATCAGCAGACCACAATGCATACAGTGTGATGTCCTGAGTTGCTTCAGGTGTGTATGGGAATGTGACAGCAGGGCCACCATCTGTTTCTGACCAACCCAAGAAGGTGTATCCGTTTCTTGAAGGTGCAGCCGGTTCGGCTAAAGTGCCAGAAACATCTAGGTGCTGAGAGTCGACAGCGGAACCGTTGTTTGAACCAAATGTGACTAGGTAGGTTCTTAGGGTAGCCGAGCCATCAATTGAAACAGCTTCATACGTTCCATCGTTGGCAACAGTTGCCCTGAATGTACAGGTTCCGTTTTCGATTGCTGACAGAATCCCGTTCTCATCGATTGAACAAGTTCCAGATAGAACACTGTAGGTAACCTTGCCGCCACCGAGGCTTGTCGCTACGCTGGCGTCATAAGTGCCCTTGACCCAGTTCGCTGAGTTACTACCTGTGAATGAAATGGTTCTTGGTTCATACAGGACATGGACGTTTACTTCACGAGTAATCGGTTCGTAGTTCTCGTCATCATCCGGAGTGAAGGTAACGCTGACATTCTGATCTGCCGATGTCGGGGCAAAAGTCGGATCTGTGAAGGTCCAGGTTCCAGGAACATTTGTGTTGCCGCCGGTCAAACTTGAATCAGCTAAAGTACCGCCAATGTTCACATCTGCAGCAGTTGGCAGACTGTTTACAGTGACGAATGACCAGGAGAACTGCCCTGCATCGTGGATGTACCAGCCCTTACCACCATTCTGAACGGGAGCTGATAGGAGTTCGTGAGCTGCAGCAGCGGTATCTAAGTAGCGAACACCTCCAAAGCCAATGGTGATCTGGTGCAGGTTCTGATTAGCAAGTGAGATCAGCAACTTAGCGTAGTTCAGTTTCCTGATACCGGTGTAGTCGAAAGCATTATCTGCCCAGTAAACATTTGAGAAATTCCAATTGCTTAGATCTTGGTTAAATTTTGGAATGTGATAGAACATGTACTGCATTTGCTGCAATGAATGGGTGTCCCAAGTTGAGACATTGCCGTTGAATGCATATGCCTCGTAGAACATTCCCCACGCTTGAGAAAGCTTGCCTGTGTTCCAGCTGGAGAGATCCTGGTTGAAGGCTGATGCTCCAAGGAACAATCGGTTTGCAGCATACATATTAGAAACGTTCCACTTACCAATTGGCTGATTGAACGCCTTTGCATTTTGGAACATCGATTCAAAGTTGTTCATGTGGCTGACATCCCAGTTGCTGATGTCTTGGTTGAATGCAGTGGCTCCATCAAACATGTATCCAGCCCAGTTGAGCTTTGAAGTATTCCAAGTTGAGATATCGCCATTGAAGCTAGTAGCGTTTTGGAACATGCTTGGAGAATTGTTTAGGTTAGAGGTGTTCCAGTTATCCAAGTCTTGATTGAAGAAATAGTTGTTAACAAACATGCTGTAAGCGCTCTCAAGCTTGCTAACATTCCAGTCATTTAGAGGCTGGTTGAAGATACCACCGGCAAACATGTTTCCAGTGTTGGTGGCACTTGAAACATCCCATACGCCAATCGGTTGGTTGAACTTCATTGAGTAGTAGAACATTGCATCAAAGTTACGAACGTTTGAAACATTCCATGCAGTGATGTCCTGGTTGAATGCGTTGTCCTGCTGGAACATGCCGGACATGTTTTCGATGCGACTGGTATTCCAGTTAGAGACGTCTCCATTGAAGATTGAGTCATAGAACATGTGATCAGTAGTGATAGCACGAGCCATGTTCCAATTCGGAAGCGGTTGGTTGAACGCACGTGAGCTTTGGAACATCGAAGCCATGTACTGAACGTTCGACACATTCCAGTCAGCGAGTGGCTGGTTGAAGCGTGCGGTGTTATAGAACACCCCGTTCATGTTGTTTACGTTGCTGACATTCCAAGCGTCTAGAGGCTGGTTGAAATTAGTTGACTGGAACATCCAGCTCATGTCTTCAAGGCTCGAGAGGTCCCAATTACTGATGTCCTGGTCGAATGCCCAGTTGTCAGCAAACATGCGGGACATGTATCGAACGTTAGAGGTATCCCATGAACCGATGTCTTGGTTAAACGTTGAGTTTGAGAACATGTTGTTCATGTTGCGAACGTTAGAAACATCCCAGGTATTGATGTTTCCCTGGAAGGCCGAATTGCCATAGAACATGTTTGAGGTAGTTTCTACATTTGACATGTCCCATGAAGAAACATCTGCGTTGAACGCTCTCGCATAAGCGAAAGTGTTTTCCATACTCGTGATGTGAGAGGTGTTCCAAGTTAGCGGCACTCCACCGTTGTTGTATGCAGAGGTGTCATAGAACATAGCGTTCAAGCTAGTTGCTTTAGAAATATCCCAGCTACTGATGTCTTGGTTGAATGCTCTGTTTGATTGGAACATTCCTTCAAGATTTATAGCACTAGATAGGTCCCAGCTACCTGCTGATGACACCATCGGTTGACCATTGTTGTTGAAGTTGTCGTTGTGGAACATGTATTGGAAATCGCTAGCTGAAGAAGTCGGCCAGTTTGAGAGGAATTGATCAAAGTACTGATTAGATGCAAACGTCCTGTTGAAAGATCTAACTTTCGAGACATCCCAGTTGCTGATATCTTGGTTGAAAACGCTGTTTTCAAAAAGCGAATTCATGTCCTCAACGTTTGAAACATCCCATTTATTTCCATCAGTGGGCATTGGGTTAGCAGAATCGTTAGTAGTTGACCCATTGTTGAATCGCGACGACCTAAACATCCCGCCCATGTGACGCACATTGTGAGTATCCCAATTACTGATATTGCGGTTGAACCCGGAGTCACTAAACATGTTGCGCATATCAGTCGCGCTGCTGGTGTCCCAATTCGAGATGTCTCCGTTGAACCTCTGAGCAATGTTGAACATGCTATTGAATGAAGTAACGGAAGAGGTGTCCCAGCCACTTAGGTCTTGATTGAACATGTAGGAGTAGTAGAAGGCTCCTTCGAGGTTTGTAACTCCCTCTGGCAAAGTCTCAGGAACTGACTGAAGATTGCGAGCGAATGCGAAGGCATATTGCAAGTCGGTAATGCCGAGAGAGCCCAGTGAGACCACCTTGGTTAAGGTGTCATTCCAACGACAGCATTGTCCGAAACGAGTGAGCTCCGTTCCAGATACAGTCACTGTGTAAGTGCCAGGGGTGGCGTAATTGTGCCACGCCCCGGTTTCGCTATTGTATGGTCCATCAACAGTTCCATCACCCCAGTCGACTGTGATGTTTCGGACTATTCCCATAAGAGGAACCCATGCTTGCTGCCCAGAATATGTAGTTGTCTCTTCAAGCACCATCGGGCCTTGATTCAAAGCTGGCTTAGCAGTCCACAGCGCATACAAAGTTATGTCTGTTGTCGCACCAGGGTAGTAAGGGAATGTAACAGCAGATCCGCCGTCAGTTGCCGACCAACCTTCGAAGTTGAAGCCTGAGCGAGTTGGAGCAGAAATTGCTGCAACATATCCATCAGTTTCAAAAGTTCCTGCTGATACAGCCGAACCCTTCTTTGAGTCGTATGTAACTGTGTGAGTATCCGCAGACCACAATGCATACAAAGTAATATCCGATGTCACACCAGGTGCATAAGGGAATGAAATAGCGTCTCCGCCATCAGTTGCCGACCATCCTAGGAAACTGTATCCAGCACGTGTTGGGTCGTAAGGAAGTGCCAGAGATCCATCGGTTACAAAGGTGCCATCAGCAACTGCCGAGCCACCCTTTGAATCGAAAGTAACAGCGTGTGAATCAGCTGACCACAATGCATACAAAGTAATGTCGGCTGCAACACTTGGAGAATAAGGGAATGAAACAGCATCTCCGCCATCAGTAGCTGACCAACCAGCAAAAGTGTAACCAGAGCGAGTTGTTACTGGAGCAGCTTCTGCTGAGAAGCTGAAGTCAACGCCAAAGCCGTCACCATAGCTGTGTACAGGGAATGTCGGGCTTGGACCCCAATTGAAGATGTTCGACTGGATGATAGTGATCGGACCCACAGTGGCATTTGGATACTTCGCAAAATTTGTGTAGTTGATGTGTGGGCCCCACACAGAAACAGTGAAGTTCTGGTTTTCCCCGATGATGATCGGGTTATCAAGAATCAGTGTTTGCCAACCGCTTGCGGTTTCGTTCTGGAAATCTTGGGTAGCAAGAAGAGTTCCGTCAGCAGACCAAATATGTGCTGTGTGCACTGTATCGTCACCGGCGAACTTATAGTAGTGAACTTGCTTAATGGAAGTGATTTTCGAAGTCTGGGCCTGAACACCAATCTCAAGGCCTTGGCCAGGGTTGCTGCCGTTTTGGAACTGAGTGACTCCATCCAGTAGGCGTCCGGCGCTACCAACTGTTCCACCGGTCACGAATGAACCTAGATCAACTGCCGAGCCGCCCTTTGAATCAAATGTCACTGAGTGTGAATCGTAGGACCACAAGGCATACAAAGTAATATCCGATGTCACACCAGGTGCGTAAGGGAATGAGACAGCACTGCCACCATCAGTAGCTGACCAACCGAGGAAACTGTATCCAGCACGGGATGGGTCGTAAGGAATCGCTAGAGATCCATCGGTTACAAATGTGCCATCAGCAACTGCTGAGCCACTCTTTGAATCAAAAGTAACAGCGTGTGAATTAGCTGACCACAATGCATACAAAGTAATGTCAGCTGCAACACCTGGAGAATAAGGGAATGAAACAGCATCTCCCCCATCAGTAGCTGACCAACCAGCGAAAGTGTAACCAGATCGAGTTGGTGATTTAGGTCTAGCGACAGTTCCGCCATCATCATCGAACCGAACTGCTGAAACTGCTGAACCACCATTTGTGGCAAATGAAGCTGTGTGCCATGCGGTTTGTTCTGGGGTCCACTGAGCGTAAAGTGTTACGTCCCCAGTGATAGCTACGTTTGTTTGGCCAAGCGAGTACAGAGTTCCTGTGCCATCTGGCGCAGTGTTCCAACCAACGAGCAAGTAGCCTGTTTTGCTGAGGTTACGGGTGTTGCCTTGTAGGTTAGCTGCGTCGGCACCTCCAGTTGCTGGTTGTGCATTAGGAGCGAATCCAGCTGTATTTCCATTACCGTCATAACTAACTGTGAAGTCTTGACCCCACATTGCATAAAGGGTAATTGACTGTCCGAAGTTATAACTGTATGTGCTTCTGTAGTTGACACCAGATCCATCAGATGACGTATTCCAATTTAGGAAAGAGTAGCCGTCGCGAGTGAAGACATTGTTGTCCAACAAAGTTCTTGAAGTCGCATCTTGGTTTGGCATAGAACCGGAGGTCGCTCCGTTGCCATCAAAGTACACGGTGTTCTGGCTTTGCGGAACCCAGATTGCATACAGAGACATGTTTTGGTCGAAGTCATAATTTTGCAAGTCAATGTAATCAGCCCAGTAAGCCCAGTCATATCTGTTCCAACCGAGGAAGTTGTATCCAGTTCTCTGGAAACCATTTTCATTTAGCGCCTGTCTGGAATTTGCAAGTTGAGAACTAGTTGTTCCGCTGGTTGCACCGTTACCAAAGAAGTTCACTGAATGTAAAGCCTTGTCAGCTGTCCACTGCGCATATAAGTTCACATCAAAATCAAATGCATAGACTGCATTTTCTTGATAGCTGTAGCCGAGACCATTCGACTTAGTGTTCCAACCGGCGAATGTGTAACCTGGGTTCACGAATAGGTGATCATCTAGAACTGTTGGTAGACCCGCTACCTGAGAATCCTGATTTCCAGTGCCGCCATTGCCGTCAAATGCGACTGTGTGGTTTACACCTGCACGCCACTGCGCGTAAAGAGTGAACGGGTTAGTTGTGGTGAAGGATGTGCGGTTTCCATAACTAATTCCCAAGCCATCTGCTTGTGAATTCCAGCCTTGGAAAACGTAACCGTCATATGTAAATGGGTTTGAACGAAGTTTCGCCTGAGCGCCACTTTCAACCTTTTGAGTAACGGTTACTCCAGAGTTGTTGTTTGAATTTAGAGTGACAGTTCTATAGCTCGATGAAGCAACGTAGCTAAGCACCACGATTCCAGAACCGCCCGCATAAGCGTAGGCATCTTCTGGATCTGTTCCACCACCACCACCACCGGTGTTTGGCTCTCCTGGAGTTCCATTAGCTAACTCACCTTGATTGCCGCCGGTGAAGCCCCAGGAACTTCCCTTACCGCCACCGCCTAGACCACCATCGCCACCGCCGGTTGTCACTAAGTCTTCTGAACAGTAGTAATCAGAATCGGATGTGCCAGGTGCGTAAAGACCACAGTAAAGGCTGTCGTTGGAGTTGATACCACCGCCACCACCGCCACCGTACCAAGTTGGGGTTCCAGTGATCGAGCTAACAACACCATCTCCACCGTTACCACCAATGTGAGACAAGACCGTGTTTCCTCCAGAACCACCGGCTCCACCACCACCGGCTCCACCACCATAGCTTGGGTGTGTGCTCGGAGCACCGTCAGTTCCTTGACCAGGAGTACCTAGTCCAGCACATTCAAAACTTGTACAGTCATACTGCGAACCTCCACCGGATCCACCTTCACCAGCATGAAGGTTTCCTTGACCACCGTGGCCACCACCAATAGCAGTTATTGTTCCGAAAGTTGAGTTTTCACCATTAGTTGCATCAATAGGTGCATAACCAGAAGCACCACTACCACCCTGACCACCAGCTCCAACAGAAATTTGATAGTTACCAAGGGCGTCCACTACATAATTTGTGCCTTGAAGAACACCACCGGCTCCACCACCACCGGATCCACCGCCACCACCAGCACCAACGACTAGGTAGTCCAGAGCGGTCACACCGTCAGGCATAGTCACAGAGTATGAACCTGCGGTCAAGAACTTGACCACACATCTAGTACCAACAAGCGATACAGACACTGATGAACTATCAACAGCGACTGTTTCACTGGTGACTTCGATAGGACAGTTGTTGCCCGCATCAGAGATGGTCGAAACACTGGCTCCTGCAGGGCTTACCGGTTGGAAGCTCTGGGGACCAATAACCGCTGCTAAGAGCGCTAGCCAAGTGGCTACCTTAGTTATCTTTGATGTTCTGAACTGGCTTTTTGGCGCAGAGTTCACGTTAGCTCCTTGTGTGGATTTAGGTTTTGTTCAGATTAGCAAACATATTGGGAACGACCAAAACATAAGCTTTGTTTTAGTCTAAAGATTTGGTCACTTTGCTAATTCTGGATAAACGCCTGAGAATCTGAACTTTCAGTGAACAATCTGCCAGTCAGACCCAATCAAGAAAATCAGACCGGAACCTCTGCCCTAACTTTGGGCAACCGATTGCACCTCTTTATAAGGCATTCTCGGGTTGCTTGGTAGTGGTTCTAGTCCAATTTGATTCCAGGCATTTAGTTAGTGCTTGGTAACGGTGCCCTTACCATCTAACTTCCACACTCGAACGTAGTCAATCAAGGTTTGGCTTGACTGCCATCCAGTGTAATTGCCGCCAAAAGGCCCAGTTGCGTTTTCAAGGATCAAGAAGAAAGGCGAATTGAATACCCAGTAATTTTGGCCCATGTTATTCGGAGAAACCGAATAGAACATCTCCCTGTCGACATAGAACTCAAGTCTGTTCGGGGTCCAAGCTAAACCGTAGGTATGAAAATCGGTGCTGTAGTTGGCTTCATCCACTATTTCACCCACTACATACCTATGGTTATCACAACATGTAGCGCTCTTGATGTTTGAGAAGTGCACAGCGCTTGAGTTCCTTGTTGGCCTATCCCCTCCTTGCTCAGCGATATCAATTTCTCCAGATAGTGGCCAGCCGACACTCGTAATTGAATCGCCAATTGCCCAGAAGGCTGGCCAGTTGGTTCCACCTACCGGCATCTTCATTCTGGTTTCGATATATCCATATTTAAAGGAGATCTTCCCCTGAGTATCAAAACGTCCGCTGGTAAAACGGCACGGTGTGGCTAGACATGGACCTGAGTTGGCTGGTGCCGAACTCACCCTATTGGTTGTTATAACTGCATTGCCTTGCTCAGTTCCATCAAGTTTGATCGCATCTGGTGTGTAATACTGCGATTCTCCCCAACATGAGCCACCACCGTTACTTGCATCATGGCCACAATACCTAGTCGTCCAATTCTTGTCACTCACCGCTGAATCTTTTGTTCCAGAGAAAGTGTCCGACCAAAGTAGCGAACCGATGCTGTGCATCATTAGCTCTGGTGGTATGACATCGAGAGACCAGTGCGCATAGAGAGTTGCTTTACTCTTGGCTTTGAGCATGGCCATGTCCTTGTATTTGACTACTCCATTGCGAGTAACCGACCAGCCATCAAATTTGTAATCTTCGCGAGTGAAAGTGACTTGGGGTAAATATGACCCTGCACTTGAAATTATCGCCTTAGGCATTGACCCAGAACCAGTATTGGGATCAAAGGTAATCGCATAGCTATTCAGAGCTGCTGCCGGGTTTACAGTCGTGATGCCGCCTAAAAATAGCAGAATTGCTAGGGCAAGTACTCGCTTCGACTTCGCTGGCATACTGGTCACTCTATAACAGTCACCTGAACGAGTATCGTCCTAATCAGAATGATTAGTCTTCCAGCATGATTTCATAGCGGATAAAATCACTGGCAGTGGCAACCTTGTCGTAAAGCTTTCTAGCTATCAGGTTGTCCTTCTTAGTAATCCAAAATAGCTCCGAACACTTTTGCTCAATGGCTACCCTCTTGACTTCGGCTATCAGTGCTGTAGCGACGCCTTTACCGCGAGCTAGCTCGCCGACATAGAGATCTTCTAGGTAGCAATGGGATGTGTGTGTCCAGGTAGAGAGTTGATAGTGAAAGTGTGCGATACCGACAATCTCGTCACCTATTTCAGCGACAAGTCCTTGAATCTCAGGGCTCTCCTCAGCCAGACGATCCCATAAGAGTTCGGTTGAAGAGTCAATGGGCTGGCTCTCGTAGAAATCTAAATAGGCATAGTAGAGAATTTTCCAAGATGCCTTATCTGCCGGTTCGATTAGACGAATCTTGACATCCATGTTGAAACTCCCATGTATTAGCTGGACCTTAGTCAAAGTTTAGCTTGATGCAAAAAGTAAGAAATAGAAATCTTGATCCATCGCATCGATAGAACTGGGCCTTCGCTTCGCGCAAATAAATATCCCCAAACCTGTTTATAAGTTCTGCACAGAATCCTATTTTCATAAAGAATCAATCTGCTTGGTAGACGCATGGCTGTCTAAGCCAGCAGTTAAACAAAAACCCCGGCAGCAACCGGGGTAATTGTTTGACCTCTTGACAGAGGATCTAATCGGAAGAGGACCTTCCGAAACTGAACCTAGTTTCGAGTATAGAGAATATTTCTTTCTTAGGAAAGAAGTTGTCCTCTTCCGGTTTGACCCTCTCTTTGGTCCATGCCTTACGAGAGGAGAAGCAAAATGACTTTACGTCAGATTGTGGATCTGGTGATACTGGTGGTGAAGATAATCCTTGAGATTGTCAAAGCCATCCTAGCTAGGTAAAACCAGTGAGCTCTGACCTGAGAGGGTCAGGGCTCACCTCAGCTAAGCGGGGCTTGATTGAGAAAGAGAACCTTTACCGGATGTGCCGGTTGGGATGTTATACATTTCAAAGACTTCAACATCTTTAGTGAGCTTGCCTGCAACACCTGAGAGAATGTCAATTACTGTTTGCTGCTTGATGTGTTCAACCCAGTGTTCTCTAGTTGTCCAAGCTTCAATCTGAATGAGTCTTCCTTCGACATCTTCATTCATTGTGTAAAACTCACAACCTGGTTCATCATGAACTAAAGGTGTGATTCTATAGAGCAGATCTTTTACTGCAGAGTAAAACTCAGGCTTAGGAGTAAAGATGGCAACAACAGTGCAAATATCAGTCAAGATAGATTTATTTCTCTTGTTTGAAGACAGAATCAAATGATGATTCGGGTGTCTTCCAAAGTAGTGAACGAACAAAACCGAGCGCTTCTTCAGCGCCGTGCAACCGATCCATACCGGCGTCTTCCCATTCAACTGAGATAGGGCCTTTGTATCCGATGGTGTTTAGTGCTCGGAAAGATGATTCCCAGTCGATCTGACCACGACCAGTTGAAACAAAACTCCAACCTCTTCTTGGGTCTTCCCAACCCAGGTGTGAACCTAATCTTCCGACTCGGCCATCCTGTTTTCTAACAAAGGTGTCTTTGCAGTCAACATGATAAATACGGTCAGCAAAATCAAGAATGAAGTTAACTGGATCAATGTCCTGCCAGTGCATGTGACTTGGGTCCCAGTTCAAGCCAAAGGCTTTACGGTTATCGATAGCGCTCAGAGTCTTGACAGTTGTGTAATAGTCGTAAGCAATCTCTGACGGGTGAACTTCAAGAGCAAACTTCACGCCTTCTGAATCATAGACATCCATGATTGGGTTCCAGCGTTTAGCGAAATCTTCATAGCCTGCTTCAATAACTTCTTTAGAGACCGGTGGAAACATTGCAACGTATTGCCAAATAGAAGATCCGGTAAAACCAACAACAGTATCAACGCCTAGCTTGCGAGCAGCTATGGCAGTTACTTTCATTTCTTCGGCGGCTCTAGTTCTAACACCTTCAGGATCACCATCGCCCCAAACCTTTGGTCCAACAATGTCTTTGTGACGGAAGTCAATCGGGTTATCACAAACAGCCTGACCTTTGAGGTGGTTAGAGATCGCATAAAGCTTTAGGTTGTATTTCTCTAAAATTGCTAGGCGATCTTGAACGTAAGCATCATCTTCTGCCGCCCGCCACACATCTAAGTGTTCACCACTGCAAGCAATCTCTAAACCGTCATAACCCCAACCGCTTGCTAGCTTTGCCACCTCTTCAAGAGTTAGGTCTGTCCACTGGCCGGTAAATAGTGTTACTGGACGAGTCATGTGCTTATCCTTTTGGTTAGCTTGCCAACATTTTAGTCTTAGTCGGGCTACCTATTTCAGCCACCCCAACCCAAGCCTTTTGATTAGCGGAGGTGAGCACTGCTTCGATGAGTGCTGCCGCTCTTAGTCCTGAATCTAAGCCAGGGGTTCCCTCACGAGGAGCTCCTTGGAAGCCTGAGTAAGCATCAGAAATAAACGAGTTGAATGCATCCTGATATCCCTGCGGGTGACCTGAAGGAACATGGGATAAACGTCGAGCATCATCTGACTCTAGGCTTTCTTGACCACGCATCACTATTTGATTAGATGTTCTTCCACCAATGAACAATGACTCCGGTTGTTCTTGATTAAAGGTGTATGAAGCTTTAGAGCCATCGACTTCAAGTAAGAGCTGGTTCTTTCTGCCCAGAGAAACCTGGCTAACAGTGAGTGATCCTGTTGCGCCACTCTTAGTCTCAAAGAGAATGGTTGCGATATCTTCGGTTTGGACTTTGACTCCACCGCGCTCTTCGAAGGCTTTAGCGGTGTTAGCAATTAGACGAACTATTTGATCTCCTGTTACAAACTCCATTAGATCGCACCAGTGTGTGCCAACATCAGCAAAGGCTCTTGATTGACCTCCGGTTGTTGAGTTCACTCGCCAGTTAGTAGAGGCAGGTTCAGCCAACCAGTCTTGTAAATAGTTTCCATGCATCAAGTGCACAGGTCCTGCTTCACCATTTTGAACACGTGAACGCATCTCACGAACTGCTGGGTAAAAGCGATATGCAAATGGAACTGCAAAGCCAACTCCGCTTTTCACAACTTCTTCTTGAATAGCGAGTGCTTGCTCAAAGCTAGTTGATATAGGTTTCTCACAAACTATCTGTTTCTTAGCTTTTGCTGCAGCGATGACAATCTCTGAATGTAATTCATTAGGTGTGCAGATGTGAACAACATCGATTAGATCTGATGCAACAAGTTCTTGCCATGAGTTAAAGACATTAGGAACTTGTAGCTTCTTTGCTGCTGTTGCTGCTGTTTCAGCAGAGGAGCTCGCAATACCAACTAGTTCATGTCCAGCGTTTCTAATAGCTCTGGCATGAACTACTGCCATGAAACCTGTGCCGATGATGCCGGCTCTTAGAGGGGTAGTCATCTGATTACTTCTTTCTCGATAGTGCAACAGCGAGAATGATGATTGCTCCACGAACAACCTGCTGCTGGCTAACATCAAGCCCAGCCAAGATTAGACCGTTGTTGATTAGACCAATAAACAGAGCACCGAATAGTGAACCAACAACCTGACCGCGACCACCAAACAAACTGGTACCGCCGAGGATTACTGCAGCAATAACTGATAGTTCATCTCCGGTTCCCCACTGGAATCGACCTGACTGCAGTCTTCCTGCGTAAAGCATTCCTGCAATCGATGCGGTAACACCAGATAGCAAAAGCACCATGAACTTAACCTTGGCTGTCTTGACTCCGGTGTATCCAGCAGCAACTAGGTTTCCACCGGTTGCTCTCACGTGACGACCAAACTTAGTTTTGTTCATAACGATTGCGCCAATGGTCACCGCAACAGCAACCCAAATCAATAGACCTGGAATAGGACCAAGATCTGCGCCACCGAAGATAGCTATAAATGTCTCATCAGCAATAGGAATAGGAGCAGATGCTGTAATCCAACGGGCAACGCCAACAACAAGTCCTAACATTCCAAGAGTTACTAGGAAAGAGGGAACCTTGAGCCAAGCAACTAAACCTCCGCTAATAGCACCAGCAAGGGCCCCAACTGCAAGACCAGCAGCGATACCGACAACTAAGCCGTAGCTGTTGATGGTCATAGCGGCAACAACTGCTGCAAGACCAGCAACAGAACCAATGCTCAAATCAATCTCTGCTGCTGCAATAACGTAAGTCATTGCCACTGCCATGATCGAGATGGTTGCAGTCTGTCTGAAGATGTTCAACAAGTTATTAGTACTACTAAAGCCAGAGTCACCGAGCATGATGGCGAAGAGAATGAACACAGCGGCAAAGCCGATGTATATGATGTTCTGTCTCCACTCGAAGTGCTTGAGCACATTGGTTAGAGGGTTAGTGGATGTCTTGGTACTCATGCTGCTCCTTGAATTGCTAGTTGTAAAAATTCTTCGCTAGGGATGACTTCCCGATTAAGGCTTTTTGAAACATGTCCATCTTTGAGAACCAAGATGCGATCTGAAACAGATAGTAGTTCTGGTAACTCAGATGAGATAAGAATCACTGACTTACCACTGTCAGCTATTTTGCGAACCAAATCCAAAATCTCACTCTTGGTGCCAATATCAACACCGGCTGTTGGTTCGTCCATCAAGAGAATCTCTGGATCTGTGCCTAGCCACTTACCAATAACAACCTTCTGCTGGTTACCACCGGATAGCGAACCAACCCTGATACCTGGGTAGGCCAGTTTGATATCAAACTGAGCAATAATCTCTTTGCTCTTGGTAAGAATCTTCTTCTTAGATAGGAGACCACCACTTTTAACTTCATCTAATAAAGGCAAGGTGAGGTTCTCGGTAACTGAGTGATCTAAGACCAGGCCTTGAGCTCTTCTATCTTCTGGAATTAGAGCAATGTGGTTCTGGATAGCTTTCTGAGGTGAAGAGATGTCAATGACCTTGCCATTGATTGAGATGGTGCCGGCAGTTGGCTTCAAGATACCGAACAGCGTGTTTACTAACTCTGTTCTTCCTGAACCCATAAGACCTGCTAAACCTAGGATCTCTCCACGTCTAACCTGAAGTGAAACGTTTTGTAATTTAGGTCCTGAAGAAAGATTCTTCACATCAAGAACTACTTCTTTGCCAATCTTGGCTGAACGGTTCTGGTGCACTAGGTGTGCAGCAGCTTTTCTACCAACAATGGCTTCAACGATTTGTTCTGGGGATACTTTCTTTAGTGATTCAGTAAGAACTCGTGCACCATCTCTAAGAACTGTGATGCGATCGGCTATGCGATAAATCTCATCCATACGGTGCGAGATGTAAACAATGGCAATACCTTTAGCCTTTAGTCTTTCAATCAAAGCAAAGAGGCCTTCGGCTTCATGCTTAGCCAGAGACGCTGTTGGCTCATCCATGATGAGAACCTTTGCGTTCTGCGCTAAAGCCTTAGCAATCTCAGTTAGTTGCCATAAAGCAGTTGGCATTGACTCAACGGTTCTTGACGGGTCAACTTCAACTTCCATCTCTTTGAAAATCTCAAGAGCGAGGCTCTTAGCCTTGGCATCATCAATCAAACCAAGCTTGGTTGGTTCATTAGTTAGGAAGATGTTTTGTGCAACTGTCAGAGTTGGAATCAAAGAGAACTCCTGGAAGACCATTCCAATTCCTGCTTTTCTGGCAGCAAAGGTATCTATAATTTCGACAGGTTCTCCGCTTACTAATATCTCTCCGGCATCTTTTTGATAGACACCCTGCAGAATCTTCATAAGCGTTGACTTACCAGCACCATTTTCACCAGCTAAAGCGTGGACTTCTCCGACGCTGACGCTGAAATCAACGTTCTTCAAAACAGGGTTCGTACCGAAAGATTTTTCGATACCCCGCATCTCGATAGCTGATGAAATAGTGTTTGTCATGATTTAGGAAACCTCGCCAGTCTCACGGTTTAGCTGAGGAACCTTGGTCCATTGACCAGTCTCTGCTGAACGAGCAATAGCGTCATCAATAAGCGCAACCTGGTAGCCATCACCAAAGTCAGGTCGAACAGGCTCTTCACCTGCGATTGCTTTGAAAAGGTCATGCGCTTCAATAATCTTTGTTTCACCATAACCAATACCAAGAGCTGGGATAGGCCAAAGGCTCTCACCGTTCGGGTGGTTAGGGCCGGTGTATACAGTGCGGAAACCACGACGATCAGCGCCATCTGACTTGAAGCAAACCTCTAGTTGATCTCTGTTCTCATAGTTGAAAGCAATTGAACCTTCTGAACCATGGATCTCTAGAGTGATGAAGTTATTTCGTCCCCACGCGTTACGAGTTGCCTCAACTGAACCAATAGCTCCGTTAGCAAATTTCAGAAGTGAAAGAACTTCGTCTTCAACATCTACTTTGCCCTTAGGTGCATCGTCTCCACCTTTAGAGTTACCAAGTGAGTCAACACCTGATTGCTGCAGTGGACGCTCAGTAATGATGTGGTTAGTAATGGCTGAAACTTCGGTTACTTCACCAGCAAGGTAGCGAGCCATATCTAATACGTGAGTAAGAATGTCACCGATTGCACCGGAGCCTGCGATATCCTTCTGGAATCTCCAAGATAGTGGTGAGTTTGGATCGGCAGACCAATCTTGCAGATAGGTCGCTCTAAAGTTAATAATCTTGCCGATAGCGCCTTCGTCGATGTATCGCTTAGCAAGAGCTACAGCAGGTGTTCTGCGGTAGTTGAAAGCCACCATGTTTACTTTGTTTGAGTTTCTAGCAGCCTCATACATCAAAGCAGCTTCATCAACAGTCCGGGCTAGTGGCTTCTCGCAGATCACGTGCTTACCTGCATTCAGTGCTGCGATAGCAATCTGTGCATGTGAGTTGTTAGGAGTTGCGATATCCACTAGATCGATATCAGGATTGTTAATGATTGTGTTCCAATCAGAGGTTGAGTTTTCAAAACCAAATCTTGTTGCCGCATCCTGGGCCATCTTGTCAGTGAACTCTGCA